>Ga0316189_10001765_pt1 | contig 21341 bp, 16 predicted proteins | sample LowCovwburrow_MG_FD_204930 | JGI IMG/M metagenome (GOLD analysis project Ga0316189, IMG submission 204930) | Coastal sediment microbial communities from Maine, United States - Lowes Cove worm burrow | ecosystem: Environmental > Aquatic > Marine > Coastal > Sediment | place: USA: Maine... | reverse complement strand
AGGAGCGAAGAGCTGACGCGAAAGGCCTACGCCAAGGACCTGGGGCCCACCCCTAGGGCCTGAGGCCTACGCCAAAGACCTACGCCAAAGACCTACGCCAAAGACCTACGCCAAAGACCTACGCCAAAGACCTACGCCAACGACCTACGCCAACGACCTGGGGCCCACACCGGGGGCCTGAGGCCTACGCCAAAGACCTACGCCAACGACCTACGCCAAAGACCTGGGGCCCACCCCTAGGGCCCACACCGGGGGCCCACACCGGGGGCCCACACCGGGGGCCCACCCCAAGGACCTACTTCCAAGGACCTACTTCCAAGGGCCGACGCCAAGGACCTACGCCTAGGGCCTGGGCCCACCCCTGGGGCCCACCCCAAGGACCTACGCCTGGGGCCCCCCCCTGGGGCCCACCCCAAGGACCTACTTCCAAGGACCTACTTCCAAGGGCCGACGCCAAGGACCTACGCCTAGGGCCTGGGCCCACACCTGGGAACGCCAAGGACCGGGGCCCACACCGGGGGCCGACCGGGGGCCGACCTGGGGCCGACCTGGGGCCGACCTGGGGCCGGCCTGGGACTGAGGTCGACGTCTGCTCCTCGTCTGCGGCGCCCTCGCGCCTTCGCGCCTTCGCGCCCTCGCGCCCTCGCGCCCTCGCGCCTTCGCGCCTTCGCGCCTTCGCGCCTTCGCGCCTTCGACCTCCCTCCATGACCCTGACGTATCATCCGTCGATATGGCTCGCCTCTCCTGGACCCGTCGCACCCTCCTTGGCATCGCTCCGGTCGCCGCCCTCGTCCTGGCGACCACCGGCTGCAACCGCGGAGCGCTCGACAACGAGGCCGCCGCAGAGATCGCCTACCTCGGCCTCGATCGCGCCGTCGACCGGATGATCAAGCTCGGCTTCGACGGCTTCAACGCGGCCGACAACGCCAACATCCCCCCCCAGTCCGAAGCCGGTGATGAGAGCGGGACGATGGACGTCAGCGGCAAGGTCGATCAGGGAGCCTCCGCCAACAAGGGCATGCAGCTCGACGTTGCCCTCACCGACTACTCGGACGGTCCCGTCCAGGACACCGCGGTCCTCTACAACGGCGGCCCGATCCAGGCTGACTTCAGCCTCAAGGGCCTCCCAGACGCCGACCTCAGCGGCAACCTGAGCGGCGTCTTCAACATGGACGGCGACCTCGCGGGGACGATCGAGCTCGACCTCGCGATCACCGGCAAGACCCAGGATAGCGGCGCGGGCGTGATCGCGCGGGTACCCGGCTCGATCCACGTCGTCGGCACCGCGACCTCCGACTACGGCGTTTTCGAGGTCGACGTCAGTCTTTGAGAACAGCCCTGTAAGGGCCCTCCCCTCGGCCGCGTTGAGGGGGCATGAGACGCCTCGCCCGACCCCTCAGCGCCCTCGCCCTCCTCGCGTTCAGCTTCACCGGCTGCGCTCAGAAGAGCAGCCCGATGATGTCCCCCGCGGACTCGATGGGAGGCGCGATGGCAGAGCCGAGCAGCGCCCCAGGAGGCGCTGCGATGGCGATGGACGACGCGTCGGCGGCCCCCGCCGAGATGGCAGGGAAGGCCGCCAAGTCCGAGTCGGCCGCCATGGGTGAGGACATGCTCGCCGAGGCCGAGAGCGAAGAGCGCCTCCCCGTCCAGGCACGCCCGGTCCAGATCCCTGAGCTGACCGCCGGCACCTTCGACGACACGCTCAACCCGGCGACGCTCCACGCCTTCGCCACGTCGATGCTCAACCTCGAGGGCGGCCAGACGATCGCCTCAGCGCTGATCGGACCGCTGACGGTCATCCGCGTCGTCAACGGCCAAGGAGCCCCGCTCGCCGACGTAGGGGTCACCATCGAGGGCCAGCGCAACCCGGCCAAGTCCCTCCGCAGCGGCACCGACGGCCGCGTCGTCGTCATGAGCGCTTGGGACCTGCGCGGTGAGACAGGCGATACCTTCGTCGTCACCGCCGGGGGCGAGCACACCGTGGTCCAGGTCGGCAGCCAGGAGACCCGCCTCGTCATCCGCGATCGCGCGGCCCAGCCTGTCCGCAGCCTCGACCTCGCCCTGGTGATCGACGCCACCGGCAGCATGGGCGACGAGATCGAGTACCTCAAGGCGGAGATCGCCAACATCGCCGGCGAGGTCTCGCGCGCCTACCCCGGGGTCGATCAGCGCTACGCCCTGGTGGTCTACCGCGACCAGGGCGACCAGTACGTCACCCGCCACTTCAACTTCACCCACAACCTCAGCCGCTTCACCAAGCAGCTCAGCCGCCAGCAAGCGGACGGCGGCGGCGACTACCCCGAGGCGATGGACGCGGCGATGCTCGACGCCGCCGCCCTGAGCTGGCGCGACAACGGCTCGCGCATGCTCTTTCTGGTCGCCGACGCCCCGCCCCACCCGGGGGCGATGGCGGCGACCCTCAACACCGCCGAGGAGCTCCGCGGTCAGGGCGTGGCGATGTATCCGATCGCCGCCAGCGGGGTCGCCGAGTCGGCCGAGCTGGTGATGCGCGCGGCCGCGGCGATGAGCGGCGGCGAGTACATCTTCCTCACCGACGACTCCGGCATCGGCAACACCCACGCCGAGCCCCACATCCCCTGCTACTCGGTCCAGACCCTGCGCAACTCGATGCTCCGAGCGATCGCCAGCGAGCTCGCCGGACAGCGGATCGAGGCCGATCCGCAGCGGACAATCCGCCAGGTCGGGAGCGCTCAGGACGGGGTCTGCACCGCCGGCAAGCCGCAGCTCGCCAGCTAGCGGCGCACGCCGGGCCGCAGCCCGAGCTGCGAGACTCGCTCCTCCCGCAGCCCGAGCGCGCGAACGATCGAAAGCTCGCGACCCACGAGACCTCCGCTGAGGGCTCCTCCCAAGGGCCATTTCCGCGACTCTCCGCCCCATCGTAGGGCTGACGAAGCGCCCGCCCGAGAGGCTATCCTTCTCGCCGCGGATGGAGCCGACCTCATCATCCACAAGCCCTCTCCCCGCGGGGCTACGGGCCAGCCTAGAGCAGATCCGCCAGCGCCGACGCTTCGACGTCGACCGCTGCATCGCGGCCAAGGTCGCGATCATCAACAGCTACCTCGGACGCTCTGGTGTCTCAGGCTGCGTCGTCGGGGTCAGCGGCGGGGTCGACTCGGCGATCACCCTCGCCCTCCTCCGTCGCGCGGCGGACGAGCCGGGCTCGCCGATCCGCCGCCTCGTCGCCGTGCTCGCGCCGATCTTCTCCCCGAACGGCGCGACCAACCAGCAGATCGCGCTGGAGCGAGGACGCGAGGTCGCCGCGGCCTTCTCGGCCGAGCCCGCCGAGGTCGACCTCACCGCCAGCCAGCGCGCCGTCAAGGACGCGGTCGACCGCGGCCTCGGGATCGTCGGAGACCCATGGTCCTCGGGACAGCTGGTCTCGACGATCCGCACGCCGGCCCTCTACTACGTGACCTCGCTGCTGACCCAAGAGGGTGATCTCGCGGTTCTCTGCGGGACCACCAACCGCGACGAGGGCTCCTACCTCGGCTTCTTCGGCAAGGCCTCCGACGGCATGGTCGACCTCCAGGTGATCTCGGACCTCCACAAGTCTGAGGTCTACGCGCTCGCCGAGCGCCTCGTGGTCCCCGAGAGCGTCCGCCTCGCGGTCCCCACAGGCGACACTTTCGACGGCCGCGTCGACGAGGCGATGATCGGCGCGCCCTACGACTTCGTCGAGCTCTACACCGGCCTCCTCGCGCTAGAAGAGCGTGAGCCCGGCAGCCGCCGCGCCCACGAGAAGCGCTGGGGCTCAGCCTCCCGCGCCGCCTTCAAAGGCTGGGCCGAGGCCGTCGAGCAGCTCCACCGCCACAATCACCACAAGTACATAAGCGGCGCCTCGGCGATCCACCTCGACGTCTACGAGCGGCATGTGCCGGGGGGTTGGTCGCGACCGCCTGCGAAGACCCCTCCGCGGGGCGAGTTTGTCGGCGAGTTTGACCTCGACGAGCAGATCATCGGCGAGCTCGAACGGCGAACGGACGAGGCACGGGCGCGCCGCGAGGGTCAGACCCTCGCGGACTTCGGGGAGTCCCTCGTCGAGGTCTCAGCCCTGCTCGCCGACGACGAAGTCGCCCGCCTCCGTAGCATCATCCTCGGCCAGACCCTGGTCACGGTCGGCCAGCACGGCGTCGCCGACGGCTACGATCCTGCCCGCGATCCGCCGGGCTCAGGGCGCGCGTCGACCTACTCCCCGGCCCTCGCGGCCGCCCTCTGGCGACGCCTCGCGCCTGCCCTGCCGCCTGTGCGGATCTTCGACCCGCAGGCCCCCGACGAGCGCGAGGGACACCCGGTATGGCGGCCGATCGGCCTCTCCCCACTCTTCCGCGGGATCGTCTACGGCCCCGACGGTGCGCTCGTCCCTCACTACGACTCGAGCTTTGACCTCGGCGACGGCGAGCGACGGACGCTGATGAGCGTGCTCATCGGCATAGGCGACCTCAGCCCCGAGCCTCGCGTCTCCTCAGGCGGGACAGAAGGGAACCCAGACGCGACCGCACCGGGCGGCACTCAGTTCATCCGCGATGGTCAGCGCCACCTCGCGCCCGGCGAGCGCGACTTTCTCGACCTGCCGGCTATCGCCCCGCACCGCGACGTTCTCATCGCCCGCGGCCCCGCCCCCGGGAGCGCCCTCGTCTTTGACCACCGGCTCCTCCACCAAGGGGCGCGCTGGTCCGACGAGCGTCCGCGGGTGCTCCTCCGCGCCGACATCGTCTTCCGCCGCTGCGGCCCGCCCCTCCCCGCCGAGCGACCTCCGGCGCAGCTCCCCCTCGAGGCCACGCTCGGCGCCCCACCGGGGGCCAGTCCAGCAGAGGTCGACCGCGCCTACGCCGATCACGAGCACGGCCACGCCTCCGAGAGCGACGAGAGCAGCCCTGAGCTCGCCTGGCGAATCCTCCGCGATCCCCACTACGCCAGCGCCTACCGCCGCCTCGCGGCCCTGGATCCGGGCGCTGACATCACGACCATCCGCCGCGCTGGATTCCTCGACGATGGATCCACCCCCGCAGATCACAGGGCCCTCGCTCGCCTCGGCGACCCGGCGTGGATGGTCACACCGCTCCACCACGTCCTCCGACGCCTAGACGATCTACGGCGCGCGGAGTCGAGCGGCGCCCGCGACCTCGGCACACCGGTCGTGCTCGTGACGACCGGCTCCTTCTGCCCGATCCACCGCGGCCACGTCGAGATGATGGAGCTCGCCCGCGCCGCCATCGAGTCCCAGGGCATGGCCGTGCTCGGCGGCTACATCTCCGTCTCGCATGACGCCTACGTCGTCGCCAAATGCGGCCCGACGACCCCCACGGCGGCCCACCGTCTCGCCATGTGCGAGGCCGCCGTCGCCGACAGCGAGTGGCTCATGGTCGACCCCTGGGAGGCCCTCTGCCGTGATCGACCGGTCAACTTCACCGACGTGATCCGCCGTCTAGAGGGCTACCTCAGCGCCCACCTCCGCCTCCATCGTGCGGTCGAGGTCGTCTACGTCTTCGGCTCCGACAATGCCGACTTCAGCCTCACCTTCGCCGGTCGCGGACGCTGCGTCTGCGTGCCCAGGCCGGGCGAGCAGGCCTTCCAGACCTCGCAGGCCAGCCTCCGCGATCACCCAGCCCTCCGCGGTATCCCGCGGATCCTCCTCAGCGAACGACCGGCGCCGGCGCTCGCCTCGACGCAGGTCCGCGCCGGCGATGAGGTCGGCCTCCACCCCGCCGTCCAGGAGCTGTGGCGCCGGGCTGGGGAACCATGCTCCGCCGAGACGGCGACGCTCCACCTCTTCATCCGCGACGAGGGCCGCTGGGCGATCGCCCCCTGGCTCGAAGAGCGAGCCCCCGCGGCCGTGCTCGACGCTCGCGAACGCCACCTCCGCGACCTCTGCGACCTCCTGACCCAGCGCTTCGCCGCCGCCGGCCAACGCCTCGTGATCGAGCGCCGCGAGCTTACGCAGCAAGCCCCGGTGGTCGACTCGCTGCGTCAGCGAGCGCGGGTGCTCAGCCTCGATCCCTGCGTCGAGGGCGACCTCAACCTCGCCGTCTCCCGCAGCTTTGAGCTCGCCGTCGACATCAGCCGAGACGAGCTCGTCGCCCGTCCGGGCGCCCCCTCCATCGACGATCAGATCGCCGCCCTCCCCGACGACGATCTGCCGACGATCCTGCTCGACGATGATCTCGTCAGCGGTCGCACCGTCGAGCAGGTCCAGGCGCTCCTCGGCGAGCGTTTGTCGATCCTCGAGGTCCACGCCCTGTGCCGAACCGACGCGACCGAAGACGCCGAGCACCCCGAGCACCCCGAGCACCCCGAGCACCCCGAGCACCCCGAGCACCCCGAGCACCCCGAGCTTCCCGAGCCCGAAAGGACACCTCTCCGCCGAGAGCTCTGCGACGCTCGCGATCTCCTCCCGGGGAGCCGGCAAGGCGGCCTCGTGGTCCGGCTCCCTGACGGAGACCTCGCCCGCGCCCCCTATCTCCTGCCCTATGTCCGCCCGAGCGCGCGCATGCAGCTCCCCTTGAGTCAGGAGATCGCCTTCTCGCGCGGGGTATGGGAGCTGAGCGCCAGCTTCTTCGCCGCGATCAGCCCGCCCCTCCGGCTCGCCGACGCCGACCCGGCCTTCCGCCGCCTCGCCGACTACATCGGCTTCGACGCCGAGACGAAGCTCGAAGATCTATGTCGTTGGCACGCCGAACGCCTCCCGGACCCCTGGCGCAGAGAGGACCCCTAGCGCCGAGGGGACCCAGGTCGCTCTGGACCCCAACACCGCTCAGGACGTGCGGCGCCGGCCTCAATGAGGCCCTCTCCTCTGGCTGGCGGCCTCCGAGGAGCCCGCGCGAGCGACCGACCGTGCGATGATGATGGAAAGCACAGCCGGCCGCTCGCATGACAAGAGAGACCAGCCCGCACCGCTCGCGGCGTCGTTTCGACCCGACATCGCCGTCCGCGGGGACCTGTGCGCAAGGGGGCACACACGGCCTCTCTTTGGAGGTCGGGCACCGTCGCCGTGTCAGTGCACGGCCGACGCCCGGCCCTAGCGAATCCCCCTAGCGGACGGCGACGACCTGCTCGAGGATCTTCTTGCCCCCGGGGCTGGACGCCTGGACCGTCTCCTCCAGGGTGATCAGGATCGTGAAGCTAGGATCCGGCGAGGTCACCTGCAGCTCCCCCGTACGATCCTTCTCATCGTAGTCGAGGGCGCCGGCGCGGACCGCCGGCTGCTCCTTGTGGAGGACCCAGACGACGAAGGCCGTCGCGCCCTCTTCCAGCCGTGCGGCCGGGGCGAGGTTGGTGACCGAGATCGAAACCTCGTAGTTTCCGGTCTTGCCCTTCTTGGCGACGATCTTGGCGTCCGATCCGAGGGCCGGAGCCGTCGTCGTGGTCTCGATCGTGGTCGCGCAACCAGTGGCGACGGAGGTCATCATGAGGGCGGAGAGGAGGTAGCTGAGAGTGCGTCGCATTGCGATGTGCTCGTTGTTGGTGCGCCGCCGATAGCGACATCAAGGTAGGTGCCCCTTTGCGGGCTCACCTCTCTCACACGCGTCGCCGAGCGGACGTCACAGAGAATCGTCAGGTCATCATTCGCGCCGCCTTAAAACCCCAGACACAACGTCCCAAAGCGCAATAATTGCGACGCGCCGAAGGTGTCGCAGGGGGTCCCAAGAACCTTCGAATGCCTAAAATAGGCGCATGAGAACGTCGTTCAGAGAGTTCGCTTGGATCCCGCTCGTCCTCTCTGGAGCCTGCACCGGCGGTGGTGCGATGACAGGCGCGACCTCGTCGACGAGCGGAGGCATGACATCCCACAGCTCGACTTCCACCGTCGGCACGTCCGAGGCCACAGAGACCCAGGATGGATCGAGCTCGAGCGATGGCTCGACCGACGGCTCGACCGAGACCGAGGGCGCTGCGACCACCGAGAGCGGTGACGACGTCATCGATCTCCCCGAGCTAAAGACGGTCGATGACGGTCATTTCGCGACCTCGCTCGTCTGCGTCGAATGCCACGCCAACCATCCCAACGCGATGGCGATGCGCGACGACCAGAGCCGTCCGATCGCCCCGGATGATCTCTGGCAAGGATCGATGATGGCGAACTCGGCCCGCGATCCCTTTTGGTGGGCGATGGTCGCGGCTGAGACCGCGACCTTCCCGGCGAAGAAGGCGGAGATCGAGGCTGAGTGCATGCCCTGCCACGCACCGATGGCCGTCGTCGACGGAGTCTTCCACGACGCCGGCACCCCATCGCTCGACTGGCTCCGGGCGGATGATGATCGTGCGAGCTTCGGCCTCGACGGCGTCGCCTGTGCCGCCTGTCACCAGATCCAGCCCGACAAGCTCGGCTCCGAGGCCAGCTTCAGCGGCAACTACGTGATCAAGCCCGTCGCCGAGATCTACGGCCCCCACGCCGAGCCCTACCCGAATCCGATGATGATGCATACGAGCTTCACCCCGACCCAGGGCCAGCAGCTCCTCGACTCCGCCCACTGCGGCTCCTGCCACACCCTGCGGACCGCCGCCCTCGACCCTGACGGCACGCCCAACGGCCACAGCCTGGTCGAGCAGGGCCCCTACCTGGAGTGGCGCCTCTCCGACTTCACGACCGAGGGCCAGCCCGGACCCGACGCCGCCTCCTGCCAGGACTGCCACGTCCCGAAGGAGAGCGTCGACGGCGTGCCGCTCAGCGCCAAGATCGCGCGCCGACCCAACGGCGGCGATTTTGAGCAGATCTCGCCGCGTGACCCCTTCGGCCGCCATGTCATGGTCGGCGGCAATTCGATCATCCCCCTCGTGATCCGTGACAACGCCGCCGAGCTAGGCCCACGGGCGAGCGCGACAGCCCTCGAAGCGACAGCTGCGGCCGCGAAGGCCCTGCTCGAGCATGACACCGCGACCCTCAGCGCCGAGGCCAGCCGCGAGGGGGATGCGCTCGTCGTCGACGTCAAGGTCGACAACCTCGCCGGTCACAAGCTGCCGAGCGCCTTTCCCAGCCGCCGCGCCTGGATCGCGCTCAGGGTCGTCGACTCCGACGGGGTGCTCGTCTTTCGCTCCGGCGACTCCGACGAGATCGGACGGCTCGTCGACGGCTCCGGGCAGCCCTTGCCGAGCGAGGCGGTCGGCGGGCCTATCCAGCCCCACTTCACAGAGATCAGCGCTCAGTCCCAGGCCCAGATCTACGAGTCGGTGATGGCCACTGACGACGACGTCCCCGCCTTCCGGCTGCTCCAAGGGGCACGTTACCTCAAGGACAACCGCCTCCTCCCCAAGGGCTGGAAGAGCGACGCTCCGGAGGCCGAGGAGATCGCCGCGGTCGGGGTCGAGGGCGACCCGAACTTCACAGGCGGCGGCGATCAGACCCGCTACACCATCGCCGCGCCAGCGGCTGCGGGACCCTACACGATCACCGCGGAGCTCTGCTACCAGACCCTCAGCGCTCGCTTCGCCGCCGAGCTCTTCGCCGTCGACGCCACCGAGGTCCGCGCCTTCGAGCGGATGTTAAAGACCGCCGACCGCACCCCGGTGATCATCGGCTCCGAGACGCTGATGACCGACTAGCCGCGCGTCGCCGGCTCCCGCAGGCCCTCCCGCAGGCCCTCCAGCAGGCCCTCCAGCAGGCCCTCCAGCTCCGCCCTCCCACAGGCCCTCCCACAGGCCCTCCAGCTCCGCCGCGGCGACTTGACCGAGCCAGACGAGCCCGGAGATCAAACCTCTTCGAGCACGGCCGACAACGCCTCTGCCGCGGGGAAGAGGCCGAAGATCCCCCCCGTATGAATGAAGACCACGCGCCGCCCAAACGTCGCCGGCTCCGCTCGCACCGCCTGGACGAGGCCCCGCAGCGCCTTGTTGGAGTAGACAGGATCAAGCACGAGCCCGTCCTCTCGCACAGCGTCGCGGAGGAAGGCGAGCTCCTCCGCGGTGGTCCGCGCGTACCCTCGCCCGACGAAGCGATCGTCGACCTCATAGCGCGTCGACGACGGCTTCGCCAAGCCCCATCGCGACGCCGCTTCCTCAGCGATACGATCGACGATCCCTCGAAAGTACGCACGATCATCACAGACCGCGATCCCGACGACCCTTGTGGATACGCCGAGGGTCTCAAACCCCAGCGCGAGCCCGGCCAAGGTCCCGCCCGACCCGGTCGCCACGACCACGGTGTCCGGAGCGACGGTGCTCTGGGCGAGGAGCTCGCGCGCACACCGAATGTAGCCCCACGAGCCCAGCGCATTGCTGCCGCCCTCCGGGATGAGGTAGGGCACCCCGCCAGAGGCTCGTATCTCGTCCGCGAAGCTCGCCATGACGGACGCACGCGCTCGGTAGCCCTCAGGGCTGATCGTCTCGATGCGGGCGCCTGCCAGCCGAGCGAGGAGCACGTTCCCGGTCGGCGGCTGTGGTAGGCCGCGAGCGGTACCGCAGGACGTCCGCAGCAGGAGGACCGGCGACAAGCCAAGGGGCGCCGCGGCCATCGCCACAGCCCGACAGTGGTTGCTCTGCACGCCGCCGCAGGTCACGACGTGGGTCGCCCCAGCGGCCAAGGCTTCAGCGAGCAAGTACTCGAGCTTTCGCACCTTGTTGCCGCTCAGATGACTGCCCGTCAGATCATCGCGCTTGACGCTGAGATCAAGCCCGAGCGCACCGCCAAGTCGCGCCAAACCGTGCAGCGGCGTCGACCCCCACATCAGGGGAATGCGCTCAGGATGGTTGAGGAGTGTCAGTCCGTCGGACGAGTTCATGGACAAGAGAGTCCTACCACGGCGGCGATTCCGAGCACGACGGCTTCGCGCCGCGCCCCCTTCGCGGTCGCCCCCCGCACGCTCACCCCCGCACAGCGCGCACCGCCTCGGTGCTTCGACCGTCCTCTCAGCCTCCTTCAGCGTATCCGTCGACGACGAAGCCCGACAGCCGAAGACGGTCAAGCATCCGCCGAGCCGGGGAGCGATCCGATGGGTGGCGCGCATCTGCCCATCATCCAGACAACCCCCCGGGTCAAACTCCACCTCTCCACGTCGCATCCGCTATCGTGAGCCCTTGAGATCGGTAGGTCGATGTGCAGCGTGGCTATGATCCTGAGTTCATCCCCGGCCTGAGGGTCGACATGCCCACTCCCCTCGATCGGGTCAAGGCGACCGCCTTCGCCGACGGGGCGCCGATCGACCACTGCCGCTTCTCGGTCGTCTTCCACCGAGAGCGCCACCTCGCCATCTTCACCGCCCACAACATCGACGGCGCCACCATGCACCCCGTCGGCACGCTCAAGCGGACCAACCTCTTCCGCTTTGACCCCCAGGTGCCAAACAAGATCCAGTGTGATGATCGCCGCGGCTACCGCAGCAACCCCTGGGATCGAGGCCACCTCGTCCGCCGCCACGCGCTCCACTGGGGCCCCCTCGACCTCGCCACCACAGCAGACTCCGAGAGCTTCTACTGGACCAACATCGTCCCCCAACACAAGGCGCTCCATAAGACCGCCTGGGGGAAGATCGAGGGCTGGATCCTCGCCCTCGCCGAGTCCAGCTCGCAGCGCGCCTGCGTCTTCACCGGCCCCGTCCTCTCCGTCGACGACCCCGTTCTCGTCAACAGCGACGGAGAGCAGCCCATTCAGCTCCCTGCCGGCTTTTGGAAGGTCGTCGCCATCCCCCATCAGGGCGCCCTCCGGATCGCCGCCTTCCTCGTCTGGCAGCGAGACTTCGACCGGGCCGAGCCCGTCGCCTTTGACCCCGTGCTCGAACAAGTCCGCCTGACCACCCTCGAATTCCTCACCGGCCTCTCCTTCGCCGGCCTCCAGGACGCCGACCCCTTGCGCCCCAGCGACGGCCCGATCGCCTTCGGCGACGACGAACCCCAAAGCCGGCCGCTTCGGATCTCCGGGCCCGGCGATATCCTGCTCTGAGGCTCCTGCAACGCGGACATCGTGCCCCCGGTCGCTCACAGAAACATCAGAGAGGGTCGCTCGCTTGGACTTCACCACGAGCAGGAGTTCGACCGGCGATGCCCGTTCTTGCTCGCGATCGACTCGCGATCTCATGTGCTCTGTACAAAGAGTCACTCTCTCACTCGAGACCTCCGCCGAGCATCAAGCGGAGCCCCGACAGACCTGCTCGGGCGAGGGGCGACGGGTGGGACGCGGCGGCGGGACCCGTGCCTCGCGCGGAGACACGCGTTTCATGTCTCTTCTTCAAGCAGACCATCTTGACCCGTGACGAGCACGTGGCATGGGAGGACCCGCCTCGTCGCCCCTCGCCCGCCCGCCTACAGCGCCCGAGCTCCGCCCGTCGATGCGCCTTGACCCCAATGAGCGCCCGGCGGATGCTTCGCCGATGGAGAGTCCATGATGCCCGCGCGACGCCGAGAGTTGCACGTGATCGGTTGGCGCGAGTGGGTCAGCCTGCCAGAGCTGGGGATCCCTGCGGTCAAGGCGAAGATCGACACCGGCGCCCGCACCAGCGCGCTCCATGCCGTCAACCTCGAGCGCTTCCGCAAGCGCGGCAAACCCTGGGTCCGGTTTGAGGTCCACCCGCACCAGCGCGACGTCGAGAACTCCGTCGTCACCGAGGCGATCATCATCGACGAGCGGACGATCCGGAACTCGGGCGGCTCCGCCGAGCACCGCCCCGTGATCCTGACGACGGTCGACCTCGGGCCGACCTCGCTGCAGATCGAGCTGACCCTGACCAACCGGGCGTTGATGGGCTTTCGCATGCTCCTCGGGCGCGAGGCGGTCCGCAACCGCTTCTTCATCGATCCAGGCGCCTCCTTCTGCCTCCGCGAGCAGCACGCCCTCGGAGAGAGCCCTCGACGGGCCCTCGCGGTGACGAAGCGGGTCAGCAAGCGACGGCGCACACAGGCGAGCGACGAGTCCACCTAGCTCGCCTCGCCATCGCCTGCCCTCCACCGGCCGGGCACCGCCCCCCCCCCCACGAGAGAGAGGCGGTAGTCGGCTACTCCCCCTCTTCTTCGAACGCTCGGGTGAACTCCCGGCGGAAGACCTCGAGACTCTCGTCGATCTCATCGCCCTCCTCAAACGTCGCGATGTGGGCGAGGGCCTCGCCCGCGTGGACCAGCGGGATCGTGCTCCGACCGATGATCACGCCCTCGACCTCGGAGCGAACCTCGATCTCGTTCTCGCCGAGCGGGCTGGCGATGATCGCGATCGTGTCGCCGACGTTCACGTGCTTGCCGAGGTCGAGCACCTGGCGGACGATGCCGCTCTCCGACGCCCGGATCCAGCGACTCCCGCGAGCGATGAAGGGCTCAGACTCCTCGCGTTGCCGCTGCTTTCGCTTCGGCAACATTCCGAGCGCGAGCATCACGTTGATGATGCCCTTGACCCCTGAGTGGATCGCGAACTCGTCAAAGCGGAGAGCCTCGCCCGCCTCGTAGAGCAACATCGGCAGGCCGTGGTCGGCCGCACACCCGCGCAGGGATCCATCGCGGACTCTGGCGTTGAGGAGCACGGGCACGCCGAAGGCCTGGGCCAGGCGCTTGGTCTCGGGCTCCTCCAGGTCCGCGCGGATCTGCGGGAGATTGGACCGGTGCCGCGCAGCCGTGTGGAGGTCGATGCCATGACTACAGAGAGAGACGACCTCTTTCATGAAGACGTGGGCGACCCTCGAAGCCAACGAGCCGCCCTCGCTGCCTGGGAATGAGCGGTTGAGGTCACGACGATCGGGGAGATAGCGCGAGTGGCTGAGAACACCGTAGGCATTGACGAAGGGGACCGTCACCAGGGTGCCGCGCAGACGCGTCAAGCTGCTGCGCTGGAGGATCCTGCGAATGATCTCGATGCCGTTGAGCTCATCGCCGTGGACCGCGGCCGAGACCAGGAGACGCGGCCCTGCCTGGCGTCCGTGGTGGACGACGACCGGCATCGTCACCGGCGCGTGGGTATAGAGGCGCGGCAGCGGCAGGTCGATACTCGCGCGCGTCCCAGGCGAGATCGTCCTCCCGGCGATGACAAAGGGGCGGTGATCGAGCTGGCTCCGCATGGCGACCTAGCTCAACCTGGTCCGCCGATGTCGAGCTTGGTCGCGCCTTCGATGCCCGCGAGCCCACGGCGATGAATTGACCTCCATGATCAGGGGGCCGTCCTTGCCCTCGAGCATGTCGACGCCGGCGACGTGCAGGCCTTGTTCTTGTAGGTGAGGCTCGGCTTGCCGTGCTCGACCAGGATGTTGAACTTCGGCGTGTCGAGCACCCGTGTCATGACCGCGGGCCCAGGCCGCCAAGGCCAGACGGCTCGTGCTGTAGTTGTCCGGCTCGCGAGAGAGGATTCCGATCTTCATGGGGGTCTGGGACTATACACGAGCGGATTGCCGGCACCTTCACAGGAAGAGGAAAGTGGAGGGATCCGCGGCCACCCAGGGCGCACGAATGACGGGCGGCCTTCGCCGCCCCAACACAACACCGGCGAGGTCACCGCGGTCGACATGACGGCCTGCTCCAAGTGCGGCCGTCGCACGAAGATCCCGGAGGTCGTCACGGCCCCCCACTCGGCGGCGGAGCTCGTCATCGTGCTCATCCGTGGTCGGCGGCGCAGGGACACTCTCAGGGATCGCCCGTGCGTGGGTCCACCAGCGTCGACTCAGCGCCCTGGATCGGGGACCGACGGGTCGAGTCGTCTCGACAGCCCGGCCCTCGACGAGCGCCGCGACGCAGCGCTGAAGCTCGGCGAGCGCGTCTGCGAGGAGTCGTCGGTACAGGCGGGCCGCCCCGAGGCGAGCCTCTAGAGCTAGACGCCTTGCGGCACCGCGAGGACCGGGATCGACGCGGTAAAGGTCGAACCGACGCCGACCTCGCTGGTGACCGTGAGCGTACCGCCCATCATCTTGCATAGGCGCCGTGAGATCGTCAGCCCGAGGCCTGTACCGCCGTAGACCCGCGTCGTCGAGCCGTCCGCCTGGGTGAAGGCCTCGAAGATCCGCTGCTGCTTGTCTGCGGGAATGCCGATACCAGTGTCCCTGACGGCGAAGTCGATCCAGCGCTCGGCGGCCCTTGTGCGCTCGGTCACCGAGAGCCTGACGAGCCCGTTCTCCGTGAACTTGCAGGCGTTGCTCAGGAGATTGAAGAGGATCTGCCGCAGCCGCGTCGAGTCGCCGAGGATCTGCTCAGTCGTGATCTCGACCGCGTGCTCGAGCGTATTGGCGCGCTGCTCGGCGGTCGGCTGAACCGTCGCGGCGACGTCCTCGACGAGGCGACGGAGCTCGAGCGGGCGGATGTCGAGCTCGAGCTTGTCGGCTTCGATCTTCGAAATGTCGAGCGTGTCTTGGATCAGGTTGAGGACGTGGCGGGCCGCCGAATTTATCCGGTTGAGGTCGCGGAGAACCATCGGATCCGCGCTCGCCGACTGCTCCTCATGGAGGAGCTCGGAGTAGCCGATGATCGCGTTGAGCGGGGTCCGAAATTCGTGGCTCATGTTGGCGAGGAAGGTGCTCTTCGCCCGGTTCGCCGCGAGAGCCTCGTCGCGGGCGCGGATCAGCCTCGCGGTCGAGCTGGCGAGCTCCTCGCCCATCATGTTGAGGCCGATCGCGAGGGCGTTGATCGAGTCATCTTGCCCCTCGTAGACCGTCGCTTGCTGGGTGTAGTCGAGGCCAGCGAGCGCAGTCACGACCTCGACGAGCTCGCCGAACTGGTGATCCATCCGCTGGTTGCGGGCGCGCTCGGCCACGACAGCGTCGAGGGCCCTGTCGACATCGCGCTCGAGATGCTCGAGGATGCCTTCGAGGCCGCTCGGCGAGTCCAGGACCAGGGGAGAGCCATCGAGGGCCGCCGCGACGCGGGCGTGGAGCCGCCCGAGGCGCTCGACGAGCTGCGCAGCCCTCACTTCGCGGGGGTCGCTCGTGTCCGGGACAGAGCGACCGCCCCGCCCACCGTCGCTATCGGGCTCCCGCTGCATCATCAGCGTGCGCGGCGCGGATATCGACGAGCCAGGCGTAGGCCGAGTCCTCGTCGGAGAAGAGACGGAAAGGAAAAGGCGGGCGATTCACGCGGATGAGGAAGTTGCCGATGATCTTGCCGACCGACGAGCCGATGATCATCGCCGTCGCCATCACGACCTCGGCGTTCTTCGGGCCGGTGTAGTACTCGCGGGCCTCGCGGGTGATCTTCTTGGCCTGCCGCGCGTCGAGAACCAGCGGCATGCGGCGGCCCTCCGTGAGGACCGCGGTCGCGCGGACGTTCTCCTCGGCGTCGGCGAGCGTGTGATCCTCGGTCGGCTTGACGCTGCAGCGGACGATGCCGTCGTTGCCGTAGGTGATGATCTCCGTCCGGGTCTCGATAGACTTCGCCACCGGGCTACCGCTCCTCACCGACGTCGAGACGGTTGAGCCACTCGATCGCGGGCTCGGGCTCGGCGAAGAGCTTGAGGGGGAAGATCGTCTTGTTGATGCCGAGGAAGAAGTTGCCCATCATCCGCGAGATCGAAGAGCGGACGAGGAGGGCGACGGCGAGAACGACCCTCCCGTTCTCGGGGCCGGCGTAGTACTCGCGAGCATCACGGGTCGCAGACGCAGCGTGGGCTCGCATGTCGATCAGCGCGCGTCGGCGGGTGCTGCCGGCGACCTGAGCGAAGCCACGGACGTTCTCTTGAGCGTCCTCGAGGCGGGTCACGAGGCCAGGGTGGATGACCGCGCGGATGATCCCGTCATCACCGAGCCAGATCCTCTCTGTCCGTGTCGTCAGGACCCCTTCGCTAGGAACGACTAGCTCGCTCATCGACAGCCCTCCGCCACTGCTACGACGACGTGGGGCCACAAAGCCTCACCGATGGACGTCGCCCGAAGTGGCCCTTCAAGGATAGCAGAGAAGGCCTGCTACCAGCTGAAAATGCCCTGTCCTGGAGTCAGGACATTCTTGGGGTCGAATTTGAGCTTGTCCTTTGCGAAGTCACACCACTGGTCGCCAAAGTGGTCATGCCAGTCCTCCTGATCGAAGGGGACCGACGAGATTGCGTAGCGCTTGCCGCCGAGATCCCGGAGGTCCTCGTAGATCGCGCGGTTCTTGGCGACGAGCTGGCCGGCGAGCTCCGGCGGCACGGCCGTGCGGAGGATCGAGAACAGGTAGCAGGTCTCGCCCTCGGGGAGCGCCATGAAGGGGGTGTTCACCTTCGCGCGCTTGAAGGGGTAGATCAGGATCGGACCTTGCCCGGTGTCTGCGAGCGTAGTCCCATCGAGAACCCCCTGGATGAAGCCGTTGGCGACGTCGCCCGGGACGAACACGTCGATCCACGGGTGTGGCAGTCCCCAGACGCCGATCTGCTGGAGGAACGCGACCAGCGGCGCGATCCTGTTGGCGAAGTCGAAGTAGGACATGTCCGTGACGACCTCCGTGCCTGGGTTGTTGCTGAGGTCGTCGGTGAGGGCGGCGTCGTCGGGCTCGTCGCCGGGGGCGAAGTACTTGACCAGCTCGATCTTGTAGATCCACCCGGAGCCCCCCGCGTGGGGCTCGGCGAAGCCCTCGACGTAGTCGAAGCGCTCGTCCTCGATCACCATCTCCTGATCGGCGGTCATCGCCGCGAGGTCGTCGTAGAAGGCGTGGTACATCCGAGCCATCGGCGGCACGTCGACGAGGCGAACGCGCGCACGGACGATGATCCCGAACTGGCCGAGACCCGCGCGGACTGCGTGAAAGAGCTTCTTGTGCTTGTTCGGTGAGCAAGTGACGAGCTTGCCCTTGCCGGTGATCACCTGGAGCTCGAGGATGTTGTCGACCTGGAGGCCGTGACGGAACGCCTGGCCGCCGACACCTCCGACGGAGGCGGTGCCGCCGATGCTGAGGTCGATGTAGTCGGTGAGCGTCGGCGGGCTCTTGCCCTCGGGGAGGGTCGCCTGGAGGAGCTCGACCCAGCGGACCCCGGCGTCGACGACCGCGTAGTCCTCACCGATCTCGTGGATCTCGCAGAGCGCCGACATGTCGATGACGACGCCGCCGCCGACCTGCGACTGGCCGTAGGTGCTGTGCGTGTTCCCGATCATGCTCATGCCGCCGACCTTGATGTCGTGCTTGTTGGCGAACTTGACGAGCTTGCGGATGTCCTTGATCGAGCCAGGGATCAGGACCGCGACCGGGGCCGCGGAGATGATGTGGCCGAAGTCGTCGGCGGCCTCGTCGAGGAGCGAGCCGGCGAGAACGAGCGCCCCGTCAAGATCGGGGATGTCGATCGTGTCTTGACCGGGCTCGGCGGCCCAGACCCCTCGGCTCGGGTTGTAGGCGACGACCGCCGCGGCCGAAGCGAGCGCACCACGAAGAAATCCACGACGTTTCATACTCTTAGTCTCCGATGTAGTAGACGAGCGCCCGCGATGCTGGGGAGTCGAGCTGATGTCAGCAGAGCGCGCGATGAGAAGCGATGAGCGGCGCTCAGTGTGAACCTGGAACCCACATGCGCTTGGTCTCTGCCAGTGTCGTCCAACTACCTACACTGGACTGCGGAGACACGACCCCGCAATGGGCACTCATTCATATAGCGTCGTGAGTTGGACCCGCGGATCACGACATGGGCAGAAAACTCAAATTGTGGGAGAGGTTGTCCTACCTCTGCGCCCTTCCTCAAACGCTGTCCCAGGAGGGCGTGGTGAGGGTCCCGACGCTCAGTCACCGTGATAGGCTCGACCCATGGTGCCAAAGAGCGATGGTGGCGACGCGTCGCCATACGACGTGATCATCGTCGGCGGCCGCCCTGCGGGGGCGAGCCTTGCCGCGCGCCTCGGGGCCGCGGGCCTTCGAGTCTTGCTCCTCGAGCGCGCGACCTTCCCGAGCCTCCCCGCGGTCTCGGCCCCCTTCCTCCTCCCGCACGCGCTCGAACTCCTCGACGAGATCGGCGCCGATGAGGCGATCTACGCCGAGGCGACGCCGAAGCTCCGCGCGTTCGTCCTCGAGATCGGCGACTACTTCCGCAGCTCCTTCCCCTTTGAGGTCGAGGTCGGCGGCCGCGACTACTTCTACACCATCGATCGCGCGCGCCTCGACAACACGCTCTGGCGCAACCTCGAGCGCCTCCCTTCGGTCACCGCATGGGAGGGCGCCAAGGTGACGGACCTCGTCCGCGAGAGCGACGGCCGGGTCGCGGGTGTTGTGGTCGAGCGCGACGGCGCGACCATCGAGTGTCGCGGGGCCGCGGTCGTCGGCGCCGATGGCCGCTTCTCGCTCGTCGCCCGCAAGGTCGACGCGGCGGTCACGGAAGAGCGCGCTGACATTGTCACCACCGTCTACTACGACTTTTGGGAGGGCGTCGCCGACTACGATGACAGCGGCCAGAAGGTCGCCCAGATCTACTCGTCGTGCGACGGCTTCTCGGCGATCGCGATGCCGACCTCCGACGCAAAGACGATCGTCCTCGTCCAGGGCCGCGCGGACTACTACGCAGCGCTCACCGGCGACCCTGAGAGCAACTACGAGACGCTGCTACGGGCGCGGCCGCGGATCTGGCGGCGCCTCGCCGGGGCGACGCGCCGAGGCAACGTCGCCGGGATGAAGCGGGTCGGCAACCTCTTCCGCGAGGCTGGCGGCCCCGGCTGGGCCCTGGTCGGTGATGCCTACCATCAGAAGGACTCGATCGACGCCCAGGGGATCTACGACGCGCTGCTCGGCGCCAAGCTCCTCGCTCGTCATCTGATCCGCTGGCGCCGCGGTGAGGTCGGCTGGGACGCCGCCGTCGCCAGCTACAGCGACGAGGTCTACGCTGTGTGCAAGCCGATGTTCGAGGCGACGATGGGCCGCCTCGAACGCGAGGTCTACTCGGTGCCGCCTCCCGCAGTGGCGAAGACGATGATGCGGTGGATGCTCACGCACCCGGACTACGGTCGGCGCTACGCCGAGTTTGTCACCCGCCGCTTCGATCCGGCGACCTTCCTGACCCCGCCGCTGATCCTCAAGTTCGCGGCCAAGGGCGCAGTCCTGCGGATCCGGCGTCGCCTCGGCGGCGTCGATCCGACCGATCCGCTCCAGCTCCCCTGATCTCGCGGCGCTCGCTCGCGCAGGTCGGGAGGCGCCCACACAGCGTGCGACTGTGGGCGCTATCCCATACGGTCTAGCCGACCGGCTTGCATCCATCGAGCGGTCCGCTCGCATTGTTGTCCTCGATTGAACGAAGGGGGGGCTGCCCCACGAGACCATGATCGAGCAGAGCGCTATAGACCGCAGCAGCTCCTTCGGATCCTCCCCTGACGCATAGCTCGGCGCGTGTATTCGCGCTCTTCTTCTCCGTGCAACGAGCGCTGGGACTGATCGACTATCGGACCAGCATACTCCTTCGCAAAGATCATCGCACCACCGCTCGACTTTCCCGATGCTTCGCGTGGGCGCCCTTCGGCCTGGCTGCTACGGGGTGTCCAGATGGCGATGGGGACTCGCCGACCAGCGCCACGGCCGGAGAGATGACTTCGACGGCACGGACACAGATCCGAGCACATCGGACCCATCGGCGAGCGACGGGGTCTCGACGCCTAGCGACATATCGACGATGACGACCGGCGAATCAGAGCTCCACCGATCCCAACGGGAGCTCAACGACCATGGAGCCGCCGATCTGCGGGGACCGCCAGGTCGACCCAGGTGAGGCGTGCGACTGGGCGATGGGCAACAGCGATCTAGCGGGTTGCACCGCCGGCTGCGAGCTCGCGATGTGCGGTGATCGTCTCCTGCATCTCGGCGTGGAGGAGTGCGACGACGGCCTCGACAACAGCGACAAGGGCGGCTGCACCCTCGAGTGCAAGAAAGCCCGATGCGGAGATGACCACACCTTCGAGGGCGTGGAGGAGTGCGACAACGGCGACACGGTCACCGAGGACGACCCGCTCATCAACGATGACGACCTGGAGCGCCTGTGCACCGCCCCGCTCCGGCCTCCACGAGCCTCCGAAGACCCTGCACCTCGCTCAGATTCGCGGTTTGAACCCTAGACCGCACGAGCAGCCCCCCCCCTCAACCGACGACTACCCATTTGATCGTTGCGAGGCCCGAGGGCCGATGGAACCATGGGTCGATGGAATTTTCACGGTTGGGTTGGGTCAGTGGTGCTGTGGTTTTGCTCGTCGCGGGGGTCAGCCTGCCCGCTCAGGCGGGGCCGATCTTCCAGCCCAACAACACGCCCATTCCCACCGGCAACGGCGTCCAGGGGGTCTTCGACGGCCTCAATGATCCGATCGACGCGATCCAAGACGCCGAGGTCGAGCCCGAGCGCTTCCTCGCCGGCTGCAAGGCGTCCTTCACCGTCCACGCTCGCTTCGCCGCCTATAAGAACTCCTTCGGCTGGTACAACGTCACCGGCGAAGTTCCGGCGATCTCGGACCTTCATCAGATCCTCGACTGCACAGACGGCCCCGGGGTCAGCAAAGAGGTCAACATCC
>Ga0316189_10001764_pt1 | contig 21350 bp, 15 predicted proteins | sample LowCovwburrow_MG_FD_204930 | JGI IMG/M metagenome (GOLD analysis project Ga0316189, IMG submission 204930) | Coastal sediment microbial communities from Maine, United States - Lowes Cove worm burrow | ecosystem: Environmental > Aquatic > Marine > Coastal > Sediment | place: USA: Maine... | reverse complement strand
TTGGAAGCGGATTTACAATCACATTGACGTCATCAGTACTTGAACAATTGTTTTCAAATACTTCAACCGTATAATTAGTTGTGTCACTTGGATTTACAGTAATTGATTGCGTTGTTTCTCCTGTATTCCAAAGGTATGACGTACCTCCTGAAGCCGTCAAAGTTGTAGAATTTCCGAAGCAAATTTCGGTATCCTGCCCAGCGTCTGCAATTGGAATATCATTTACGGTTACGGTTACACTAGCGTCTTCTTGATTATTTCCAGAAGGGCTAAATGCTGTTACTGTATACGTTGTCACATCGGTTGGAGTGACATCAATACTTGCTGTTGTATCTCCTGTATTCCATAGGTAAGTTGCTCCTCCGGTTGCAGTTAAAGTTGTGGTTTCTCCTTGGCAGATTTCAATATCTTCCCCAGCGTTTGCCAAAACACTGTCATCTAGCAAAAAAACCGTTACGGTATCTGTTTGTTCACAATTATTTGAAGTTCCCGTTACTGAATAAGAAGTGTCTAATGTAGGATTTACTGTTATTGTTGGAGTGGTTTCTCCTGTACTCCACAAATAAGTATCGGCTCCAGTAGCTATTAATGTAGCACTTTCTCCAATAAAAATTGTTTGATCTTCACCGGCATCAACATTCGGACTTTCATTAACTGTGACTATAACTTCATCTGTGCTTGAACAATTTTCATCATTCGTAACCATAACTGAAAATGTTTCCGTAGCATTTGGATTTACAGTGATTGATGCTGTTGTTTCTCCATTGTTCCATTCATAAGATGTTCCTCCAGAAGCTGTTAACGTTACTGCAATCCCTTGACAAGTTTCAATATCTTGTCCTGCATTTGCTGTAGGGGTTTCGTTTACTGTGATTGTTATTTCTGCTTCAGTTATATTACCATCGGAATGCGTTCCTGTTACTGTATAGGTAGTTGTCACATCTGGAGTCACAGTAATACTTGGTGATGTTTCTCCGTTATTATCCCATGAATAAGAATCTGCTCCTGAAGCTGTTAGAACAACCTCTTGACCCTGACAAATAGTGTCATTATCTGAAGATACCGTTACTTGACTTCCTGCAGTATCCTGAGCATCTACTCCATTTAAAAAGTCTTCTAATTCAGTATAACCAGTAGCTGTATTAATTGCTGAACCATCATGAGATAAAGTATTGAAATTATTAATTTCCCATTCATCAGACATCCCGTCATTATCAGAATCATAATTATTAGGACGACTATTATTAGGTAATGTTGGAAGTGTCCAGTTTTTATTAAACGGATCTGTACTGATGTTGTTTTGAACATTTCCTATTTTAAGCACATCAAAACTGTCTCGATATTCTCCAAAGGATCCATCTGAATTTAAATATTTATTAGTACCAACATTTGATAAGACATAATCATAGGCTTCCTCAGGCTCAAGAATTGTTGGGTTTTGTATTAATGGATGCATTGTGGTTGTAAACATATAATCAGGTACCGCTCCATCATTTACAAATCGTTGCCATAAATTTCTGTCGTCGAGTTGAGGTGTTGTGTAATACGAACTATGGTAATTGTTCGCCGTGTAAATTTGAGGCGTACCGTTTTGACGTTGGTTTGTATGTCCAACATTGGTATAAGCCCCTTCTCTTAGGTAATTACCAATATAATTAATATCTGGATTATTGTAGGTTACATTTATCAATCTAGACTTCCAATTATAATAAACATTGTTAATAACATCGTATTGAAGACCTCCGCCAATATTTGGTGTTCTGTGGCCTTGGTCAACAAAAAGGTTATTTACAAAAGTCATATTACCTTGTTGAAATTGTCCGTTCCCACCAGCAATTATTGCAGTTGCATTTTCAGAAAACACACAACTTTGAACCGTTATATTTCTAAGATCTCCATAATAACCACCCATTGTTATCGCTTGATCATCACAAAAACTAAATGAGCAATGATCAATAACTAAACCATTACAACCGGTAGTTATAATCCCATTATGCTTTTCTTGGTCAGGTAATCCATTATATCTTCCATTCCGAAATCTAACATATCTTATAATAACGTTATTACAGGCTTCTGACGGTCTATTATAACCACCTCCAATACGCAAATAATCATTACTTATTGTGATTCCTCCTTCCGGTGCTGTTTGACCGGCAATTGTAAAATTTGAATTTTCTAAGATTAATTCTATTCTACTATTTAAAACAATAGTACCACTAACTTCAAAAACGATAGTTCTTGGCACAGTCATCATTAAAGCTTCTCTTAGACTTCCAGGTCCAGAATCATTAAGATTTGTTACTTCTACGAGTACTCCACCTCTTCCTCCGGTAACATGAGAACCTGCTCCTATTACTGATGGAAATGCTTTGGTTTGCGAAAACATGTTGAAACTTAAAAAAATAAGTAAAATGCATGTTGAAAATTTTGCAAAATAATTGACGTGACCAACAATGTGGCTTAGGGATTTAGGTATCATTCGCTATTAGTTTTGGGGCTTAGCTGAGAGCAATTTATATAATAAATACAAAATTAACGTTTAAAGTATCATTTATTCGATAAACAGTATTTATAGACAATCTTTTTCCTACAAAAAGCATTTAATCTTAAAAAAATTACAGATTAACGGTAAACGTTGTCTTATTTACGGATGAAAAGTTGATTAAGACGTAACAGCATTAAACTTTAACATATGTAAGAATCTACTGTAAACCTCCTCAGTTCTAGAAGATTTGAAGTAAGGCGCTTTAAAGAATCAGCATTTCATGGTCCTTTATAATCATTTCAACTATTCTAAGTCATTTCATATGATAGGATATAAAAAAATAATTAAATTCGCCTCGTACTAAGAATTAGATAATACTATTGGTGAACCTAATCACTGATATTTAAAACTTAACAACTATTGATCTCCAAATCTCAAATACAAGCTTTACTAAAAAAGGGAGCTAATAATACAACTCTGACTAATATTTTTACTGTTGGATTATTGACTTTGGCAGTCAAAGGTTTAGGTTTTGCTAAGGAAATCGTAATTGCCAATAATTTTGGTTTATCAGAATTATTAGATACTTTTTATATTGCAGTATTAGCTCCAAGTCTCATCTATGCTGTATTTATGGGGTCCTTTAATAGTGTATTTATTCCAAATTATGTAAGTACATTAAAGACGAACAAATTACTCATCGGACGATTTCAGAGTACAAGTTTTATAGTCACCATTGCAGTCGCAGCTGTTTTCATATTATTATCATTTCTTTTTACAGATGTCTATTTAGAAGTGTTTTACAAAGGTCATACACCTTCGTACTATGCACTTATAAAAACACAATTTTATTATGTAGCGCCTTGTATCTTGTTTTGGGGTCTTTCTTCGATAATAGGAGGATTATTAACCATAGATGGTGAATTTAGGTTTTCGTCAATAAGTTCTGTTTTTACTCCGCTTTCCATTATTGTTTGTCTTATTTTTTTTAGAGAGGCTCTAGGTAATCTCGTATTGGCTATCGGAACACTAATTGGTAGTTTCTTAGGATTTATATTCGTACTAATTATCGCTTTAAAACGACAAATAATACATATCGACACACCTGACTTTGTTTCCCAAGATGTCAAAACTTTATTTAAACAATTACCAGCAAAACTATCTTCTGGATTATTAGTAGGTATGAATCCTTTTGTTGATCAATTCTTTGCAGCACAACTTATTATTGGATCTATCGCTGCTTTAAACTACGGAATAAAAATCCCAGCTTTTGCAATTGGTATCATTGGTATTGCGGTAGGCAATGTGATGCTCCCTTATTTTTCTAAACAAGCTATAGACAACAGAGCTGAAATTTTCGACAAAGTTCAGTCCATGATTAAATACCTAGTCATTGGAAGTGTTGTCATAACAATAATCTTATTCTTATTATCATCTACAATTGTTAGTTTATTTCTTGAACGAAATGCCTTTACGAGCTCAGATACTGAAATTGTATCAAAAATTCAGCAAATGTATTTATTACAGATTCCGTCGTACATAATAGGATTGATAATGAATAAGTTTTTAACTTCTATAAATAAGAATAATTTTATGGTTGTTACTTCTGTGATAAGCCTCACTCTTAATATCGTTTTAAACTACATTCTTATTAGGGAAATGGGCGTTTATGGTTTAGCTCTTGCAACCTCTATCGTTTCAATTGTTAATAGTGTAATTTTATATATCTATATTTACTATCTCAAAAAACAACATGTTTAATATTATAACACCTACATATAATAGAGAGAACCTCATTCATCGTGTTTACGAATCCTTAACAAACCAAACTTATAAAAAGTTTAAATGGATTATTATTGACGATGCGAGTACAGATAACACCAAAGCACTTATTGAGCACTGGAAAAAAGAAACCACAGATTTTGAAATTGAGTATTTTTGCCTACCTCAAAATCAAGGGAAACCTAAAGCCGTTAACTTTGGTTTGACTAAATGTGATTACCCTATTACCATTATTGCTGACAGTGATGATACCTTTGTCCCAAATTCATTTCAAGATATCAAACAGATATGGGATGACATTAACAAAACTGAAAATAATGTTGCCGCTGTTTGGACACTTGTTTTGGATGAAGATGATGCTATAAAAGGTGATAAATTTCCGGAAGATAAATGGCAAGTCAGTTTTACCGAGCGTGTACTTAATATCGACAAAGAACTTGTTGGTGATAAATGGACTTCTTGGAGAACAGATATTTTAAAAGCTCATCCTTTATATTCTGACGCCGAGTCTCATGTAGAGGAAAGTCAAACTTGGAATAGAATTAATAAAAAATATGATTTCCTTTGTGTCAATCAGTCCTTTTTAAAAGCACACGTATCACCAAATAGTTTAATTACATCAAAAAAATCTAGAAAAAAATTATCTAGAGGTGGTTATTATAGCGCTTATTATGCACTAAAGGATGTAAAACCATTTGACATATTAAAATATAAATATTACAGAACGCAAGCGTTTAATTATGTAAAGTCATGGTTTTTCTACTCTGACAAAAAACTCAAAATTAGTTTTTTACAATTAATAATATCAATTTTCATTTTCTTATTTCATATTCCTAAACGACTACTAACAAGACTGATATGAAGATCATAAAATACGTTGTGTTGGTACTTTTACTTTGGGGAATTCCGAGTTTTTTCGCTTATGAAGAATCTATTGGAAGCAAGTTTAGTAGCCTTACATTTGGTCTATTGTTAGTCTACTATTTTTTAAGTGTTAAACGTCGTATTATCATACCTTTTTTAATCTTGGGTATACTTTATTTTTCAATAAGTGGATTGGTATATCTCGCTGGAGATCCTCAGTTTTTCAGAAATGATTTAATAAAATATGTCATCTTAGTTCTCTGTAGTTCTGAACTAGCAAGAGAGACAACAAAGAAAGAGCTTTTCACCATTCTTATGCTTGGTACAACAAGTGTGATATTTCACGCCGTGTTTTTTCAAGGCGATTTCGGTCGTTACAGCGGATTTTATCTCGATCCCAATGGCGCCGGATTTGTTTGTGCTATAGCCTATTGTTTAAGTTTTAACATTCAACCTAACTTATTAAAGGTCGTCGGACAATTTGTTATTACGTTTGCAGGCTTATTAACCTTTTCTAGAACATTTATCATTTTATGGTTATTGATTAGTATCATTTCAATAATTTCAGACCGAAAAAACTCATTAAATTTTGGTTTAGGAGTTGGTGCCCTCATCGTGATTTTCACTGTTGGAACTTTCCTAAAAGTTGATACTGTAAGATTTCAAGCACTAGAAAATCTATTTAGTGATAATAATACTGCCAGTGTAAAGGTGATTCAAAATGATAGTCGCACCGAAACATGGTCTCGCTATTACGAAGTTATTTTAGATAATCCCTTCTTCGGAAATGGATATAGGCAATTAAGCGGAATTAGTAAACAACAACAAGGCGTGCACAATACATATCTCATGGTTCTTGGTGAAGCAGGAATATTTCCGTTTTTAACTTTTATTGGTATTTATTTTTATATGCTAATGAAAAGTGTCTCCAGTTATAAAACTGAGGCCTATAAACCTATGCTAGCATCAACACTGGTGATCTTATTCTTGACCACACATAATTATTTTGATAATTTTTTCCTAATCTTTGTGTCATTATGGCTTTTCGTACATATTACAGAAAATCATAGTCAAGAAGACAAAGAATTAAACGAAGAAGAATCTCAACTATTAAATACAACGGTTTGACAATTATTCATTTATCAAGTACTTTAGGAGGTGGTGGAGCTGAACAGATGGTTTTACAATTGGCAAGACAAAGCAAGTCATCGCATAAAACAATTGTGTTTTCACTGTCAAGTACCTTAATTGCTCTTGAAAGTAGATTTAAAGACCATTCCATCGAGTATTATCTTTTAGGGGTGACCTCATTTAAAAGTCCAACGCTATTTACTGCACTTAAAACATTCAAAAAAATCGTTAGTGAACATGACGATATAGTCATTCATTGTCACATGTATCACGCAGCAATTTTTGGAGCATTATATAAATTGACTTCTCCTAAAACACCGTTGATTTTTACGTTACACTCTAATGAGATTGAAAATAACCTAAGAAAATTAATGCTATTTCTAACAAAGCCTTTTAGATACAATGATATTATTTTTAGCAGTAAAGGAAAACGTTGGTATTTAAAAAATAAAAGTGAAATTATTCCCAACGGTATAAATTTCAAGGATTTTGAATCTAAAAAACAACGGATTTCTAATTCTAACAATACCTTTCAATTTTTATATTTAGGCCGACTGAGTCATGAGAAGAACCCTTTACGAATGGTAAAGGCTGCTCAGCAATTATTAGAACAAAACATTAGTAATTTTATAATTCATATTGTCGGTGATGGCCGCATGAAAGATGAATTAAAATCTACTATCGAAACCAACAATTTAGAAGATTATTTCAATCTACATGGATTTCAAAATGATGTAAAGCCTTTTATTGCACAATCAGACTGTCTCGTTCTTCCATCTCTTTGGGAAGGCTTACCTGTCGCAATTATTGAAGCTGCTGCGGCAAAGCTTCCAATTATTTCGACTCCAGTAGGTAGTATTCCTGATTTTTTAAATAATTCTAATGCGTATTTAAGCACCTTAGATGATTTCCATAATACTATGATAGATGTCATTCATAATTATGAGATTGCACTGCGGAAAACAGAACAGTTATATGAAGAAATAGAATCAAAATTCGAAATTCACAATGTATTCAATAAACATTCAAAATTATATCGTTCTAGTTTAAAACAATCTATTATATAATTTATTAAAGATATTCTTCATGTGCGGAATCTACGGAACAACATTAAACTATAACGAGACTCAAATTAAAGAAAAGCTGAAACGTACAGCTTTTAGAGGACCTGATAAAATGGGATGGCATATTTATTCCCATGACAACAGTCAAGTTGCCTTTGGTCACAATAGACTATCTATCATTGATTTAGATGCACGTTCTGACCAACCTTTTACGTATAGTGATTTCATTCACATTGTTTTTAATGGAGAAATATATAATTTTCAAGACATTAAAGAAACACTTATTAAGAAAGGTCACAAGTTTCGAACATCTAGTGATACAGAAGTGATCTGTGCTGCTTATATTGAATATGGGGAAGATTGTGTACACCATCTCAATGGTATGTTTGCTTTTGTTATTTATGATGAAAAGAAACAAATTTTATTTGGAGCACGTGACCGCTTAGGACAAAAACCATTTTACTATTATCACAATGATAAAGACTTTGAATTCTCTAGTCAATTATCATCAATTCAATTACATAATGAAAACCTTTCTATTTCGAAAAAAGCAATAGGTTATTATTTAACTTGGGGACACATTCCTGATTCTCATTCTATTTTCAATGAAGTAAAAAAATTGCATGCAGGTCACATGTTTACCTTCAATATTACAAGTGGTAAAATGTCTACAAAGTGTTATTGGGATATTGATTACCAAGGAAAAACGTCATATAAAGGCAGCTATGTTGAGGCAAAGGAAGAATTAAGTTCCTTACTTGACAGTGCTGTATCGTCACGTTTATTTGCTGATGTTCCTGTTGGTGTATTTTTATCCGGAGGAGTGGATTCGTCGTTAGTTGCAGCTGTGGCTACAAAAAGCTCAAATGCAAAAGTAAAAACTTTTTCTGTGAAGTTTAATGACGCTAAATTTGATGAAAGTCAGTATGCACAACAAGTAGCAAATCATTTGAAAACAGACCACAATGTCATTCATTGCGATTATAATGAAGGCCTTGGACTCATTGAAAATTTCTCTCACTTTTATGATGAACCCTTCGCAGACTCATCAGCGATACCATCAATGTTATTAGCCAAGCATACTAAAAAAGAAGTTACCGTTGCACTTTCGGGTGATGGAGGCGACGAAAGTTTTTTAGGTTACGGTCGCTACAGCTGGGCAAAAAGTAATAGTAACTTGTATAAAATCCCGTTGCCAATACGTTCATTAGCCTCAAGTGTTTTAAAGCATATGCCAAATTATAAACTTAAAATAGTAGCTGAAGCTTTAAAAGCCAAAAACAGAAACTTGGCATATTTGAGCGTAATGACAGGTATTAATTTGTCTTACCTCGATACTACGGAAGACTTCAGAAACCTTGAAGATGTAAAATACTTAGATCATCCTCATAAAAACTTATTAGAGCGTATTTCAGATTTTGATATTAAAACCTATTTAAACTATGATATAAACACCAAAGTAGATCGCGCAACAATGGCATATTCTCTTGAAGCTAGATCTCCTTTGATGGATCATAGAATTGTAGAATTTGCTCGTTCATTACCTACAAATTTTAAAATGAAAGGTGATAATCAAAAGCGTATTTTAAAAGACGTATTGTATGATTATGTACCTAAAGCCATATTTGATCGTCCAAAGTCGGGATTCGCAATTCCATTTGCAACTTGGTTTCGTGAAGATTTAAAAGATTATGTGCTAAGTGAATTAGATGACGATAGTCTCAAGTCGATTCCAAATATTGATATCGAAGAAGTAAAATTTATGATTAAGCAACATATGGATGGTACATGGAATCGTCATCCATTAATTTGGAAATTAATAGTATTGAAACAATGGTTAAATAATAATGGAAAAAACTATTCTATAAAATAACTATGTCTTCAAAAACTAAAATAAACATCACCTTTATTTTGCCAACACTGGTCGCTGGCGGTGCAGAGCGTGTCATTTCGTTCCTTGCACAAAATTTAGATACTGAAAAGTTTAATACGACATTGCTCATAACAGGCCATAAAAAAGATGCCGTATATACAGTGAAAAATATAAATGTTGAATTCTTAGAAAAGAAACGCGTATTCAACGCTGTATTTCAACTTTTCACATATTTAAGAACGCATAAGCCAGATGTAGTTTTAAGTTCTATTGGGCATCTAAATACAGTTATGGGATTAATGTCTCCATGTTTTCCTAAAACTAAATTCATGGTTAGGGAAGCTAGTGTAGTTTCAGCTATGAACGGCGTAGGTCAAGCAAATAAACCAGTTAAAATGTCTAGTAAGTTACGTTCAATTATGGCAAATTTAAGCTACAAACTTGTGGATAACATAATTTGTCAATCAGAAGATATGGCTCATGATTTCGCAACTGTTTATAAAGTACCTATCCAAAAAATTGCCATTATAAATAACCCTATTACACGAACAACGCCATTACTCAAAACTAAAGAACCATCGAGTACAATTGCAAAGTTTATCACAGTAGGAAGACTAAGTGAAGAGAAAGGACATTTAAGAATCCTTAAAATACTTTCAAAGCTAAAATTTCAATTCCACTATACCATTATAGGAGATGGTCCATTTAAGGATAAAATATTTGAAGCCATCCAAACCTATAATTTAAATGAAAAAATAACGCATATCCCTTTTACTGAAGAAGTATCTAAATTTATGGCATCAAACGATTTGTTTTTACAAGGGTCCTATGTTGAAGGATTTCCAAACACAGTTTTAGAAAGTTGCTTCGTTGGAACTCCCGTTTTAGCATTTAATGCTCCTGGAGGTACAAAAGAAATAATTATTCATGAAGAAAATGGGTATTTAGTAGAAACAGAAGAAGAATATGAGTTTTATTTAAACAATAGGCTTAATTTGTCACCTAAAAACATAAGAGACTCTGTGGCAAATAGATTTAATAAACGTAAAATTATTACACAATACGAAACCCTATTTACCGGACTATGAAAATAGAAAAACCAATACGAATTTTACAAGTTATTACTATTATGAACCGTGGTGGTGCGGAATGCATGATAATGAATTATTACAATACTATCGATCGCAGTAAAGTACAGTTTGATTTTTTGGTCCATAGAGATGAAAAAGGAGCTTTTGAAGATGACATAGAATCCATGGGTGGAAAAATTTATAGAATGCCAGCTATTAGTCCTAGCAATTATAGTGACTATAAAAGAAAGCTCGATGCGTTTTTTAAAGAACATAAAGAATATAAAATTGTACATTCTCATTTAAATGCACTAAGTAGTATTGTATTAAACGCAGCTAAAGAAAACAACGTACCAGTGAGAATAGCGCATAGTCATATTGCTATAGAATCTGATATATACAAGAATGTTTTTAGAAAAAATACAGATATTAAAGCTACTGTAAAAGATACCATTCAATCATTGGTAAAATATAAAGTTGCAAAAAAAGCAACCCATTTTTTTGCTTGCAGTATCAAAGCTGGCGAATGGTTATTTGGAAAAAAACACGCCAGTAAAGTGGTTGTGATTAACAATGCAATTAATGCATCTTTATTTTCTTACAATGCTAGCAAAGCAGAAAAAATAAAAATAGAACACAACCTAACAGGTAAAAAAGTTATTGGACATGTAGGACGTTTTAATGAGCAGAAAAATCATTTCTTTTTGTTAAAGATTTTTGAGGAAATAATAAAAAAAGATGACAATTGCGTTCTCGTTTTAATTGGAATTGGAAATTTAATGGATTCTATTAAAAAAGAGGTTGAAAGATTAAACCTAAAAGATCATGTTATTTTTCTTGGACTGCGGGATGATATAAACAATTTATTACAAGCGTTTGATCTCTTTCTTTTTCCATCCTTATATGAAGGTTTGCCTGTAACACTTATTGAAGCGCAAGCTTCAGGATTACCAATAGTAGCCTCAGATACCATAACACCTGAGGTAGATTTAACCGGTCTTATCTCTTTTTTGAGTATTAATGACTCAGAATCAAAATGGGCAGATATCGTTTTAGATAAACTGAATCATAGCAGACAAAATACTTTTGAAGACATTAAAAATGGAAGTTATGACATATATAAAAACGCTAAAAGTTTGCAAGACTTTTATTTAAACACAAGTTCAGATGTGCGGAATTAATGGTATAATATATAAATCAAAAGTCGACGAGTCTACTGTAAAACAACACCTTACAGTAATGAACGATCTTATCATACATCGCGGACCTGATGGTGATGGCGTCTATGCTAAAGCTAATGATAATTATACAGTTGGCATGGCAATGCGACGTTTATCGATAATTGATTTAAGCTCTGGAGACCAACCAATGTATTCAGAAGATGACAATATAGCCATAGTTTTTAATGGAGAAATATATAATTTTAAAAAGCTGAAACATCAGCTTGAACAAAATGGTGTAAAATTTCACACCACTAGTGATACAGAAGTGATTTTAAAACTATACGAAACCTACGGAACCAATAGTTTTAAGATGTTAGATGGTATGTTTGGTTTTAGTATCTATGATTTTAATATCAATAAAGTTTTTGTAGCACGTGATTTTTTTGGTGAAAAACCGCTTTATTATACCGATAATGGGAATCAGTTTTTTTGGGCTTCAGAATTAAAATCAATAATAAAAAGCTTACCTGCTAAACCAGATATCTGTAGAGATGGACTTAACCTGTTTTTTAGACTAACTTATATTCCAGCACCTTTTACAATTTATCAAGGTATTCATAAGTTAGAGCCCAACAATTTTATAGAATATGACTTATCAACATTTAACTACAAAATACATTCCATACATGATACTAGCGCTAAGGAAAAATCAGATTTATCATTTATAGATGCTCAAAAAGTAGTAAAAGATAAAGTTTACAATAGTGTTGAAAGTCGCTCTATTTCTGATGTTCCATTAGGCACTTTCCTTTCAGGAGGTGTTGATTCCTCGGTAGTTTCGCATTGTTTAGCAGATATGACAGACACTAAAATTGATACATTTTCAATTGGTTTTGAAAAAGCTTCGTTTGATGAAACTGATAAATCACGTGTCGTTGCTAAACTCATTAACAGTAATCACCATGAGTTTATAATAAGTGAGGACGATTTAACACATAATGTTGATGATATTCTTTTAAACTTTGATGAACCTTTTGCAGATTCATCTTCACTCCCAACCTATATAGTTTCTAACAAAACTAAAGCGCATGTCAAAGTAGCATTAACAGGTGACGGTGGCGACGAAGTATTTGGTGGGTACAACAAATATCATGTTGGTAAAATCAACAACAAATACACAAGTATTGTTCCTGAATTTGTTCATAATCAAGTGAATAAACTAGCCACACCATTACTTAAACAAAAAGGTGACAACAGAGGATATAAATATCAAATGAACAAAATGTTAAAGGCCGTTAACTATAGCGACTCTTATTATTGGAATATTATTTCGTTGGGCTTTGAAACCAATGATATAAACACCTTTCTTAATCCTAATTATCAAAAGCATAACATATTTGATTATTATAAAGAGAAGTCTAACATATCCAGTCCTAAATCACTTAATGACTTTAGAACTATAGATAGGCATTTAAGTCTTGAAGGTGATATGCTAGTAAAAGTAGACCGAACAAGTATGTTAAACTCTTTAGAATGTAGAGCGCCTTTTTTAAATAGAGAATTATTTGAGTTTACCATGACATTACCGGATGATTATTTAATGCTTAAATGGAGTAAAAAGCACATATTAAAAGCAGCATTTAAAGATGTATTTCCGAAAGATTTTCTAGAAAAATCAAAGCAAGGTTTTGGTGTCCCTGTAGGAGACTGGTTGCGTGATGGGCTTAAAAAGGAATTATTAAGTTATATTGAAAAACCGTTTTTAAACACACAGCAAATCTTCAATACCAGTACCATTACAGAATTAGTTGAGAATCATGTGTCTGGAAAGAAAGATAGTACTTTTAAAGTTTGGTCCTATTTCTGCTTTCAAAAATGGTATATCAATACGTTTAACGCATAATAAACCCCAAATTGAAACAAAAACTAATACGCATAACAACTGTACCTTCTTCTTTAAGAACACTATTAAAAGGACAACTCCAATTTATGAATAATCATTTTGAGGTTATTGGTATATCTGGTGATGGACATGCTCTTGAAGATGTTAGACAAAATGAAAGTATAGAAACACATGTCGTCGAAATGACACGAACAATTACACCATTAAAAGATGTAAAGGCCACCTATAAATTGTACAAAATTTTTAAGTCAGAAAAACCTTTTATTGTTCACACACATACTCCAAAAGCAGGAACTTTAGGGATGTTAGCGGCTAAATTTGCTCGCGTTCCCCATCGCTTACATACCGTAGCTGGATTACCATTACTCGAAGCTCGAGGAAAAAAAAGAAAGCTCCTCGACATTGTTGAAAAATTGACATACAGTTGGGCTACTAAAGTCTTACCTAATTCATATGGATTAGAAAAAATAATCATAAACAACAAGTATACAAAACAAGAAAAGCTAGAAGTTATTGGTAATGGCACCTCGAATGGAATTGATACAGCACATTATGATACACGTTTAGTTTCCGAAGAAAAAAAAGAGCAACTCATACAAGAACTGGGCATTACAAAAGATGATATCGTTTTTATATTTATTGGCAGAATTGTAGCAGATAAGGGTATAAATGAATTAGTGAGTGCTTTTAATCATCTTTCAAAAAGAGTCGTTAATTCCAAATTGTTATTAGTCGGTTCACGAGATAATCAATTAAATCCTGTATTACCTGAAACAGATGCAATAATTTCAGAAAACGAACATATCTTCGCAGTTGGACTTCAAAAAGACATAAGACCCTATGTTGCAGTATCGCATGTGCTCACCTTCCCTAGTTATAGAGAGGGTTTTCCTAATGTCGTTTTACAATGTAGCTGTATGGGATTACCTAGTATCGTATCAAATATCAATGGTTGTAATGAAGTGATTGAAGACCAAGTTAATGGAATCATAATTCCAGTAAAAAATGAAACCGAATTAGAAAAAGCGATGCAATTTATGATTGATTTTCCTGATAAAAGGAATGCAATGAAACAGCATACGAGATCTAGAATAATAAATCGTTACGAGCAAAAATTTGTTTGGAATGAACTTTTAAATTTCTATAATAATTTAAACTAATGGCAATATATAAAACCATCATAAAACCGATTTTCGATTTCCTTTCGGCATGTATTGGATTCGTTTTACTATTTCCTTTTTTCGCTATAACTTGGATAGTTTTGATGTTTAAAAATAATGGAAAAGCTTTTTTCTATCAAAAACGCCCAGGAAAAAATGAACGTATTTTTGAAATCATCAAATTCAAGACGATGAATGATAAAACTGATAGTCATGGTGAATTACTACCAGCACAGCAGCGATTAACAAAAACAGGTATTTTTATTCGGAAATATTCATTAGATGAAATTCCTCAACTTTTAAATGTCATCAAAGGAGATATGAGCCTAATTGGGCCGAGGCCGTTACTAAAAAAATATCTGCCACTTTATAATGAAGAACAAAAAAAACGTCACCTTATTAAACCAGGTATAACAGGTTGGGCACAAGTTAATGGGAGAAACGCTATTAGCTGGGAACAAAAATTTGAATTTGATGTTTGGTATGTTAATAATATGTCGCTTTTATTAGATATAAAAATTCTTTTTTTAACCATGTATAAAGTATTTAAAAAAGATGGTATATATAGTGTAGAGAATGATATTGTATCAGATTTTGCAGGAACTAAAACAGATAATTAAATGAATCTAAATATTTTATTTACATGCGCAGGAAGGCGTAATTACCTTATAAATTATTTCAAAGCAGCACTTGGTGATGACGGAAAAATATTTGCAGTAGACATGAGATTATCCGCTCCTGCGATGGTGGATGCAGATGTTTCTATTTTAGTTTCTAGTTTTTATGATGAAAATTATATTGAAGAACTCAAGGTCATTATTAAAAATCATAATATCAAAGCTGTTATTTCACTTAATGATTTAGAATTACCAATCTTATCAAAACACAAAGATGAACTCGAAGCTTGTGGTGCTAAAATTATAGTATCAAGCGAAAAAGTAATTGATATTACATTTGATAAGTTAAAAACTTTCAATTTCATAAAAGACATCGGCTTAAAAACACCACTCACCTACACGACTTTAGAAGCTGCAAAGGAAGCTTTAAAAAACAAAGACATTGATTTTCCATTAGTCGTTAAGCCTCGTTGGGGAAGTGCTTCCATTGGAATCGATTTCCCAGACTCCATTGACGAATTGAATTTAGCTTTTAAACTTCAGAAAATAAAGTTGAAAAAATCAATTTTAAAAACGGTAAGCCTTGAAGATATTGATCACGCTATTTTAATTCAAGAAAAAATAGATGGAAAGGAATACGGTATGGATATCGTAAATAATTTTGAAGGTGACTATTTTGGAACTTTTGTTCGTGAAAAATATAGTATGCGTGGAGGTGAAACGGATAAAGCGATTTCAATAATTGATGATCGATTTGAAAAACTAGGACACCAAATCTCAAACCATCTTAAACACTTAGGAACTTTAGATTGTGATATTTTTGTTACAAAAGAAGACATTTATGTTCTAGAACTTAATCCTAGATTTGGAGGCGGTTACCCGTTCTCACATGAAGCAGGAATTAATACGGCAGCAATTTATATAGAGTGGTTGAAAGGCAACAAAGATGTCAACCATTTTAATAACTACGAATCCGGAAGACTCTTCTCTAAATGCGATAGAATAATAGAGGTCAGAAAGGATTCACTATCGTAAAGCTCTAATATTTAACGACTTTCATTAAAAAATATAGAAAAATAACTTACAGTCTATTTTGTTTAGACTTTGAATTTCTTATATTTGATTTATCATCTGTTTCTGACAATATTATGATATTTATCACGTCTTAAACACTAATGGAAAGATTATAACACTATTTGGATAGTCCTTTTCGGGAACAGAGAAATTAAATCAATTAATCAATTAATAACTATCAGAAAATCGACAAAATCATTTTTGATTTACTGAATTTGTGTGTAGGGACATAGATATGATAGAAATAATTAGAAGTAAGAAAGAATGGGACTCATTTCTAGATAATGTGGATAGTTATGATTTTTATCATACCTACGATTATCATGAATTATCAATTAAACCAGATGAAGAGTGCGTTTTAATTACCTTTACGGAAAATGATACAATTGTAGGGCTTCCTTTTATTGTTAGACCAATTCCAGATTGCGAATATAAAGACATGACTTCTGTTTATGGCTATGCTGGACCAGTATCAAAAAATCTTAACGAACATTTTGATAATTTAAAATTCTCCCAAGCTTTTAATACCTACTTACAAGATCAAAATATTATATCTGTATTTAGTAGATTAAATCCATTTATTAATTTTCAACATCATGTTTTAAGAGAAATTGGTGAAATTAAATTTATAGGTAATATTGTGAACATTGATCTAATGAAACCATTAGACAATCAAAGACAAAATTATCAACGTAGAATCAAATCACAAATTAACAAAGCAAGGAGACTTTGCACCATAAGAAAAGCCACTACAAAAGAAGATGTACTTAAATTTATTGAAATCTACTTAGAGAATATGGACAGAGTTGAAGCAAGAAGCTCTTATTATTTCAAGGAAGATTACTTTTTTAAATTCCTTGAAAGTGACAGCTTGCAAACAGATTTATTACTAGCGACATTAAATGAGACTAATGAAATTATTGCGGGAGTTATGTTCATTAAAACCAATAACATAGTTCAGTATCATTTATCTGGATCTAAAGAAGAATATTTGGATCTCGCTCCAGTTAAACTGCTAATTGATGAAATGAGAATTTGTGCAACGCAAGCAGACTATAAATATTTTAATTTAGGTGGTGGCTACGGAAGTCAAAATGACTCTTTACTTCGTTTTAAATTATCATTTTCTAAAGAATTGGTTGATTTTCATGTCTGGAAACATATTGTTAATCAAAAAGTGTATGACGACTTAACTTGCTCTAAAAAGACCACAGAAATAGATTATTTTCCTAAGTATAGACAACCAAATTAATTCAATTAAAGTTATTTTTACCAATAATTAAAAATTAATTTAGTAATACTTTAATGCAAAAAATAGTTCGAGTCACAACCATATCTGATTCTTTAAAAGATTTATTAAAAGGACAACTGCGCTTTATCAATCAATACTATGAAATTATTGGTGTTGCTAGCGATGGCGAATCTTTAAAAGATGCAAGAGAAAATGAAGGAATTAGGACTGAAGTTGTTGAAATGACACGAACCATCTCTCCCATTAAGGATATTAAAGCGGTCTATAAGCTTTATAAAATCCTCAAGAAAGAGCAACCGCACATTGTTCATACACACACGCCAAAAGCTGGAACTATTGGTATGCTTGCAGCAAAACTAGCAGGTGTTAAACATCGTTTCCACACGGTTGCAGGAATGCCATTACTAGTTGCTACTGGTCCAAAACGGATATTACTAAATTATGTAGAAAAAATAACCTATTCATGCGCCACAAAAGTGTTTCCAAACTCCTATGGTCTTAAAAATATTATTTTAAACGAAGGATTTGCAACTAATAGTAAGTTGGATGTTATTGGAAAAGGCAGTAGCAACGGGATTGATGTCGATCATTTTAGCAGAACTCATTTTAGCGAAGCAGAACTGCAGTCCCTTAAGGGAGAACTCAATATCGATCAACAATTTGTGTTTACCTATGTTGGACGTTTGGTCACAGACAAAGGTATTAATGAATTGGTATCTGCCTTTGAAATATTCTGCAAAAATCACGATGCAAAGTTAATACTTGTTGGCTGGCGCGAAAGTGAATTAGATCCACTACTTCCTGAAACAGAAAATACCTTAAAGCAAAACAAAAACATTATTCAAGTTGGTTATCAACCTGACGTAAGACCATATTTCGCAATTTCAGATGCTCTAGTATTCCCTAGTTATAGAGAAGGATTTCCCAATGTAGTACTGCAAGCAGGTGCCATGGAGACACCAAGTATTGTCTCAGATATTAATGGTTGTAATGAGATAATTAGAGATGGTGAAAATGGTTTAATTATTCCGGTAAAAGATGTTCAAGCTATTGTAGTTGCAATGGAATACCTCGTGCAGAATCCAGACATTCACCAAGTGATGCGCAGGCAATCAAGGCAAATCATTGTCGATAATTATCAGCACACCTATGTTTGGAATGCGTTATTAAAAGAATATCAAAAAGCTATTTAGCTCTTAAATTCACTGAGAGTTCATTCAACTCATCCATAGGTTTTAAACCTTCAAAACAATTTTATGCTTCAATCTATTTAGGCACTCAAATTCCCTTTAGTGAGTAGTGTTTAGAGATCAATTTAATAGGGCTAAGTCCCAAACATCTTCGTATCTGACAATATATCAATAACTTATAGGAGTTTTTGTTGTTAAATATTTGAAAAACCGAATATTATTCATTACTTTTAAAGTAACGATGATTAGTTGTAATCATTTAGCTCCACTACATTTTCAATTTTAATTCTTACCCTACTTCTGTTGTTATAAGTAAAAAAGCTTCAAATAGTTAGTCCCTGTAATTACAAAATAGAAAAATGGTGAATTATACTCATATATCCCAAATAGAAACCTGCAGTGGTCTCTCAGAAAAAGAATTTTACAATACATATGTAAAAAAATCATTGCCAGTAGTAATTACTGACAAAGCAGAATGGACATCATTAGAAAAGTTTACACCAGAATATTTCAAAGCTAACTATAACCACTTAACAAGAACTATTGAGGGTAAAACCTATACATTATCAGAAATAATTGATTTATGTATGGCCTCAACACCAGAAAATAAAGCTCCTTATCCTAATATTTTCGATGTTCGAGCAGATTTCCCTGAGTATTTGGATGATATACCAGAAATGTTTTATGGCAAATCTAATCGATTACAAAGTCACTTGTTGCTCAATTTTTTCGCCAAACGAACTAATAAACAAGAATTATTTTTTGGTGGTAAAGGATGTTCTTTTCCAACCTTACATATTGACTATCTCAGAGTTCATACGCAATTAACACAAATCATTGGAGAGAAAGATTTTTTTCTATACTCACCCGATCAAACCCCGTATTTTTATCCAGATAAAATACTTCGAAATCAAAGTCCAATTAATATCATGGAGCCTGATCTTGATAAATATCCATTGTTTAAAAATGCTAAGGCTTTAAAAATTACTCTGAAACCAGGTGAAACCATATTTATTCCCTCAGGTTGGTGGCATACTACATACATACATAATTTTAATCTTACCTATGCCATTGACCATGTCAACTCGTTTAATTGGAATGTCTTTATGGATGAAATTTATTTATCTACTAAAAGTAATTATCCTAGCCTTGCTTGGACGATAAAAGTCTATGAAGCAGTTACAGGCAAATTATTTAATCTTAAAGAATCTTTATTAAATTAAGTTGTAAATAGTGCTCAAATTACTTGTTTAATTACCTGCTAATAGGATATCTCCTGTCGTAATAGCATTTTCTAAAGTGTATTGAGTTACTACACTTGATTATTATACGCCTTGCCGTCTGCCTTAAAAATTCTCGATTATCCAACTTATTCTTCATCGCATAAAAAAGGAATTGCGTAAAATTTCATAATTATAAATAAGTATATTGCATCTTTTTATAAGAATTTGAAACTATGCTATAACTTCCTGTTTAACAACTAATTTATAGTTTGTTTTTTAGATTTCATAAAATATATAATAACCTTAGGTTGAAACAACCAACACTGAGTAATTTAATTAATGACATTAACTTTATTTTTTTTAATTGAAAAATTATGAGAGAATTTATCCAAAAATATGAAATCTGGATTTTTTTAGTTCTAGGCCCTATAATTAATGCCCTTTTTGTTTATGCTAGAACGCAAGGTCATTTTACAAGGTTTATCTATAATAATGGTCGATTTTGTATTCTTTTATTTTTTTTATTATGCTTAGTAAAATATACAAGAGGTAATCAGGGTATAAAAGATATTTTTAGACCTATGCTAAATTGGAAAATAAAACCCAAATGGTATTTATTAAGCCTGACATTTGCATTAACAATTGCAACGATAACGTTGATTATAAAAGGGATATATACAGGAAAAGGAATTACCGCATTCTTAAAACCAAACTTTGATGTTTTAACTTTTAGAGCTCTTATGGCTCTTCTTGTTTGGGCATTTTTAGGCGAAGTTGTATGGGTAAGCTATTGTATTCGTAAATTATCATTAATGATTAAACCTCTTTATGCAAGTCAAATTATTGGTGTGGTTTGGACGTTGTGGTTTATACCGATAATTCTCCATGGAGAAGGTACGCTACCAAATATCCCACTATTGTTTTTGCTCGTATTTATGTTGGGAATAGCAGGTATGTGCTCTATCGTTTATAGACTTTCTAACAGTGGTCTTTGTGTATTATTATTGCAGTACGCGTTAAATATCACCCTTATTTTCCTATCCATATCACCAAGTACTGGAGGTATACCTACATTTACAACATTCGCAATTATTTATTTTATTACCATGTTATGCTTTATGTATGTCATAAATCAAAAACATAAAATGAAACCTATAGAAAATCAATCTATATAGAATAACTTAAATTTATACTTATGAGTACTTCTCTTAAATCAAATATTGTTAGAAAACTTGCGAGGATAGTTGGTAATATTCTTATATTTCTTCTACCCAAAAAAGCACTCGAACTTTCGGAAAACAGAATAACTTTAGTTCATAAGAATAAAAAGAACTTGAATATAGTCGAAAGGTTAATGCGCTATGCACTTGTACAAAAGTTAGAAAAAATAGAAGATCACAAAACAATAGCAGAATTAAATCGGAAGTTTTGGTCCAATGATGAAGCTATCGAACTCTTTTCAGAAACGGAAGACACATTTAAAACTGATTTTCTTCCAA
>Ga0316189_10001763_pt1 | contig 21367 bp, 26 predicted proteins | sample LowCovwburrow_MG_FD_204930 | JGI IMG/M metagenome (GOLD analysis project Ga0316189, IMG submission 204930) | Coastal sediment microbial communities from Maine, United States - Lowes Cove worm burrow | ecosystem: Environmental > Aquatic > Marine > Coastal > Sediment | place: USA: Maine... | reverse complement strand
CATTCTTCTTAAAAGATGGATATGATGGTTCTATGAAATATTTAGATGGAAGTGAAAAGACTATACTAGGAATTAATATGGCAATTTTAGGTTTTGGAATAGCATTCTTGGTTTTGATTTTATCACACGTGATAACAAAAACAAAAAAACTGCACACCACTAACCTTATACAATCTCATGGCCATTCAAAAAGTCACGCTTGAAAAAATTTCTATCAGATATATATAAAGTAAATGATAAAATTCTAGATGAATATATATCATATTGGGCTGAATACTCAATACCAAAAAAAACTATAATTACTGAATCTGGAAAAACTGAACGTTACATATATTTTGTAGAAGAAGGAATTCAAAAATCATACTATTTAAAAGAAGAGAAAGAACATATAATGTTTTTTGCTTATAACCCATCATTTAGTGGTGTTATGGAATCTTTTCTAACTCAAACACCTTCAAGATATTACCTAGAATCAATTACTGATAGTAAATTATTACGGTTGTCTTATAAAAAACATAGTGAACTATTACAAGAAAATAGAGAACTCGAAACTCTTTTTAGAAAAATTACAGAACAATTTTTATTAGGTATTATAGAGAGACATCATCGCTTAATGGTTTTCAATACTGAAACTCGTTTCAAAAAATTCACAAAGAGAAGTCCACACTTACTAAATATGATTCCTCAGAAAGATATTGCTTCATATTTACGAATTGACCCAACTAATTTCAGCAAGTTAATCAACACAATCAACCTTTGAAAATCTTGGTTTTTACCAAGAATTAAACCGTTTATAATTCCGAATTTTGTCTCATCACCAATTTAATATAAAATTATGAGATTAATTAAACACGCGTCTATAATAGGAATCACAATATTCTCTATTAACACGTATGCTCAATAAAATGAAAGAAAAATATGACAAATCAAGAAATTGTAACAACGTTTTTAAACGGGTTTAATGACCCAACACAAATTCAAAAATCTTTGGATTTATTAGCTGACGATTACAAATTTAAGAACCCTATGGTTGAGTTAAATTCTAAAGCAGAATTTATAAAATTGGCTCAAGAAATTGGAGCCGTAATAACTAGAATAAATATTATTAACATATCTGAAGATGGTAATTGGGTAGCTACATTCTATGATTTTAAATCATCTATTCCTGGGTTAGAATCAAACATAGCTTCTGAATGGTTTAAGGTTGAAGATGGAATCATTAAAGAATCCCATTTGATTTATGATACTTCGGAGTGGAGAAAATTTTATGAGCAAATGAAAAAGTAAATAAACTACTCCCAACACCATTGACCTACGCCCGAGTCAATATTTTTAGAAAATGATATCCTTTTACCTATAGAAGAACCAATACGGAAAAATAATTGTATAAATGTTATTCTAAGTAAAAATTATAAAAAACAAAATATTCAAAACAAACGATTCTTATATAGGCATTATATTAAGGTCTACACTTGCAATAGTCGTTTTTCCACATGGAGCTCAAAAGCTTTTTGGTTGGTTCGGAGGTTATGGCTTTTCTGGTACAATGGGATTTTTTACCGAAACGGTCGGATTACCTAGGATTATCGGATTTTTGGTAATCGTACTCGAATCTATTGGTGCGATTGCATTATTAGCAGGTTTTGCAACAAGAATTGTTGCATTCTGTTATATTCTATTGGCACTTGGAATTACATTTACCTCTCACTTTGAAAACGGATTCTTTATGAACTGGTTTGGTAATCAAGTTGGAGAAGGCTACGAATACTTCATCTTGTGGATTGGAATTGCAATAGCTTTAACAATTATTGGAGGTGGTAAATATTCAATTGACAAGAATATGAAAGTGAACGCATAGGCCCGTGCCAAACAATGTATAAAAAATAGGACAGGTAATGTTTTATCAAGGGATTATACGTGTCTGCGAGGTCGCCATATTTTTAGTGTGAATTTTTTCAAAAGAAGAAAGTTCCATTGTATTTCAACTATTAGAAATAATTATTGTTAAAATAGTATTTTATTACTAAACGATTGGTTAGTTTTGTGATTGTGCCTAGAAAAAAGCAATACATAGAAGAAGAAGTGATAGAAAAAGCAATGGCTTTATTCTGGCAAAAAGGCTATGAAATTACCTCTATGCAAATGCTTGAGAAGGAAATGGGCATCAATAAATTTTCTATATATGCTAGTTTTGGTAATAAGGATGGCGTTTTCCTTGAAAGTATAAAATGTTATAAACGGAGAATAAGAGAAATCACCAAAAAATTGGAAGTTTCCTCCAATGGTGTTAAGGGCATAAAGCAATATTTCTATGATTTTATAGAGTTTTCAAAAGATTCCACGTTGAGAAAAGGGTGTTTGATTGCCAACACTGTAAATGAGCTAAATGGAGACGCAAATCCCAAGATATTAGAAGAATTGTCGAAATTCACAAGTAATATAAGAAGCTTATTTGCAAGTAATTTACAGCAAGAAAAAAAAATTAATCATGCTGAGGTAGAAGAGAAAGCAGATTATTTAATTATTTCAGTGTTTGGACTTTCTTCTGCTTCAAGAGTATTTAACGATAAACAATTAAAAAATTATATCGAAAACATTTTTAAAAGCATCTAGCTTTTTTTAATCCATATCGAAACGATTGTTTAGATATGGATATCAATAATCATAAATTAAATTAAAAAAATATGAGTACATTAAAAGTTCACACAATCGAATCGGCTCCGGAAGGAAGCAAATCACAACTAGAAGAATCAGTAAAAAGTTTTGGAATGTTGCCTGGTTTACATGCTGTTTTAGCTGGTTCTCCACAAGCATTAGAAGCATATAAAACATTACACGAGCTCTTTAAGAGTTCATCTTTCAATGAAGAAGAACTAACTGTGGTTTGGCTAACCATTAATGTTGAACACGAATGTCATTATTGTGTTCCTGCACATACAGCAATAGCACATATGATGAAAGTGGATTCTACATTAATTCAAGCCTTAAGAAATGGAAAAGCATTGGAAAATGAAAAACTTCAGGCATTACACGACACTACTTTGGGCATTGTTAGAAATCGAGGTCGAATTTCAGATGCAAAATTAGAAGCTTTTTATGCCGTTGGATATGGAGAACGACAAGTTTTAGATATCATATTAGGTGTGGCACAAAAGACTATGAGCAATTATACAAATCACATAGCTAATACTCCTGTAGATGAACCATTTCAAAAATTTATTTGGAGTAAATAACTGGTCATAATACTTTGTATAAGTAATAGTGATTGAGTTCTAAATTCAATCGCTATTCTTTTTATTTTACTATCTGAAAATTAATGGATATATATATAACTACTACTTATACACGAACACATTAGTCAAAGTGTAATAAAACACTAACTATTTGACTTCTTTAAAACAATATAAGAGCTAATGTCAAAAACAATACATAAAATTAGAGAAGAGTTGAAAACAGAAAACAACGTTGTAATTAGAAAGTTGTATGAAAATAATTTTAATAAAATTTCCAAATTTGTCCTAAACAACAGTGGAAATATAGCTGATGCAGAAGACTTATTTCAAGATGCAATGATAGTACTTATTGGAAAAATTCGTCAGGAACAATTTCAACTCACTGCATCAATCGACACCTACATGTATGCAATCTCTAAGAATTTGTGGTTTAAAAAACTGAGAAATCGCAAGAACCAATTGACCCTAAAAAACATTCAAACGTCAGATTCTCAAAACTCTATTATTAACATAATAGAAAATGAAAAAACGTACTTAGAAAGATTGAAAGGATACTTGCAAAAAATCACAGACCATTGCTATGGTCTTATAAAAGATTTTTTTTTTAATGAGAACGATATTGAGCACATTCAAGAAAAGTATGGATATACTACTAGGCATAATACTATAAATCAAAAACATAAGTGTATTAAACAAATCCGAAAACTTAAAGAGTTAGAAGAAAAATCAAAAAAAAGTAGTTTGGTTGGGTGATTTAATGATAACATTGGTATAAACCTATATGTTTAAAAATATAAAATTTATAAAAATGGTTTCAACAATTAAAAAATTAGGTTTTGCAGTTATACTAACTGCCTTTAGCACAATTGCAATACATGCACAAGAAGCAACAAAATGGAATGTGGACAAATCTCACACTTCAGTTAATTTTTCAATCAACCGATTCTTTTCAGAAATTACAGGTAAGTTCACTGATTTTGATGGTAGTATCAATTTTGACTCGAATAACCTAAAAGGAAGCAAAACTGAATTTACAATAGTAGTAAATAGTGTCAATACGGCAAACGAGAAAAGAGACCAACACCTGCAATCGGGAGATTTCTTTGATTCTGAAACGTATCCGAAAATGACATTTACTTCTACCAAATTCAAAAAAAAGTCCGCTACAGAATATTTGATTTATGGAAAACTCACCATAAAGGATAAAACAAAAGACGTCATTTTACCAATGAAAATAACAGGCGAAATGGAGCATCCTATGGCTAAAGGAGTATTTGTTTTAAGTGTTGCCTTAAACGCTACCATTAACAGAACAGATTATGGAGTTGGAACAGGAAATTGGGCGGCAACAACAGTACTTAGTGACGAAGTTGAAATTAACATCCCTATAGATTTAGTTCGTAAAGAGTAATCTTGACACAGCTAGTGCTAAAAAATAGAAGGATCAGGGTAAAATTCTAGCAGATTTTGTTTTGGTTCTTTTTTTATTAATTTAAATTGGGCTATCTGAGCTCGTCAAATACGAAAACGTTGGGCGTAAGCTGTTGCTGAAAAATTAGCTTTTCAATAATCCGAAAGTTATTGTGTTTTTCAGCGCTACTTTTAATATGCGTGAATGTTATCCAACATTTGAAAAAATCTATAACATGAAAATAAAAATAGCTGCTCTAAGGCTTTTTCTCTGGTTTTACATAAGTACAACTTTTGTATTATTCATGTTAACTTTCTTTTTAATTCTGCATAAAAACAACTATTCAGTGGGTACTACTGTTGTGTTTTTTCAAGCCTTTGTAGTTAATATGTTGGCGAGTGCTTTATTTCATATAATAGCAACGATTCCATATCTTATTTTTTTACTAATAAGAAGTGTTATTTTCGATTATAAACGAAATAAAATTAAAGGTCTTTTAAAAGGTTCTCTTTTAAAGATATTTATTCCTGTTATGGCTCTTTTTATTGGAAATTCAGTGCTGCAAAGCTATCGATTATCTGAAGTGTTAGACTATACTTGGGATACCTCCGTAGAAAATAATTTCACTAAAGTAAATAATTATTATAGTATCGATAATAAACAAAGAGGTATTCATGTGTTTAATATAAGTGAAAATTTAGAAGATATAGAACAGCTTAAGACTAACAATTTTGAATGGATTACGCTTGCACCATTTATAAATCAAGATAATTATAATGAACCATCGTTAAGATTAGTCTCTGACGATAGCTATAATAATATGCTAAAACACTACAAAGCCATAAAAGAAGAATGTGATAAATATGGAATAAAAATAATGCTAAAACCTCATATTTGGCTTCAAAGTAGGGAAAAAGAAAAATGGCGATCTGATATTAAAATGGAATCTGAGGAAGACTGGAATACTTGGTTTGAAAATTATAATGAAACCATCCTAAAATATGCAGAACTTGCGGAAAAATTACAGTTAGAACAATTCTGTATAGGTACAGAATTAGAAGCGACTGTTTATGAAAAACCTGATCAATGGAAAACCTTAATAAAAAGAGTTAAAGCAACCTATAAAGGAAAACTGACATATGCAGCAAATTGGGATAATGAATACAAAGAAGTGCCTTTTTGGGATGAGTTGGACTATATAGGTGTTCAAGCTTACTTTCCTATAAGTACAAAGGATGATCCAACACTTTTGGAGTTAGAAAACTATTGGAGAAAACATGCAGAAGAGATAGTATTGATTAGTTCAAAATATAACAAACCCATACTTTTTACAGAATTAGGGTATAAGTCTATTCAAGGTACTTCTAAAAAACCATGGGAGTGGAATGGTCTAAAGAATATGGTTTCAAAAATTTCTAAGAGAGAACAACTCCTGTGTTATCAGGCTTTTTTTAATACTATATGGGAAGAACCTTGGTTTCATGGTATTCATATATGGGAATGGCAAGGTAATGGCACATCGGATGGCAGTAATACTAACTTTACTATAGAAGGTAAACCATCGTTAAATCTTATTGCAAAATATTTTAAAATATAATAATATTTTATTTGATATAGGTTAAAAGTTATAATGTCAATTACTTCAATAGAACTTAGAACTAGGATTTTACCTGAGTATAAAATTACATTGAAGCTACCAACTATTCATCGTCGGGACCAGTTTTAGCAATATGTAATGGCTAATTTTTATTCTAAATAAATTCACTTTGAAAATACCTTATAAACTCGGTTTTATATTTCATGGTATTATCAACTAGTGATACTAAATACCATTTTCTGTAAATACCATTTTTTGTGATTTTGATAGCTTTCAGTTGCTTATTGGCTAAATATGGTTTTAGTAGCCAATTCGCCATTGTAGTTATACCTCTTCCCGCATCGACCATTTCAATTATTGCATCGGTCAATTGTAATTTGGACACTTTTTTTGGTTTGATGTTGGAAGGAATCAGAATCTTTTGGGCAATAGTATTATTCTCAAAATCTTCTGTATACATAAAGTAATTTTCATTTATGAAATCTTTACTTGTCACGTACTTTTTATCCTGTAAATAGTGTCTATTCGGTACCACTAATAAAATTTCATCCCTGAATAATTCATGGTATAAAAGGTTTTTATTTTTTATAGGATCAATGACTATTGCCAAATCTATTTTTCCATCAAGAAGAGATTTTATGGGGTTTCCGGTTGCTTCAACATCGATTTCTATACCCACATTTGGGTGCTTTTTCTCAAATGAACTTAATAGACTTGGGAACCAACTGTACGATGTTACACATTCTGTACTAATTTTAATTGATGTGTTATCACCTTGAATCTCATTAATTAATAATTCTTTACAGAGTTCTAGTCTAGGAAGTACTTCTTTTGCAGTATTTAGTAAAATTTTGCCAGCATTGGTAAGAATCATTTTTTTACCTACTCTATTAAATACTGGTATCCCGATATATATCTCTAATTTTTTCAGTAAGTGACTCGCCGCAGGTTGCGTAATATTCATAGAATCTGCGCATTTTGACAAACTTCCTAATGTCGAGATATTAAATACCAATTGTAAATGTCTAACTTCTAAATGCATAAACAAAAATAATGATTTTGATTAAATATATTCATAATATTTATGCATTAAGATTATATATCTTTGTTCGATATATAATTACCAATTAAGATGTCATGATAAAACCATTTAAAGTAAGCATACCTGAACCAATATTGGAAGACCTTCGGGTAAGACTTTCTCAGGTACGCTGGCCGGATGAAATAAAAAATTCAGGATGGAATTATGGAAGCTCTTTGGGCTACATGAAGGAATTATGCGAATACTGGCTTAACGAATTTTCATGGAGAAAAACTGAGAACACAATAAATTCGTACCCAAACTATATCGCCGATATTGATGGAAATAAAATACATTTTTTGCATATTAAAGGTGAAGGTAAGAAATCAATACCATTAATTATAACGCACGGTTGGCCTGGGTCGTTTCTTGAAATTATAAAACTTATTCCCCTATTAACTAAAAGTAAAGACGTTTCTTTCGATCTAGTAATACCTTCAGTAATTGGATTTGGATTTTCAAGTAAATGTGTACAGCCAGGATGTGATAATTCCTTTGTTGCAGATTTGTGGCATAAGTTAATGTTAAATCTAGGGTATGAAAAATACGGTGCTCAAGGTGGCGATATTGGATCAGGCATAAGCACTTGGCTTGCAATGAAATATCCAAATCATGTTATAGGTTTACATCTCAATTATATTTCTGATTCTTTCCATCCTTATAGTCGAAATAAAGAAGAGAATTCCAGAGATGTATATGAATATAAAAAGGACCTTGAAAACTGGGCTTCCAAAGAAGCAGGATATGCATACATTCAAAGCACCAAGCCAATAACTTTGGCCTACGGTTTAAATGATTCGCCTATTGGATTATGTGCTTGGATTGTCGAAAAATTAAATAGCTGGAGTGATAACAAGGACGGACTTGAAAATGTATTTACCAAAGATGAAATACTTTCAAACGTTACTTTATATTGGGTTACGCAATCGATTCATTCTTCCATTAGGATTTACAACGAAAACAGTAAACGCCCAATGATTTTCCAGTCATCAGATTTTGTGCAAGTACCCGTGGCGTATGCTAATTTCCCTAAAGAAATTTCAAGACCTCCTCGCTCTTATGCCGACATGGGTTATAATATTACGAGATGGACAGATATGCCATCAGGCGGTCACTTTGCAGCTATGGAGAAGCCAGAACTGTTATCATCAGACATTAAAAAGTTTTTCAATTCATTATAATTAATTAAGCAGGATGGAGTTTAAAAATAAAAATGTGTTAATTACGGGTGGTTCAAAAGGCATCGGAAGAGCCACGGCTATTGCTTTCGCAAATAAAGGAGCAAACGTTGCTATTAACTATAGATCTGATGATCTTGGAGCCAAGGAAACACTTTCGCAATTAAAAAAAGGGAATCACATTTTATTAAAAGGAGATGTTTCATATGAAGGTATACCCGAATTACTTGTAAACGATTTCATTAAGAAATACAAAACACTCGACGTTTTGATAAACAATGCCGGTGTAGCAATCTTTCATGAAATCGATAAGGTTAGCTTCGAAGATTGGAAAGATGCTTGGCAAACAACTATTAACACAAACCTAATATCAGTAGCTAATCTATGTTACTGGGCTTCAAAAGAAATGATAAAAAACAATGGAGGTCGCATAGTTAATGTATCATCTAGGGGAGCATTTAGAGGGGAGCCTAACATGCCGGCTTACGGATCTAGTAAGGCAGGCCTCAATTCCTTGAGTCAATCACTTGCTAAATCACTTGCTAAATACAATATAGGAGTTGGAGTTGTTGCTCCTGGGTTTACAGATACAGATATGGCTATAAGTGCATTGACAGATGAAGAAAAAGAAAGTTTACTCCTTGAATCTCCTTTCAAAAGAATGGCAGAACCAATTGAAGTAGCACATACTATACTATTTCTCGCATCAAAACAGGCACTGTATACATCAGGAGCAATCATCGATGTAAATGGAGCTTCTTATTTAAGAACATAAAATTGAAAGACTTAGACAATAGAAACTTTAGATAGGAATACGAATTTGAGCAATAGGTTCTTTAGTACCCAGGTAACGAAAAGTACTTTTAGAATTTAGAATAAAAGCACTTATAGGTGAAACATTAGCGGCTATAATTTCTGCTACAATTGCTGGAATGATTAATCTATAGGAGAAATAATAGTTATTTTTTAAAAACTAAAAGCAAAAAATATATTAAAAGGTGTTAAAAAATAAACCATACTAACATGAAAAAAATAATTAAAATTTCAGTTCCAATAATTATACTTGTATTATGTTACTTTTATTTAAACCGGTTATAACATATAATTTTGGAAGAGAAAAACTACAGGATTTAAGCCATTTACAACCAAACATTAATCACAGTAAAAAAATTGAAAAGCAAGCTGATAGTTTAGTAATATCAGAATTTATTAAACTTAAAACTCCTGCTTTATCCGCTTCCATAGGGATTAACAATACTCTTATTTGGTCAAATACAATTGGATATGCCGATATTAACAACCAAATTATTGCAGATTCACTTACTAAATTTAGAATTGGTAGTACGTCAAAAGCATTAACATCCATTGGTTTGGGCATTTTAATTCAGAGTAAAAAACTTAAGCCTCAATCTTTAGTCAAAAACTTTGTACCATATGCTAGTCATATATTGTCTGAAATAACATTAGAGCAAGTAGCTTCGCACACTTCAGGAATTAGAAATTATGGAACTTGCTTTTGCTTTCCGATTTGGGAATATTACAATAATCATGAATATAATTCAATTGAAGAAAGCATTGCCGTTTTTAATAATGATGAATTACTTTTTGAACCAAGTACAGATTTTAGCTACAGCTCATACAACTATACATTATTGAGCGGAATGATGGAAAAAGCCTCCGAACAGAAGTTTTTGCCTTTTATGCAAGAAAAAGTATTTCAACCTTTATATATGACTCAGACCAAAGCAGATAAAAAAGATCAAAACAAAGAGAATACTGCAAAATTTTACGAGATAGATAATAGAGAAATTAAAGAATCATACGAGGTAAATAATAGTGTAAAATGGGCCGGAGGTGGATTTCTTTCATCAACAAATGATTTAGTTAAATTTGGGAATGCAGTTCTTAATTACAAATTAATAGACTCCATAACTACCGCAAAGTTATTTGAACCAGTAAAACTTAATTCGGGCCAAATAAATGGCCAAAATTATGGTATGGGTTGGAGAAACGATATGTATGAGAATATCCATAAAGATGGTCATAAAGTGAATATTATTCATCATGGAGGAACGGCAATGGGTTCAACTGCGATGTTGATTTTACTGCCAGAATATAATTTAACAGTGGCAGTAACAATGAATAGAAACGCATCATCGAAAGAAACAAAAAATATATTCTTTAGCCTTCCACATAAACTAGCTAGATTATTTATTCCAATAAGTAAAAAAAAAATATGGATTAATCAACGAAAATAATTTTTGAAAGCACTTATAAAAATGGGATGAATTTGAAGCTAATTTTAAGACTTCACGAAAGGTAGCAAATTTCACCAATGAGGATAACTCTATACATTATAAACCAAATTTAAAACAAAACAAAAAATGAAAAAAACTATAAAAAGTAAATTACTGACAATAATTATTTTGATATCATTAGGAAACGTATTAGGGCAAAACCAAAACAATAAAACAATTTTTTTAAATGATTATTATTCGGCTTATGCAGAAACTGCAAAAAATGACGTTGCAAATCGAGATAATCTTTACAAAGAAAAAATTCAAACAGTTATTTTTAACAGTTACTTTTTAAAAAGTGAATATTCATACATTGTAAATGATTTTTTGTCTGCACCAATACAAAATACAACTGAATTAAAACAAGCAATCGAGAGGATTAATGTTAATAAAAAAAAGATTGAAAGTAAAATTACTTCAGCATTAAAAAAAAGTAACACATATCTAAAAAATGATAGCTTGACTATTTATATTCTACCAGCAAATCCAGACAACAAAGCAATTATGAAGAGTATGAGTGGAATTATGGGTTTAACGGCAGGAAGCAAACAGGTTTTGCTAACAATTGAGCCTGAAGTAGTAGGTTGGGAAGAAATGCTTGAATATGCTGTCGCTCACGAATACAATCATATGTATTGGACAAAAATGAATTTCGGAAAATCTACAAAATGGACTTTACTTGATTACTTGGTTTTTGAAGGTAAAGGCGACTCATTTGCTCATTTACTATATCCAAAAGTAAAGGCGCCTTGGACTTCCGCACTAAATGAAAAAGATAAAGATGACTTATGGAATAGCATAAAACTAAAATTACAAAGCGAAGATATTCCTTTTCAAATGGAGGTTATGTTTGGGTCAAGTAATTATCCTTATTCAGGGGGTTATACAATCGGTTATAACATAGTTCAAAAAGCACTAAAGAATACAAAATTGAACCCAGATAATTGGACAAACTTAAGTTCAGAAAAACTATTAGAAATGAGTGGGTATAAATAGAAACTACCGCTAAGCCGTGTATAGTAAATTACTTCATTCAGAGTTTACTCATAAAATCATATGGATTTCATTCTGGTTCGCCTTTCTTTTATTAACTTTTTTCTAGCCAAAGCAATTAACAATCCACGAAATGTTCACAAGTTAAAGAACGAATTACAAAAAACACTACTTAATTATGAAACTCGACTTAGAATTTATACGTTCTCAATTTCCTGCTTTTTCAGAACCAACGGTAAAGGGGTGGGCATTTTTTGAAAGTGCAGGAGGATCCTATCCTTGCATACAGTTTATAAACAGACTAACCGACTTTTATATGAAAAACAAGGTGCAGCCCAACCATCCTTATCCAACTTCCATATTAGCTGGAGAATTGATGGAGGCTTCTTATAAGAGAATGGCTGAATATTTGAATGTTGAAGATTCGGAAATTCATTTTGGTCCATCCACAACACAAAATGTTTATGTTTTGGCGAATGCTATGCGTCCAATGTGGAAGGATGGTGACGAAATCATTGTTTCTTGTCAGGATCATGAGGCCAATGCAGGGCCTGGAGAAAATTGGCAAATCAAGGAATAAAAATTGTAGAATGGCATGTACATTCAAAAACAGGATTGTTAAGTGTTGATGAATTAGAAAGATTATTTTCTGACCGCACAAAAATGGTTGCTTTTCCACATTGTTCAAACGTAATTGGTCATATAAATAATGTTGAAGAAATTAGCCAAATGGCTCATAAGTATGGCGCACTGTCCGTAGTTGATGGAGTTGGTTACGCCCCACATGGTTTTCCGGATTTAAAAGATTTGGGTATGGATATTTATCTTTTTTCTTTGTACAAGACCTTTGGCCCTCATTTAGGGTTGATGTATGTAAATAAAGAGTTGATAGGAAATATGGAAAACCAATCTCATTTTTTTAAGGATGGGATAACTAGGAGTATGTTAACACCAGCAGGACCCGATCATGCGCAAATTGCAGCTGCTAGCGGAATATTAGATTATTTTGACGCGGTTTATGAACATCATTTTGTTGAAGAAGCAGAACCTGCTCAAAGAAACAAGGCATTGAACAGACTATTTCAAGAGCATGAAATATCCCTATTGGAGCCCTTGCTTGATTTTTTAAAATCTCGCGATGATGTTCAAATAGTAGGTCCTGATAGTATGGAATTAAAGGTGCCAATAGTTTCTATTATTCCTAAACATAAAAGCCTTAAAAATGTTTATGAATCCTTAACTGAACACAAATTGATGATAGGTATGGGCCATTTTTATGCAGTTCGTCCTCTTATGGATTTAGAAATCCCAAGACAACCTGGAGTTTTAAGAATTTCTTTTTTGCATTACACCAGTAGGGAGGAAATTAATCAGTTGTTAGATGGGTTAAAAGTCGCGCTTGACAATTTAGATTTGAACTAGAAGAAGCTATGCTAACCTCATTACATTAATCATGTATCATTATGCAAATCGAACTATCAAGTATAATACCCAAGGAAATTATTCCAGGCTGTCACGCCAAACTTATCCATACGCAACATATGAGTTTTGCATTCTGGAATATTGAAAAAGGAGCAATAATACCTAAACACCATCATATGAATGAGCAAGTAATGCAAGTAATAGAAGGTAAATTTGAACTAACCCTAAAAAAAATCACGAAAATATATAAACCGGGCTCACTTGTTATAATACCTCAAAACGCACCGCATTCTGGTAAGGCGATCACTCCATGTAAAATACTAGACGTTTTTAGCCCAGTAAGAGAAGATTATAAATAAACGCTGGGAAAAAGCATTTTCAGTAGGTTAGACATTAATACATTAAGAAAAAAAATCAAATAACGAAAACGACCGATTTTTACAAATTTCTATCATACCCAATAGGTAACTTTGTGATATTACTGATCCTAATAAAACAGGAATGGATGATGGAGAGGTTGCTTGCTAGAATAAATATAAAACAATAAATATAAATGATTATCTAGTAATGATAATTCAGAGTTAATTGCAAATCCGAACAAATTAAAGAATATAAATTTCGTGTAAAATTTAATTTTAACATGTAGACATCTTTCAGAACTAGACAATTTCGGAGCGTGATATTTATCACAAATTTTTAGTGACAATTGTCCTTTATTCTATCTTATCATTTAGTGATTTTTGGTCATATTAATTTAGGTAATTAAATTATATAAACACTTTATAAAAATTAAAAAAACATCAATTATGAAAAAAATTTTGCTAGTATCAACGATTGTTATTTTTGGGCTATCAAATTCAATGATAGCTCAAAATGTTGATTTTGGATTAAAAACAGGTCTTAACATTTCAAACTTTACTGGAGGAGACGTTGGTAAAAATAGTTTATTTGGTTTTCATGTTGGTGGATTTGCCGAATTTAAGCTAAACGAAAAATTCTCACTTCAACCAGAATTATTGTATTCCACACAAGGTACGGAAGTTGAAAATTTAGTAAAAATCAAAGTAGATTACCTCGCAATTCCATTATTGGTAAAATATTACTTGTCTGAAAAGTTTAGTATAGAAGCAGGACCACAAGCGTCATTTTTGGTTAATGACAAGGCTGAATTTGATGATAGTTCAATTCCTGATGCTGATATAGATGCTTCAAGTTTTGATTTTGGACTTAATGCTGGTTTAGGATATAATTTCAATTCTAATCTATTTGCGCAAGTACGCTATAATTACGGTATTACAACAGTTGGAGAAAACCCTGATGTTAAAAATAGTGTATTTCAAATGTCATTGGGATATAAGTTTTAAGTTATCCCAAACTGAAACGGAGAGCCAATTGGCACCGTGATTTAAAATTAACAAATCATTTATAAAATTATGAAAAATATTCTTTTAACGGTCTTTCTAGCATTTATCTCTCTGAGTTTATTTGCACAAGATGCTACTACGGTCACACCACTAAACAATTCTTTTGATTCAAAATTAATCAAAAACGAGAATTATGAAATGAATTGGTTTATGGAGGTAGACTGCTCTAAAATAGAAATTGGAAAAATAAAAACAGAGATAAAAAAAGGTGAAAATAACGTTTTAATAGTAACCACTGTTAAAATGAATCAAGCTCAAACAAAATGGGTCGATACTACTATTGCTAGTATTAATACGCTTAAGCCTATTTATCATTCTTCATATAATCAACAACGGGATATGGTACTTAATTTTACTAAAAAAGTAATAGGTCATTATTTCGACAAAAAGACAAATACTAAAAGAAAAATATATGAAACTACGTCAGGTAGTTATTTTGATAGCAATATCTATCCGCAATTGATTAGATGGTTGCCATTAAATAATAAATACCACAAAACTATTTCAATTTTTGATTATAACCCAACTGCTAAAACAGGTGTCATAAAAGCGTCTATTAAAAATGTTGAAAAAGCTAAAATGCATGGAAATAGCGATAGAGATATTTGGATAGTTACAGTAACTGATGATATTTCGGATAATAAAATTATTATGACATATTATATTGATAGTAATACTAGACAAATTATTAGGCAAGAAATTGATATGGCAGGACGAAAAATGGTAATGGAGTTAATTAATTAAAACGGACAGAACACTATGTACAACAGCGCATAATTTATCGCTTGGTTTTAGCCTGGTTACGAAAACCTACATCTATTTTCTACTCGGTTTGTATTAGCTAAATTAAATACTTAAACACGCAACTGGCCTTATAAAAACCTTGTGTAATATTCGAACAAAAATTGTAGCATAAAACAAAACTTAACTAAATGAAAAAAATCATACTGACCCTAATATTTTTCGGACTTAGTTTAATTGCAAAATCACAAAACGCAAGCGTCGAAAAATCAACCTACGGAATCCAAACTGGATTTTTAGGAATTTGGGTGAATAATGAAATCAAACTTTCAAACCAAATTGCTCTACGGAGCGAAATAGGATTTGACAGCGGAATTTGGGGAGGTGATTTCTATGAAGGAACTGGATTTTTAATGACACCTGTAATTACACTTGAATCTCGGCTATATTACAATCTGAATAAAAGAGTCAGTAAATCACGAAGAATTGATGGAAACAGCGGAAATTTCATTTCACTTAAAACAAGTTATCATCCAGATTGGTTTGTTATTTCAAATAAGGAGAATGTAAGTGTAGTTAGTGACATTTCTATAATTCCAACTTGGGGAATAAGAAGAAACATTGGTAAGCATTTCACTTACGAGACTGGAATTGGAATTGGATACAGATACGTTTTTGCAAAACAAGCTGGATTTCTTGAAAATGAAAGTGAAGCAGCTGTGAATTTACATTTACGAATTGGATATAAATTTTAAACTGTATAAAAATGGAAAGTGGTTTAGAGCATACGGTAATGAGAACTGGGAATTTGACAAAAATGGTCTAATGGAAAAAAGATACGCAAGTATTAATGATTTTGAAATACAAGAAAAAGATAGACAATTGTAAATCAATACAGAATATAAATGCAATTATGGTATTGTCTTAAAGTCAAAGTTTTTATCTTTCTGCAAAGTTTTGGTAAAACTAAGAAGAAATATCACAATTATAAGAAGCCGTTGTAAGTCATTTGAAAACTGACCTATTGGAAATTATTGAAAAACACAAAAATGAATATATGATTTCAACCGACAAAAAAAAGTTGGACATTGCTTTGATTCACAATTTTTTGACATACGAATCAGGTTGGAGTGACGGAATTTCATATATAAAAGTGGAAAAATCTATTCATAATTCATTGAATTTTGGAATTTATTTTGAAAAAAAACTAATAGGATTTGCAAGAGTTATTTCTGATTTTTCTACTATCGCATATTTAGGCGATATTTTTATCTTGAAAGAATATCGAGGACTTGGATTAAGTAAATGGCTTATGAAAGTAATTATGGAACATAAGGAATTACAAGATTTAAGACGTTGGATTTTATTGACAAGTACAGCAGAATGGCTTTATGAAAAATATGGATTTACTAAATTATCAAAACCTGAGATTTATATGGAAAAATTCAGTGCAAATGTTTATCGAAATGAAGAAAAAGTTAACACCAACAAAGACGTGTAAAAATAATTGAGGTTTTGTATTTAAATATAGAGTAGTTTCGTGTTTACTAAGTCTTATTTTAACTTCGTAAAATCTACTCACGCAAATCCCAACTTTTCCTATACAGGAACGTTGTAGGTCATCATAAGTTAAAATGTAAAAATGTATAAACAATTAGAAAAGTACCTAAGAGATAATTCAGATATTAATAGTGAATCAATTCAAAAAGTCACCACACATTTTAAACCTCTAAAAACAAAACGTAATGAAATTTTGTGCGCAGTTGGGCAAGTTTGTAAAAATTTTTACTTTATAAACAAGGGCTGTCTTAGAATGTATGAAATTGATAAGAAAGGGAATGAAGTAACAGCATATTTTGCCCTAGAAAATCAAATTATGTCGGGCATCACTAGTTTTGTTTTGCAGAAACCATCGAGAGATTTCTTAGTATCTATTGAACCTTCAGATTTGCTTGTTATAAGTCGGGATAGTTTTTTTAAACTTGTTGAAACCGTTCCTGAATTTAGAGATGTTTATACTAAATTTATGGAATTTTCTTTTATTCACTCTCAAATGCGTATTTATAGTTTTCTGGGAATGGAGGGTATTGAAAAACTGCAATGGGTTATGGAACATGAACCTAAATTATTAACCAGAATTTCGAGCAAAGCTGTAGCCTCATATTTAGGGATGACAAACTCTACACTTAGTAAATTACGTGCACAACTTTAAAAATTGAATCTACACTAATAAAATCGTTGTCATAAGACCATTTTTATTTTTATGGTTCTTCTGAAATTTGTGGTATTTAAAAAACCTTAAATTTTATAATACATGAAGGCCAACATTTATTTTATAATTGCTGCGTTGTTTTTAGGACTGAATTTTCATCTTTCTAAAATTGTGTTGGCAGAAATCAACTTCATTGAAGCCATTACTTGGCGATTTACTTTAGCTAGCTTTACCCTGTTTATACTAGCTTTTAAAAACTTAAAGTCTTTACGTTTAAATCGTTCAAATGTTAAAGGTGCTTTTCTTGTTGGAGGGATAGGTTTATTAGGATTTAATTTATTCTTATTTCTTGGTTTAAGGAATAGCTCGGCCATTAATGCAGCTCTTATTATTGGTCTTAATCCAGCATTAACAATTCTGTTTTCAAGAGTCATCCTGAAAACCTCATTAAAAACAAAACACTTTATTGGAATTGTAATCTCATTTATAGGAGTTTTTTATCTTATTTTAAGAGGACACGTTACCGATTTTCAAGACATTAAATTTGGCTTTAGCGACAGTCTTATACTAATTGCAAACATCTTCTTTGCGTTGCATCATGTTTGGGTAAAAAAGTATGCTTCTGAAATTGAGAGTACAAGCTTTACCTTTTTGGCTGTTTTGTTTACTTTGGTTGGTGCCTTATTCTTTTTACCCTTTAGTGAAATAAAAGATATAACATCACACTCTATCCAATTCTGGTTAGCCATTAGCGGTTTAGGAATATTGGGTACTGGTGTTGTGTTTTACTTCTGGAATTACGGAGTTCAAAAAGTTGGAGCAGACCAAGCGGGTGTTTTTATGAATATGGTGCCCTTGTTCACCGCGTTATTCGCAGTATTTTTTAGTGAGCAGCTATGTATGTATCATTTTATAAGCGCGCTTTTAATCATTTCAGGAATGATGATAATGAAAATTAATGTTTCAAAAAAAAACAGTATTAAGGAGCTAAAAGTATTATAGAGAATTCACTTTTTTAAATTACTAAACTAATTGAAAACAAGAGTAGCTATGAATGATTACGATGTTATAATAATAGGTGGTGGTCCAATAGGAATTGCTTGCGGTATTGAAGCGCAAAAGCGAGGGTTATGCTATTTAATAATAGAAAAAGGGACTATTGTAAATTCCTTATACAATTATCCTGGAGGAATGACATTTTTCTCTAGTTCTGATAAGTTAGAGATTGATAATATCCCATTTATTAGTAGCAACGCAAAACCTTATAAATCGGAATCATTAGAATACTATAGACGTATTGTTACTTCAAAAGATCTAAATATTAACCTTTTTGAAAAAGTTAATACGGTTGAAAAAGTAGCAAACACCTATCTAATAACAACTTCAAAAAATGTATACTCGTCACCAAATGTTGTTGTGGCTACAGGATTTTATGATATTCCTAATCTATTAAATGTGCCAGGAGAAAACTTGCAAAAAGTAACTCACTATTATAAAAATCCACATTACTATGCCAGACAACATGTTGCTATTGTAGGCGCAAGTAATTCGTCGGTTGATGCTGCTTTAGAAATTTATCGTAAAAGCGGTTTTGTGACCATGATTATTCGAGGAGATGAGGTTGGTAAACGCGTAAAATACTGGGTTAGACCCGATATAATAAACCGAATAGCTGAAGGCAGTATTAAAGTACACTATAACTCAGAGATTAAAGAAATTAAAGACTATGAAATAATTATAAATAAAAATGGAAAACAAGTCATTATTAAAAATGATTATGTTTTGGCCTTAACAGGGTATCAGCCAAATTTTAAGTTCTTGCAAAATATAGGAATTAAATTATCAGCAGACGATAAAATGAAGCCTAATTACAATGAAGGCACCATGGAAACCAACAATAAAGGCATTTATTTAGCAGGTGTAATCTGTGGCGGTATGGAAACTCATAAGTGGTTTATAGAAAACTCAAGAATTCATGCGCCATTAATAATGGACGCTATTAAATCTAATATGTAAATAATCTAACATGAACTTAAAAAACAAAGTAGCAATAGTTACCGGATCTAGTAAAGGCATAGGTTTAGCCACAGTACATGTTTTGCTTGAACAAGGTGTTAAAGTTGCTGGTTGGAGTCGATCAAAAACAAAAATTGAACATCCAAATTTTAAATACTTTGAAGTGGACATTGGAGATGTCAAATCAGTAGAGAATGCATATAACCAAACTGTTTCACGTTTTCAGCATAATATTCAGATTCTTATAAATAATGCGGGCTTAGGTTATTCGGCACTTTTTGAAGATTTAAAATTAAAGAAATGGAAACACATGTTTGATACTAACGTCAATGGTATTTTATATGTAAGCAGATTGGTAATTCCTCAAATGAAAAAGATGCAGGAAGGACATATTATTAATATATCTTCAGTAGCTGGTTCGACTGGAATTGAAACATTAAGCGGATATTGTGCTACCAAATTTGCTGTACGTGGATTATCACAAGCTTTATATAAAGAACTTCGAGAATATGGCATTAAAGTTACTTGTATATATCCAGGTTCAGTCCAAACTAATTTTTTCGATGAAATAGATAGTGTTACAGCTAATAAAAATATGATGCAACCAGAAGATATAGCAAGTACTATTTTACATTGCTTACAATCTTCTCCCAATTATCATCATGTTGATATAGAGGTTAGACCTTTACAACCTAAGGGTAAATAAAACTTTTATAATATTAAAGATGAAGATTATTGAAATAAAAAACACCTTAATAAAAGGTGCTCATCATAAACCTATTTTATGTGATTTGTTTTTTAAGGAAAATAAGCACCCCAAACCAATAGTAATATTTTGCCATGGTTATAAAGGATTTAAAGATTGGGGTGCTTGGAATTTAGTTGCCAACGAGTTTGCAAAAAACAATTTATTTTTTATAAAATTTAACTTTTCGCACAATGGAGGCACTTTAGAACAACCAATTGATTTTCCGGATTTAAAAGCCTTCTCAAATAATAATTATAGTATTGAATTAGACGATTTAGAATCAGTCATCAATTTTAGTACCACCAATGCTAATATTGAGAAAGAAATAGACAAAAATAACATCATCTTAATAGGGCATTCACGAGGGGGAGGAATTGTAAGTCTAAAGTCAAGTCGACATAAAAAAATAACAAAACTCATTACTTGGGCAGGAATTTCAGATATTGACTATTGCTTTGCAAAAGACATAAAAATATCTATAGAACACTGGAAAAAAGAAGGTATTGCCTATAATATAAATTCAAGAACACTTCAAGAAATGCCGCATAAATATCAATTTTATGCAAATTATCTGATAAATAAAGATGAACTGAACATTCAAAAAGCAGTACAAAAGATAAAAATTCCGCACCTGATAATTCACGGTACAAACGACAAAGACATATTGCCGGCTGCGGCAAAAGATCTTCATAAATGGAATAAAAATAGTGAGTTGATTCTTCTCAAGAATATGGGGCATGCGCTCGGCAATACACAACCTTGGTTATCAGAAAAAATGCCTAAAGATCTTAAAAAAGTAGTTAGCGAATCAATACAATTCATCTTAAGAAAGTAATACATGGAAACCATTGTCATAAGACAACTTCTAAACTTTCTATCCATCTGATATTTGAGGTGTTATTATGTAACGAACTCAAGTAGTGAAATAATTTACTAATATGTCTTTGACACATTACTAATAAATTATACAAAAACATCTTAAATGGAAAATCTTATTGAAGAAAGAATTAAAAA
>Ga0316189_10001762_pt1 | contig 21373 bp, 10 predicted proteins | sample LowCovwburrow_MG_FD_204930 | JGI IMG/M metagenome (GOLD analysis project Ga0316189, IMG submission 204930) | Coastal sediment microbial communities from Maine, United States - Lowes Cove worm burrow | ecosystem: Environmental > Aquatic > Marine > Coastal > Sediment | place: USA: Maine... | reverse complement strand
TCATCACCGAATCGTCGCCAGGCATCTTTCGACATGCCGTGAAGACCAAGCATTTTGATGCGTGCTGCATCCGCTTCTTCTTTAGCTAGCACCATCCCACCCTCACCGGTCACTATGTTTTTTGTGACATAAAAACTCAGGCAACCAAAGTCACCAAAGGTACCTACCGGTTTACCTCTATATTCAGTCTCAATAGCATGTGCACAATCTTCTATCATTTTAAGATTATGGTCTTCAACTATAGTACATAAATCATCCATCGCACATGCACGGCCAGCAAAATGCACGGGCAGAATTGCACGGGTTTTTTCAGTCAATTTTTCTTTAACTGCGACTGGGTCAATATTCAGCGTTGACGGGTCTATGTCTGCCAGAACTGGCGTCGCACCAGCATGGATAATAGAATTAACGGTGGCACAAAAAGTCATCGGTGTGGTGATAACCTCATCACCCGGACCAATACCTGATGCCAGCAGTGAAAGGTGCAAAGCCGCTGTGCAGGAATTGACCGCAACACTGTAATTAGCATTTTTATACTCGGCCATTGCCGCTTCAAATCGAGCAGTTTTTGGTCCGGTACTTAGCCAACCACTTTTTAAAGTAGCAACCACTTCATCAATCTCGGCATCTTCGATTGCCGGTGAACCGAATACCAGAAAGTTTTCATCTTTACGAGTCGGATAAAAATTTTCATCATTCTCGAGATAAGTATTACCTTGCTTTTTCATACGCTACACCACATCCGTATATCATGGAGCATTGAACTCCAGATGACCAATACCTGCTTCAGGTAATTTTTTAATATCATGTCCGGCAAACCATATTCTAAAACGGCCTTGCTCATACATAGCTGTCGGAGCACGCACTTCTGTTTTACTCCAGTTCAAATCACTTCGACGTAAAATCGGTTTAACATCTTCCTTAAAGTGTTTACCATCCGATGAAACGGCATGATGCAAAGCAATTTGCTCCCAACTTGGTTTGGTCGCAACTACGTCATAGAATAAATGCACCTTGCCATTGACCACTTCAGCACTAGGTGTTGAGTAACCTACAAAGACTTCAGGTGCTGAGGTTGGATACAGCGGCCCTTGTATCAACACTCGCTCCATCTTTGTAAAATTAATGCCATCACTGGATGTTACCAATCCAATAACAGATTGATTACCCGGCCCGGGCCCACTTTCACGGCGACCTGAAGCATGAAAATACAAATAGATTTTATTATTAAAAACGACGGCACCAGGCTCAGCCACATGGTAACCGTTCCAGTCACGCGTTGGTTTGCCTGTTGGTTCTAATAAAGCTTTAGTTGATACTCTTTTCCACTTAACGCCATCATTTGAAATTGCGTGGCCGATTGATAAATGTTGTTTTGTCGGTCTTTTCACCACGCCACTGTAAAACATGTGATATTTACCTTTGAATTTCACAACAGTCGGCGTCTCCACAGAATCCTGGTCAAAGCTGCCTTTTTTACCCAGTTGTAACAGAGGTTTGTCTTCCATCTTCCAGTTAATGCCGTCTTTAGATGTTCCTCTGAAAGGTAAAACGGTGCCAAATTTGCCGCCTATATTAGCCGTGGCATACATCACATAACCTTTATCCGTTTTTATAACAGAGGGGTCGTTCCACAGCGCATTGGTTTTAAACTCGCCAAAACTCAGTACACGCGAAACCTTGCCAAAACGTCCACCTTTTCCTGACGATTTCGCGCTTGTTTTCGCTGCCCCCGATTTCACTTTCGGCGTCGCTGGTGCAGTTTTAACCGTTTTAGTTGATTGGGATGATTTTAAATTTTTAGCTGTCGGTTCGGAAATGCTTATATGGCCGATACCTGATTTAGGCAAGTTTTTTATGTTATGACCGGAGAACCATAATCTGAATTTCCCATTTTCATACAAGGTCGCTGGCGCTTTAATTTCAGTTTTTGTCCAGTTCAAATCATTTTTACGAATGATTGATTTTTTATCTTCTTTGAATTTTACGCCATCAGAAGAAACCGCATGATGAATGGCAACTTGTTCCCAACCCGGTTTGCTGCCGATCACATCATAAAATAAATGCAGCTTGCCATTAACCACCTCAGCACTGGGTGTGGAGTAACCAACAAAAGCTTCAGGTGCAGTCGTCGGATAAAGTGGACCTTGTGATAGGACTTGTTTCATCGCTGAAAACTTAACACCATCACTCGATGTAACTAAACCAATAACCGACTGGTTACGCGGGCCTTTCGGGTTTTTACGGCCACCTGATGCATGAAAGTACAAGTAAATCTTATTTTTAAAAACCACCGCACCTGGCTCGGCAACATGGTAACCATTCCAATCACGACCAGCATTGCCAGTAGGCTTCAATAATGCTTTGCTGGAAACCTTCTTCCAGTTGATACCATCTTTAGAAACAGCATGGCCAACTGCAAGATGTTTCTGTTTAGCGCCTTTTACAACACCGGTATAAAACATATGATACTTGCCTTTGAATTTCACCACTGAAGGTGATTCTATGGAGTCCGCATCAAAACCTCCTTTTTTACCTGGCTGTAATAACGGTTTTTTCGCCATCGTCCATTTCAGGCCATCTTTAGAGACGCCTCTAAAAGGTAAAACAGTGTCAAACTTGCCCCCTATATTTGCACTGGCATACATCACATAGCTCTTTCCCTCTTTTAAAACCGACGGGTTACTCCAGAGTGCATTTTTTTGAAAATCGCCAAAACTCAATACCCGGGTTGCCTTACCATTAAAACTACTTTTTGCTGAAGCACTGACAATCCCACTAATAGATAGAGTGCTAAAAAAAGCAACTAAAACAACAAAGGATAAAACCGTTTTTTTCGAAAAGGTCATGGTCAGTAATCTCATCGGGTGGATTTATTATAAATCATCTTTTAACACTGTGATGTATGTCAGAAATACAAACATTAAGGTGCTTTAAAGTCCAGATAACCGATACCCGCAGCGGGCAGGTTTTTTATATCATGCCCAGCAAACCATAGTCTGAATCGTCCTTTTTCATACAGACTTGCGGGTGCGCGAATTTCTGTTTTTGTCCAGCTTAAATCATTACGTCGAAGTATCGGCTTTTTATCTTCTTTAAAGTTGATACCATCTGATGATACTGCATGATGTAATGCAACCTGTTCCCAGCTAGGTTCTGTGGCGATCACATCATAAAACAAATGAACTTTTCCGTTTACCACTTCCGCACTTGGCGTTGAATAACCGACAAACTCTTCCGGTGCAGTGGTTGGATAGAGTGGCCCTTGTTTAAGGACCGGTTTCATTTTTGAAAAGTTAACGCCATCGCTGGATGTTGATAAAGCGATCACTGACTCATTACCCGGACCATCTCCACTTAGGCGGCGACCTGAGGCATGAAAATATAAATAGATTTTATTCTTAAATACTACCGCGCCCGGCTCCGCCACATGAAAACCATTCCAGTCACTGAACATGTTTCCCGTTGGTGCTAACAAGGCTTTATCCGATACTTTCTTCCAGTTAATGCCATCATTTGAAATAGCATGCCCAATGGATAAATCCTGCTTGATGAACCCCTTGACCACACCGGTGTAAAACATGTGATATTTACCTTTGAATTTAATAACAGAGGGTGTTTCGACAGAGTCTTCATCAAATGAATCATCTTTGCCCAATTGCAATAAAGGCGTCTGATTCATCGACCAGTTAATGCCATCTTTAGAGGTCGCCCGAAATGGCAAAACGGTACCAAACTTACCGCCAATATTTGCCGTGGTGTACATCACATAACCCTTGCCTTCTCTTAACACTGAAGGGTCATTCCATAATCCATTTTCTTTAAAATCACCAAAACTCAATACTCGCGTTACTTTTCCCTGTGGCGAATTTTCGCTGGTTAATTTTCCGGCGACTGGTTTTTGTATAGCAGCGCCTTCTTTTTTAGAGTCACTTTTATTGTTTTGTTGATTACATGCTGATAAAGACAACAATAGAGCAACACTGAGAATAGTTATTTTTACCGGGAAAATCTTCGTTGAAATCATTTTTTAATCCGTTCGTGGTGAATTGGTTTTCTTGTCATGAAATCTGCGGACAGTAACAACGATGTCACTGTCTGTCTAGTCGTCAGCTATTTAATTTCAAAGGTATTTTTATCCACCGTGCGCGTGGCACCGGTAACTGGATGCATAAACCTGCATGCAAATGTATAGCGACCTCTTGGCATCGAAGCGTTGACATTAAACAGTGGCACATTCCCCAGATCAAAATCAGTACCGGGTGCAAGAATAAAACTACCATCGGCGCCTCTGTTCACTGTTGGTATAATCTCGCCGGAAGGCCCCTTTAACCACGCTTTCCACTCGACTGCTTCTACCGCCGCCGATGACGTTAATAACCTGAATGTTGCCGTTGATACCAGCTCGTTATCGACATAACTCAACTGGCTCATGGTGGCATCACACACTGGTGTTGTTTCATAGAAATAAGCCACGCCTGAATTTTCATGATTGACATCACCATTCTCATCGCTCCACCATGAACCAGAAATAGCCGTTAAACCATCCACCGCAACTGACACACCAAATTGATCACCGATAGTCACTTCCTGCGGTAACAATTTTTGTTGTTCTATCCAGGTGCCATCAATACGTTTGAATATATAGGCGGATCCTGATGTAACACCCTGATCATCATCTGAAAAAGAGCCGACCAATAGAGTATCACCACTGATGGAAACAGAGTAACCAAACTCCTGACCGGCCCCTCCATCTGCAGGAATTAGTTTCTGCGTTTCTGTCCAGCTACCGGCAATATTTTCATACATATAAACGGAACCAGAGTCGTTCCCCTGATCATCATCACGCCATGAACCAATGACAGCTAAATTACTATCGATAGAGACTGAGATACCTGAACGATCACCCGCCGCACCATCACTGGGTAATAATTTTTGCTGCTCTACCCAGGTTTGTCCTGAGCGCTGAAAGATATAAGCTGAGCCAGATTCTGCGCCCTGCGCGTCATCAACCATTGCACTGATTATCGCCGTATCCCCACTGACGGACACGCCAATACCAAAACGTTCCTGGGTTGCCCCATCTGCTGGTAGTAATTTTTGCTGCTCTGTCCAGACGTCATTTTCACGCACAAAAACATAAGCTGAGCCGGAAAACAAACCGTTGTCATCATCTAACCAAACTCCGATCAAAGCAGTATCACCGTCAAGGTCTACTGACCAACCGGCCTGATTTCCCTGAGAACCGTCACTGGTCAATAGTTTCTGCTGCTGTATCCATGAATCACCCAGTCTGACAAATACATATGCCGCACCGGAATCTATACCGTTGTCGTCGTCGGCCAATGAACTGATTAATATGCTGTCACCACTAATGGCCACTGATCGACCAAACAAATCTTTATCCGCTAAATCATCGGGCACCAGTTTTTGTTGTTCAACCCAGCCACTCTCTTTTCGTACAAACACATAAGCGGCGCCAGACTCTGTCACGCCACCATCACGAAATGCGCCAATAACAGCAGTATCGCCATCAATGGCAACAGAGTTTCCAAAGTTAGCAAACGGTGAATGATCACTCGCCTGGTGTTTAACCTGTGTCGTGAAATAAGGCGTTACAATATCGGGTAGTTCCGCAAAAACCGTTTTCGTTGATAAACTCAATGCGACAAACAGGACCATGGACACAACTTTCCATGATGCCTGTTGTATTTCTTTCGGCGCGTCGACTGCCATTAAATTATTCACTTTGTTCATCATTTTCTCCATCTTATTACGCTCTTATTGCCTTATTGCACAATTGGCGATGCAGCGATGTTTACGCTAACACTGTCTATCACCGTACCATTGAAGATTCCATCCGTATTATTATCAAAGGCAAAACTAAATTTATAATCACCGACTGGCAGGGTCGATTCATTCAACAGTGTGAATGGCCCGAAATTAATCAAACCACCATCATAAGCTCTCACAGGAATATCTGAAGCCACCCAACCCTGGCCAACTGACCACCAATAACGTCCCATCGGTGTATCGGCAAAAATCCACCAGTCTGCGCTCTGGTTGGCAAAATCACCTGTTTTTGCTGAAATAGTAACTTCAACTGAATCACCTTGAACGAAGCTGGCAGAAACCCCTGAAGCGTTTGCATGAATACTTGGCCAGGGAAGCTCGATGCTGTCACAGAGATCACCTTTACCATCTCCATCACTGTCTGCCTGGTTTAAATTCGACACGGCCGGACAGTTATCATCAGCATTCAATACTGTGTCCTCATCTCGGTCAATCGCCAGTCGCTGCCCGGAACCCACTGGCACGCAACTGTAGGTTACAGCTTGCCCGGTTATGTTTGAAGCCGCCTTTATATCGGCATAATTCAACAATGGTTCAATAGCCGTATCGGTACGGAATTTACCGATATCCGCTCCTTCCGCCACTGCCGCGCTTAGCATTAATGCGCCTTTCTCTTTGTTGTTGATGACGGTTTTTGCAATGATCTCACATTCATTCAACGATGCCCGTGTGATTAACAGATCAACATCTGTTTGCAAGCCCTGATTCGCAGCATTAATAGTGCGTTGTTGCCCAACAACAGGCGCCAGATTATTCTCAAAAACAAACATAAATTGCTCTAACGCCAGACTATTATTATGGGTATCTGTGGTAAAGATAACATCGCTATGAAAACGTGCCAGGGTATCCACGCTGCCATCATGAAAGAAACCAAAGCCACGGATCTGGTCACCCATGTGTACGTTATTTCTATCGGTGAGATTATCAATTGCTGGCATGCCGAACATACCTACTTTCTGGTACATGTTTCTGAGTTGTGGGATTTTTATATCCTGTGGTGCGTCTACAAAGTTTGTTAAACCATTACTACCAAAAAAACCTTGTGCAGGATTCATTTCATGGCAGGTATTACAGGTAAACAATTGACCTTTATGATCGGCTGCATTGCCACCAAGAAAAAAGTCCCGTCCCTGATGTTGTAGATTTGTCAGAGTATTATCCAACGCTCTTATCGGGTTTGGCGGGTAACTTATCTGTAATGCAAAATCGGTAAACGCCTGCATCTGAGCTTCACCAAGAATGTTTTCACGGCCAATCAATCCGACAAAAGCACCATTAAAGGCCTTAAAGGCACCTGCCTGATCCATTGCATTACCACCGCTGAGAGCCGCACTCCTATCGCCTCGCCAATGCATCGGACCATGGTTATCGCCCAGACCACGTAAACTCTGTGTCGCCATCGGTCCTTTCATTGGATGGAAGGGATTAGGCGGTTCAATTTCTATACCTGGATTCGGGTTGTCAATCACCGCTCCAAGTGGATCACCCAAATCCCATGACAGGGTATCCAAATCTCCAAACAAATGACAACTGGCACAGGAAGCTTCACCATTACTCGAGGTTAAATTGGCATCATAAAGAAAAGGTCTACCCAGCGTAACGCTTTCAGGTTCAGGGTTATGCAGAACAAGATGTTTAATCTCCTGCTGGATATCTGTATCGATAATGGAAAGCCCGTTATCAAATCGTGTGCTCACATATAAACGATTGTGCTTTTCATCGAGAACTAAACCACCGGGACCACCACCACTGACGACTATATGGTCAGTGGGATCAGGTTGAAAACTATCGGCTTCAAGTTCTGCAGTATCGAACACTCCCACTTTACCTGAACCAAAAGCCGCCAGATAAAGCGTTGTACCATCAGACGAAACCACCATTGCCAACGGTGTGGCCAGGCTTTTTTCTTTTGTCCCCGCTGGTGAAGGCAGCTGACTGTAATCGATATGTTTATTGAGATGACGTGGACGCACACCCGATTGATCGATCACGGTAATGCGTGCCTCATGTAGATGGCCGATAACCGAAGTAGTGGTATCACCTGTCGGACGCGTTCCTTCAAAGCGAACTTCGTTCAGTGCCTCGGTGTTACTGACATATAATTTACCGGTAACCGGGTTCACCGCCATATTAAATAATGCCGTCCCGACACCAGAAACTGAAGCGACTTCCACGGGCGGTGTTGCCATGGCATCAATCACAAAAACATCTTTATCGGGCAGATTAAAACGAACCGAATCCCCCCAGTTTCTGCCCAGTTCATCCTGCCAGGGTGAATCGGGTAATTCTCCTTGTTGCCGAACGATTAAACCAACTTCAGGTTGCGCAATGGATTCATGATTGGTATTCGGTGCAGGTAGACCACCCGGTGCCAAAGCCTCACCAGCGAACGGTGAACAAGGTGCTTGCGTTTCACCGCCATCACAGACAACACGAGCATGTATCGTTGTCGTTCGATTACCTGAATTTAAAATTGCCGCATAAACCTGGGCACCATTCGGACTTACAGCTAAGGCACGTGGCGTATCGCCGAACAGGGTCAATATCGTGAGAGGATTCACATCTGCGCTCTGTCCGATAGTGCTCGCTTCAAACACCCAAACATCTGCACGCCCTATTCCCGGAGTGGTGAGTTGCCCGGGGTTTAATGGATCGTTATAAGGACTATTCTGACCACGGTGAGCGGTGGTTATAAAAGCCCTATTTTGGTTTTCTCCGGCAAAAACAATATCTCGGGGTTCATCGCCTACTTGAAGTGTTTGGCTAACGAGTGGTGTAGCAGAAGACACATCAACGATACTAATGCTGTCTGAAAGATGGTTTACCACCCAGACTTCCTGATTATTACGCATAGCAACAGCGACAGGTTCCATACCGACACTGACTGATGCTACTTTTCGTAATTCACCGGGACGGATGTCAAAAATCTCCAGTTGATTGTCTGGTGTATTCACCACAAACAAACGTTCACCGTCAGGTGACATCACCAATGTTCGAACCGGAGCGCTTTCAAAAAGTGTGTAGGAGCCTGCTATAGAAACAGCAGAAAAAAAGCATGAAACCAATATAAAAAATAATGGAGACAAAACACGGGAAACGGATGAAACCATTTTTCTGCTTATCCTTGTTACGACATTTTTTTTGATCACATTTATCATTTAAATTACCTAATAAGGCGTCCGAACATTTCGAGCAGATTAAAACTACCAGTCAGTCGAAGATTCAAATCCATAATTAATCAACGCGTCACCCGTCATGGATTTAAATTTTTGTTTTATCTCTTCATCAAAAAAATTCGGCCATTGTGAAGAATAACCGCGATGAAAAGTCGGACTTGCTGTGGAGAAAACCTTCGCAGCAAGTTTTTTAACGCATTTATCATCACAGGAAACACCAATAAATTGAAAGATTTCAGCTAACACTTTTTCCTGTTGGGCAGTATCACCACCACCGGATGCACCGATTAAATCTTCAAAGCGAACGGTTTTCGCTGCACTGTTCAACCAACCACGAAAACCTTCAAAAAGTTGAACCATTGAAGGCAACCCAGATTCAGTGTGACCTTCCAGCGCTCTTTCTATTCGACCTTGCTGCGTATCAATGCCTGCGAATGCTCTGTGATAGATGTGATTGGTTGAAGACGATAGATAGTTCGCCTCAGAAACGACAATATCACGTAAATCGCGAATCATGAATAAACAATGCACGTTCATCTCAGACAAAACCCTCGCACGTTCTTCAGTATAAAAGAGGTGGCTGAAAATCACCTGCCCAGGTCGTAGACCGGCAATTAACTGTTCAAAACCATCCACAGGCAAATTTGCTTCATCGACCGTTTTAAGTAACGGTCGGTATAATCCAGGATGTTTGCACAACGCCCTTTCTATCAGATGCGTTCCCGCCTTGGGGATCGAAATGCAAATCACCTTCGGCATACTGCCATTCGTCAATCGGAGCGGTAATTTATTTGGCGTCAAACCAAACCGTTCCGCATTCCACCACTGACGTGCTATAAAACCAGCCACTAAACTCTCATCCCGTTATTTGTTCATTACACCATTAGCTAACTGCATTAAATCTATTTAAATAAACCAGCTCATAACTATCCCGTAAACCCGCTAATAAATATAAAACAATCAGTCAAAATTTTATTCAGTCAAAAACATAATCCACAGGATGCAAACCAACAACCCCAATTAGTGAAAAGTTTTCACTGGCAGGCACTGTGCCTTCCATATAATCGATCCGGTAGATACCATCTGCACCGGTGTAGGTGACCGTCGCGCCTGCGCCATAACCAACAAATTTCAAAAGATCACCACCCAGCGCCTGATTACCTTCAAAATCGAGAATGGCACCACCACCTTCACCTTTCACAAAAATGAAAACGTCTTCACCGCTACCGCCGCGTAAAATATCAATCCCTTTACCACCGTAGATAATATCTGAATCATCACCACCATCAAGGAAATCATTGCCGTCACCACCCTGCAGGAAGTCTTTACCGCCATGCCCTTGCAGAACGTCTGACGCACCAAGTCCATCCAGTGAGTTAGCAGAGTCATTGCCGACCATAAAGTTTTGCAGATCGTTACCCCGACCACTGATAGCCGCAGTACCTTCCAGTACAAGATTTTCAACATGTCGAACCAGATTAAATGTGGCAGTGCTCCAGACTGTATCCGCCCCACTTTCAGGGAATTCAAGAATAAGTTCATTAGCGTTATCGATATGGTACTGATCGTTACCGCGTCCACCAACCATGCGATCAACACCCGGACCACCATAGAGATCATCGTTACCGTTTTCGCCTAACAGAATGTCATCATTTTCAGCACCGATGAGAATATCGTCATCTTCCTGACCCAGTAAAATGTCGATATCAATACCACCGGTTAATGTGCCGCTGCCTTCGGTATAAGTCACGCCACCATAGATATCCGGCTCGCCATTTACTTTAAGCTCATTCCAGTAATCGATATCATCGCCTCCAACACCACCGCCCCAGGCACCGCCCGGATCAAAACCATAAAGGAAGAAGTTTCCGCCAGTGGTACTAAAGAAACGGTTATTTTGTATGACGCGATCTCTGAAGATGGTCGGCGCGTCAATCAGAATAGAAATAATATTGGTATTCCCTGACCCCGTCCAGTTGCCGTTAGCGACCACGATATTATTCTGCACCACAAAATCAAATACCTGATCATCTTCATCCAATGAGAAAGAACCAATGAAGAATTCGGTTGGCCGTGCAAAGTTAAGATGTGCCGGAGACTTCATGTTATCGAATACAACATTGTCAAAAATTCTGAAGGTATCGGCGCGGAACATATTCAAACCCTGACCACCATTGTGGTAGGAAATATTACCGTGAACGTCATTTTTGCTGGACCATTTATCCAGTTCGATACCATTGCCATCCGGGCCAAAATTTTCAAAAGTATAGGCTGTTACGTTAAGTCGAATGATATTGTCGTGCGCGGCATCTTCCAATGGATCCGCAGAGAATACATGAATGGCACTGGTGCCACCTTCTGCCCATCCGTTATAGGCAACTTCGTTACGCTCTACAATAATGTGATTTGCCTGTATCTCTATGCCATGAAAACCATTGCCGTAGATACTGTTGTGATCAATGAAGGTCTCATCACCCGGCGCGCCATTCGCCAGCGTTGCCGCGACACCATGTGTTTCCTGATTGTGAATCAGATTGCTTCGGACAATATTTCCCGGGCCGGAACCGTCGATCATCCAGACACCCAATTTAGAATGACCAATTTCACAATCTTCAACCGTAATATGATCACCGCCGCGAACCGTCACCGCAACATCCAGATCCGCTTCAATATTGAATGAGCGCAATTCAACGTAAGACGACGACTCTATCACCACCGGACCGATGATTTTCGGCCTGGCAGTCCCGCTGGTTTCGGTTTCATATTTATCTATGATGACAGGTGTTTCACTGCTTGACACCGTAGAGACCAGGATGGAACCGGTATAGGTGGTACCGGATTTCTGTCGATAATTAATGCCCGACTCAAATACCACACTGCTCCAGTCCTTGTATGGATCAAGCAAGGTACCAGAACCATTTTCTGTAGCATCCGGGTCGACATAAACCGTTGGTATATCTCCCAACACATCAACACCATTCACCCGGAAAACTTCAAAGTTTTGCACTCGAAGTCCCAGGGTAGAAAAGGTAAAGAGCAATCCTGTAGCACTTGCCGGTTTTGTATTACCGTGTAAAAAATTAGCATACTGCGTGATTTCGAGTTGAATCGCAGGGTCATTTAATTGCTCTGTGGATAATCGTAAATCAAGAATGTCAACGCCAATACCACCATCATATAAATCGGATAAACCATCGACATCATCGGCATCAAAATAAGCAGTATCACTACCAACACCACCATATAAATCATCCCCACCCTGGCCACTGTCCAGTATATCGTCACCATCCTGTCCGGCAATAGAGTCATTACCAGTGCCACCGTCTATGACATCATCGCCGGTTTCACCATAAAGCGTATCATCACCTTCTGAACCACTGATGTCATCATTCCCTTCACCACCCCAAATCGAATCGGCATCTAAACCACCGTCAATCAGGTCGTTGCCTTCATTACCAAAGATGACATCACTACCGCTGTCACCATATAGAATGTCATTGCCAAGGCCGGCTATCAGCACATCATCATCGTCACCGCCGCTGATGCTGTCATCACCATCGCCGCCGACCAACTGGTCGTTACCCGTACCACCGGATAACTGATCATTTCCTGCACCACCCTTTAATACATCGGCATCATCACCGCCATTTAAAGTATCGTTACCCAGTCCACCAATTAAGGTATCCTGACCGGCATTACCATTTAAAACATCGTCGCCATGTTCGCCAAACAACACATCATTTCCAGCACTACCTTCAGTCACGACAGGCGCAAAGAGCGAGACAACTGTATTCGATGTCACATCATTCAGCGTTTGCACGACACCGTTTGGCCACACGATAATAATCTGGTGAACCGTATCTACAGCACTGCCTAGTCCAAAATGAACGGTTTGCTCATCTTGTGCCAAAAAATTACTGCTGGCATTTAATTCACGTTTTTGAATATCACCATCAGCCGCTATTTGCAGCTGGATTTTGGCGCCTAGACAAGGTCGAACACCTTCGCAACTCAGGCGCAACCAATTATTGTTATTGCCGCCATCGTTACGATAAAGTTTGGGTGAACCACCGTTGTTAACAAAAAATAAATCCTGATCACCGTCATTATCATAGTCAAATTTAAGCATGCCTTTTGCTGAACCGGTATCGCTTAAACCAACCGCGGCGGCTTTTTCAGTAAACACACCCGTTCCATCATTTTCCCAGAATTTCAATGTATCCAGTTCAAACGGGTCTTCGTAAGCAAACACTGCTTCATTCGGAAAATTTTGACCGGTCGCGCTCGCTAAATCCAGATCACCATCATTATCATAATCAATGAAGGTTGCGCCCCAACCCCATGAGCCATCACGCACACCTGCTGCGTCAGTAAAATCAGTAAAAGTCCGGTCACCATTATTTAAGTAAAGACGATTACCGCTTGTACCCCACATACAGTTGGGGGTAGCCGCGCAGGTATCATTCGGGTCGTAAATAGCGGTAACAAAGAAGTCCATCAAGCCATCACCATTGATGTCACCAACAGCCATGCCCATACCATTTTGATCGGTGCCAACACCCGCACTGGCAGTGCCATCGGTAAAGGTATTATCACCGTTATTCCAGAATAATCGGCTACTACCGAAGTCGCCGGTAATCAGTAAATCAACAAAACCATCATTGTCCATATCGCTGAAACGCGAAGTGAAGGCAAACGTACCCTGCATACCCGTGGTCGGAATGGCATCCATGGCGACACCTGCAGCGCTGGTGACATCATCAAAGAGACCAATCTGCCCGGTTCCACGATTCAAAAATAGACGGGCATTAGACGGCTGTAGAAATTTGTTCACCACATCTGGACGCCACTCGTTAGTATGTAAATCGACAAAACCATCATTATTGATGTCGCCAAACGCAATACTCATGCCATGGTGTTCATCCTGCCCGGAGATGGCAACACCACGCTGGAAGGTTTCATCCTGAAAGACACCGTTATTATTTACCAATAAATAAAAACGCGTATCATCCAGGGCGGTGATGTAAAGGTCAGGGTCTCCGTCAGCATCAACATCGGCCCAGGCGGCACCATTAGAGCCATTAATCAATGGAATATTTGCTGTCGCAGAAACATCAGTGAAGGTTCCATCACCATTGTTTCTGTATAGGATATCTTTGGCATTCAGGCGGGTCACAAATAAATCAACATCACCATCGCCATCATAATCAGCGGCGGCTGCGCCACCACTCATATAATGAGTTTCACGAAAGGTAGTCATGTCTGGTGGATCAGGAAGAATATGCTGTGAATAACCAATCTGTGCGCCAGCTGTCACATCAGTAAACGTAGCAGATCGCACTTCGTTCATTGTCGACAATGCGAACAATAAAGAAGCGGAAAAAACTTTAATAGACACTGACATTTTTTAATATCTCCATTTTCAAACCAAGAACCAGCAGATGCCGGCTACCTCAAATATAAGGTTGCAGCCAATGATTAAAACCAATAACACTAGAATATATAGAATATATCTTGCTAAAAAGCCGTGCATTGAATCGTTGCATAAACTTATCTAGCGCTTTTCTACCCTATTCTCACTTGCCTATGCTGCTATGTTCAGCAATAAACATTCTTATCAAATAGACTATTCAAAAAAGCAGTGCAAGTCTTACGCCAAATACTATTATATCGTTGTAAAACAATGATATAAGTTTTATCGAGATTATCAATCGAACATATCTTAGTCGAAAGTGATAACTTTTCCGACAACCATGCAGCTCGTTTTAGCACAGGTGTTCGTTGCACAAGTAGAACCATACCAAACTCGACCCGAGAATTCCGTTTTATTACCTGAAAATGTGAACCAATTCCAATTGTTCTGGCCAATTATGATGGCAAATGCATTTGTTCGATAACAAACGGTAGATGACAGTCTCTACGCTGCTTATCAAAAATACCTAAACAGGTAAAACCTTCCGCATTTTTTTATTGATAAAAGCGAACAACGTAAGTGCGGGGTGGACCTTTAGTAGAACACTACACAGCAGGCAAATCAACAGTGCGACGATAAGCTTAAACACCGAGTCTCCGAATCCTAACGGATATAGCAGCACCCAGAACAAAGCATTTAAACTGAACAGAACCAACCAGAAACGAGGACGGATGATATTACCCAGAGCCTTATGTGTATAGTAATGTGAAATCAATAACCATACCGAACCGCTGATTAATGTTGCATAAGCCGCGCCAGTTGCACCATAGTCTGGAATCCACCAGAGATTCAATAGGACATTAGTGGCAACAGCAATAGCACCGCTCCAATAGCCATGTTTGATCGCTCCTAGTGCAAGATTCGCGGTTGAGCTTAACAACGAAAATAGCACTACAAGTACAACCCAAACCAGAATATCAATAAGAGCAGAAGCCGTTGCATAATTATCGCCAAATAATGACGTCATAAATACAGAAGACATAAAAGGCATGATCAAGGCAAATGGAATGGCGAAAAACGCTGCAACCTCATAACTTTTCGCCAGCGGTTCCGCCATATGGTCAACGTTTCTGGATGCCATTTTTGAAAATATCGGTATCAGCGGTGCAACCAGTATAATACTGCCAATGGCAAGAAAATCGACCAGACGGTAGGCGGCACTATATAAACCGACAATGGCATCATCCACCAGATAACCCAGCAAAACAATGTCTGCCCTGCTATTCAAAATCGAGTATAAAGCCGCTGGACCAAGGGGCGCGGCTAACCAAAAAATTCGACTAAGCATTGTCTTATCAAACGATAAGTGAATGTCAACTATTTTTCTCAGCAGACTGAATGAAACGGTAAAGTAACAGACGTTTGCAAAAATATATGCCACCATCAGTGTATTCAATGGTTGTCTTGACCATGCCAGTGCCGCCACCGAACCGGTAATTAATAGCATGCTGTACATAACAGAGGAAATGACCGAGTATTGTGGTCGCTCATGCACCTGAAAAACCGGATCAAAAAAACGCATCGAAACAAACGGCACACCTAAGGCACAAATAAGTAATGGCGTTGTTAAATCATCACGTACATTGAGCGCAACAATAACCCCGACTATAATCACCATCGCCCCCATCATCAAACGCATGGATAAAAAGTTACTCAGGAAGCGCGACATATTGTCCTGACCCAATTTAACCACCGCTTTACCCATCGCCTCATTCGTTCCAAACTGCGAAAGTACCGCAAAAACATTCACAAATACCATGATTAGTGAATATTGCCCGAATTCTTCCATGCTCATTGATCGCGCAGCAAGAATAAAAACCAACGTGGTACTGCCAGTCGCCAGAATACGACCGAGGCCCTGCGCCAACATGTGAATGAAATAATGTCTGGTTGAACTCATAGATTAAATATAATTAAAAATTAATAGGTAAGGCGGATAATGTGATGTGTGTCGATACTAAAAGGAGGAAACATACTAAACTCACTATCTGAGACAAGCAAGACGCAATATTCTCTGTGGACTATAACAGGTAAGCATCAAAATTATTGAAGGTATAGCAAGCACTTCATATTTATTTCAAACAACAATGCTGTAAGATTATTGTGAACATATATAACGTGACATAGATAGATAAGGAATTATGCAGAAATTTAGAAGAACCACTGCTCGCTTTTATTTCATGGGTATAAAAATCTGGAATAAGCTATTCCCTGCATCCGTGTCATCTCCCCCTCCACCCGCTGCGATGCAATCATCATTAACCTCTCTCGACAACAGCGTGGTCGTGATTACAGGTTCCAGCAAAGGCATTGGTCTGGCGCTAGCAAAAGCTTTTGCAGAAAAAGGCAGCAAGGTTGTCATCAACGCCCGCTCTGAAAACGATTTAAATAATGCCGAAAACATCCTGAAAAAAGCCGGTTGCACGGTTCTAGCTATTCAGGCAGATGTTTCCACCTCTGCTGGCGCAAAAACCCTTATTGAGCAGACGCTATCTCACTTTGGACCAATTGATGTATTGATCAATAATGCCGGTGTCGTTGGTCCATCCGACAAACCTGTTTGGCAAGTGAATACTGAACAATGGGACGAAGTATTGCGCGTCAACGTCATGGCTGCTATTCACTGCTCGGCGCTGCTGGCGAGTGAAGCCATAAAATCACGTCGGCCGGTAAAAATTCTAAATGTATCCTCTGGCATTGTTGGTCACGGACTAACCCATTTAGGGCCTTACGCCATTTCAAAAGATGCGCTGGAATCCGTTACCCGTGCCTACAGTTGGGATTCTGAAGAAGGTATAGTTTGCGCTGTTTCTATTCAACCACGTTCTGTGCGTTCAACCATGACTAAAGACTTTTATGATCGCGCTGAATACGCCATGATGGATGATGCAGACGCGGTAGCACCAGTTTTTCTCTGGGCAGCAACTGCACCAGCCGCATTGATCCAGGGTAGAAGTTTCAGTGAACCGCTGTTTGCGGGTGACCCGTCCTCAGCAAAATCCATTCGTGGACAGCTTGTTGGTGCGCAACCCATTACCATCAAACCGGCCACATTCATTTCTAACACTGACAATTCAAAACAACCCGGTGCCTACATGCACCTGTTGGAAAATGCCAATGGCTTTTATCCTTCTGCCAGAGAGCAATTACTCAAAGAACTTGAACAACGTGATATTTATTCCTACCCCGATCCTGAGTACAAAACATTAACAAAAGCACTGGCAACTGAAACCGATTTGCCTGAAGACCAGATTGCTCTGGGTGCTGGTAGCAGTGAAATCATCAATCGACTATTGCAACTCTTTACCACACCCGGTGACAGCATAGTGGTCACTAAACCAACCTGGTCTTTTTTCCATGCCTTTTCTGCACGCTGGCAATTAATCCCCACACAGGTTGCCATGGTCGGCTCATTAGCAGATGGCACTCTACGTCATAACCTCGACGGTTTACTCGCGGCGATTACCCCTCGTACAAAAATTTTGTATCTGGTTAATCCCTGCAACCCCACCGGTAGTTTGTTACCAAAAGATGAACTGGAAACATTTATTGCCAGCGTACCAGAACATATTATTCTGGTACTGGATGAAGCCTATATTCAATATGCAGACCCGGCGCAGCGCCCCGACCCCAAACAACTACTGGCATCCTGCAAAGCCAGATTAATCATTCTGCGAACATTTTCAAAGTTTTTTGGTTTATCCGGTTTTAGAATAGGTTATGCCTGTGCCAGTGCTGAAACAGTGAATCTTTTATCTCGTGCAATGATGCCTTTTGGCATTACCACCGCAGCGGCAAAAATCGTCCCAACTGTATTAAAAGATACGACTTTCCGGCAACAGGTTTATGACAACAATCTTGAAGGTCGAGAGCAACTTGAACAGGGATTAACCAAGCTCGATATAAACTTTTTACCGGGGCAAACCAATTTTATTTTGTTCGATTGCCCGACTGACCCCAAACGATTACACAGTGATTTAAAAAAGGAAGGCCTGATAATGCCAGATGTAAACCAGTTTCTTCAAAACTATTCAGTGCTTGCTGTCGGCAAAAAAGAGCACAATCAATTAGTACTTGATGCATTAAGTAAATATTAAGCACTACATTCTTCATTGCCTGCAACTCATTATCTTAACCTGATTTTCGTAACCTGATTAATGAATAACTACCCTATGCGCGTCTTGCATGTTTACAATCTTCACCGAGGTGGTGGCGGTGCCGATAACGCAGCGCTGGCAACCATAAATGCACAACGTGAAAATGGCATTGAAGTAGAAACCTTTGTCCGAGACAGCCGAGACATCCCGCTTAATCTCAGCGGTAAATTGCGGGCATTTTTAACCGGCTTATACGCAAGGGATGCCGTTGCTTCTTTCAAGCAATGTCTCGATTCATTTCAGCCTGACATTGTCCATATCTACGAGTTATATCCACTGATCTCACCCTGGATACTACCCGAGTGCAGTAAACGCAAAATAAAAGTAGTGATGAGCGTCTACGATTATCGTCTGACCTGCCCTGTTCACAGCCATCATTATCACGGTGAAACCTGCACCAAATGCATCGGTGGTCATGAACATCATTGCTTTACACAGAACTGCCGTGACAGCCGCGCAGAAAGCCTTGCCTTTGCACTGCGAAACTGGGTCGGTCGATATTTTGGCTTATTTCTCAAGCATGTTGATTGCTATATCACGCCAACCTCATTCACCGCCAACTGGCTCACTGAACATACTGAAATAAAACCCGAACAAGTCGACGTGGTCCCCTGCCTGATTGATATACCGGAAACGACGGTCAACCCTGCAGAAGGTAAATACATCGCCTTTGCCGGTCGCTTTGTCGCTGAAAAAGGGGTTGATGTTGCCATTGCCGCTGCGAGAAAGGCAGGACTACCGCTGTGGCTGGCTGGTGACTCAGAAAATTGTCATGACCTGAAAGACGCAGACGACATACATTATGTCACCACCCACAATGCCGAAGAACTCGCTGCTTTTTACCGCGGTGCCAAAATGACCGTGATGCCAAGCATCTGGTTTGAAACATTTGGTATCGTCGTTGGTGAATCAATGAGCCACGGGGTACCGGTACTTGCTTCTAACATTGGCGCCCTGGCTGAAACCACACTGAATGGCATCACTGGTTTATTATTTGAAACAGGTAATAGCGAGGATCTGGCTACAAAAATGCGCTTACTCTGGGATGATGACAACTATTGCCAGCAACTCGGTGCGGGAGCGAGAAAGCATATCCAACAAACTGCTTCTGCAGACGTGTACTATAAAAACATTTTTACGGTTTATGAAAAAATGTTACGCAGACCTGCTGTCCATCAATCACAATAAATACCTGTAAACATCCCAATAAATACTCTCCAATAATGCTGCCAACATAAATGAAACTATGACATCACCCGAAAATAATACCGAACAGAAATTCACCATTGTGCAACCCGATGAAATCGGTTTATCTCGCGGTGCCTGGGAAATGTTTCAAAACCCAAAGTTACTGGACATCTATGCTCGGCAATACGGCTGGGAAATTATAGAACACAAAAAAATGTTACTGGCGGTCAAACATTTACCGGCGATTGGTTTGCTCAGCGTTAAAACATTCAGTCCAGAAGCAACTGCAAACAATGACTGGCGAGAACATCTGCTTGAGATGCCCACTGGTTATGTCTCTGTTATGAGCAATCAGAAAGACAAGCACCCTCAGATAAAAGCCTCCTCAGCAGAGGATACTTATTCATTCATCGTGGATTTAAAACAGGATGAAGATGTTCTACTAGCAAATTGTGAGCGGCGTTCACGCAAGGCATTTCGACATGCCGAACGCAACGGCCTTGACGTTCACGAAGCCCAAAGTAAAAAAGAATTACCCCAGTTTCATAGTTTAATGATGAAAACGTCGAACAACGGTAAACTTTTTCAGGTTCCACCTTTAGCCTTGCTTGAAGCTTTATTTGAAAATGGATTCGGGCGTTTATACGTTGCCAGCATCAAAGGAAACATCGTTGGTGGTGTTTATGTTTTAAGTGATAATTATGTGCACGGCCTGGTTTCGGGTTTTGATATTCCGGCAGCAGGCGGTATATCGAGCAACCTTCTTTATTGGGAAAGTCTGTTAGCGGAGAAAAAAAGAAACTGTGAATTCTTCGATTTTGGCACGCAATCGCTATCTGAAAATACCGCATTAGTAAAATTCAAACGCAGTTTTGCCCCCATGCTTGTCCCTGCCTATCACTATGAATATTATCCGTCTGCCTGGCGCTCGCTTGCATACCGAGGCTGGAATGGATTAAAGCAGATAAAAAATAATTTGCGTTAGGATTCCCAGATTACTTTAGATTCATTGATTGCCATCAGGAATCGCGGCTTTCCATGACGGCGAAGGCGGTGAAATGTTTACCTTATCCTGCCATCGTGAACGTACATATGCAGGCGCAATTATCGCTACCGCCAGATACGCCCATAAACTCAAACCAGCCGGGTTCAAACGAACTGCTTTTGCTAACGCGCTTAACGCTTCTTTTTTTCTATGAGCAACCAATAAGATATAACCCAGATTACGCAAGTTATAAGATAGTAAACGACGACGTGACTTTTCAGCACGACCAGTAAACTTTCGTCTTTCAAGTAACTCAACCAGCGTTTCAACCATATACAGGGTTAAGATTGAACCGTCAGATTGACGCATGGATGTATCATGCCAACGGTACGCAATTAACCGCTTTGGACTGTACCATGCACCTAAACCACGTTCCGCTATACGCAGGAAAACATTAAATTCAAATGGGTAAATGCCACCAATATCACTGTCGACCAAACCGTATTCAACCACATCTGAATATCGGAATACCGCTCCTGAA
>Ga0316189_10001761_pt1 | contig 21377 bp, 34 predicted proteins | sample LowCovwburrow_MG_FD_204930 | JGI IMG/M metagenome (GOLD analysis project Ga0316189, IMG submission 204930) | Coastal sediment microbial communities from Maine, United States - Lowes Cove worm burrow | ecosystem: Environmental > Aquatic > Marine > Coastal > Sediment | place: USA: Maine... | reverse complement strand
GCCAAGACAAAGAAGCCACGTATACTCATTCCTGAAGCACACGCTAAGCACAAGCGTATTGCTCTCATTTCAAAATTCCTTAACATGGACGTAGAGGTATTAAAAGATGTCTGAGAAAGAACCACTCAAACTTTCACAAATCACAAACATCGGAGATCTAGGAGATGTCGTCGGATTCGAAATGGAAGTTGAGTTCAGAGAGATGCCAGACGGAATCGAAAATATTAACAGAGGAAATATTCGAGTCATCGAAGACAACTCACTCCGAACTGGATATGAGTTTATCGCAAGAGGACCCCTTCTTCTCGAAAATGCCTACAACGCCATCGACAAAATCTGTGATTATCTTTCCGACAAAGAGGTACGTCTCTCGCCCCGAACGTCCACCCATTTCCACCTTAACATGCTGGATCTAAATGAGATTGAAATCCTCAATACGTTGCTCCTATCATGGTATTTCGAGGAGTTCATCAAGGAGGGAGTTCAAAATCATCGTAAGGAAAACAACTTCTGTATGACCATCCGTGATTCCGATGAGTTCGTGTTCACACTCGTAGATCATCTCAAACTAGGTGGTAGCGTTGCACATTTGCCTGCGTCTAGAGAGTACTCTAAGTATTCTGCAACCAACGTTGCTACCTTGATGAACATTGGTACTATGGAATTCCGTCAGTTCCATGGGTGTATCGACGCCAAGATCGTGAAGGGATGGTTGAAGAATCTCCATTCGATGAAGAAGTTTGCTTGTTCTTTTGAGTCACCTCTGGCTCTGTTCGAGTACTTGTTCACCAACACCTTCACTGAAATCGCAAACAAAAGCTTCGACGATCCAGAAGCATTCAGTAGCGTCAGTAAATTTGATGACACCAATACAAACATGCTATACATCTCGAAGGTGGTAGACGTGTTTGACCCTGAGCAAAATTTGACCTCGACAAAGTCAAGAAAAAAAAAACAGGCGATTCCCGAGTGGGCTCGTTAACCGAATTCGTAACTACTGGAGAAGATTATAGAAGAACGAGGCTTCAAAATGGACTTCATAACAGACCTACACGCAACACCGCTCCTAATGCTGATACTATTCGCCCATTAACAGCAGAACAAATGAGACAAATAATCTATGGGCGAATAGAGGATAATGCTAATATTATTGATGACGACTTCTAAAAAAGGGACAATACAATGCCATTGAAAAGAACGACTAAAAGAATTCCGAAGAAACTTGTAAGGGTCTCGCGAGCGAAACCATCTACTTGGGTATTTCCATACAAGAACGGATCGAAGAGTGTCAAAGGTCTTCGAGACGCTCTCAACTGTAAAGAAATCAAGAGGGAAGGAAGTAAGTTCAGACCGACACGACTGAAAACGGTGATCAACTGGGGTGCATCCGATATGCCCGAAGAATTCACCAAAGGAATAAGGGTCTTGAATCCTCCTCAACTCATCAGTCTGTGTTCAAACAAGAAAGAGTTCTTTACCAAATTCAAGGGAGCTCCTTATCTTATTCCGTCTACAACGTCACGAGAAGAAGCCCTCGAATGGCTTCAAGAAGGGAAGACGTTGGTATGCCGTACAAAATTGACTGGTCACAGTGGTGAGGGAATCGTTATCTTTACTCCAAATGACCTTTTGAAAGATGAAATTGTTCCAAAGGCACCTTTGTACACTCAATACAAGAAGAAGAAACACGAGTTTCGTCTTCATGTTATCAACGGAGAGATCATTGATACCCAGAGAAAGATATTACGTACTGATGATGACCGACCCGAAGAACCTGACTTCCATGTTCGGACCCACAAGAACGGATTCATCTTCGCTCGTAATGATGCATCTCTCGATGACAAAGAAATGATGTCTGCTGTTGAAGAAGCAACTCTCGAATGTTTCTCTGATACCAGCTTGGACTTCGGTGCAATCGATGTCATCTATAATTCCAAGGAGAAGAAAGCGTATATCCTTGAAATTAACACGGCTCCGGGACTTACCGGAACCACTCTCGATAACTACGCTGCAGCTTTCAAAAGAATGGGACTTTGATGAAAACAAATGAAGTAGAAGTTAATTTTAAAGTAACTTTTGAAATGGATGACTACCTTACTTTACGAGATGTTATGCAAGTTATCTCAGAAGCTACAGAAACTCTTCGAGGAGCTGGAACTGTAGAAGGCGAAATAGTTGTACCAAAAGAAACAAGGATTCCACTATAATGTCAATTTCAATTCCAAAAGAAAAACTTGAACAAGTGATCGAATCACTTCGTGGAGATAATATGATTTCTTTTGATATAGCAATCAAGTATCTCGAATATCTTCTTGAAGAAGGGACAGAAGACTAATGTGTGTCATCATCTACCATCAGCGCAAGCACAAGACAATTCCACTTGAGAACTTGCAGAATGCCATCCACAATAACCCACATGGTATTGGACTAGTTCGCTTCGGTGAAAAAGGAAAGCTTCTTGTAAGTAAACATCTTCCAAAAGATCTTGCTAGCGGACCTAATGCCGAAGCCTTACACAAGGAATTGGTTAAGTTGGAGAACCATTCTTACATTCTCCATCTCCGTAATACCACTGCTGGTGAGAACACCAAAGAGAACCTTCATCCTTTTGAATTGTACAGAGGTAAAGATGCTCACTACGTTATGATGCACAACGGTACGTTGCAAGAATTCAACGAAAAGGATTCTAAGGAATCGGATACGTTCCGATTCGTTGAACAGATCGCACGTCCTCTAGCGCACCTTCATGTCACTGCGAACAAAGGTAAATGTATAACGAGTAGTCCATTTGCGATGAATATCTTCGAGAAGTTCCGGAGTGCCACATCTCGTTTCATTATCATATCAGGTGACAGACGAGTACACAGGTTGGGTACTTGGCACGAGAAGGAATGGGGTACTTGCAGTAATGATGATTACTTCTACCGTGTAACACGAGGACCGCACCAAAAAAAAACCGAATCATGGCGCACATCTGGAAATGGTGTCTCGCAAACGAGCAACAGGGTCGTCCCGGCGCTCATCGGCACAGACATCGCGTTCTGGAAAAACGACTGGTGGTCGGGGCCGCTCCCGGAAACCATTATCCATCAGTCATCTGAGTCCTTCTTTCAATGAGTTAGTCTTTAAATTCGAAACCGACCAATATATGCTGGAGGTCGGAGAAGTACTGGAAAGAACCATCGAAGAAACACTTGTATTAGTTGGAGCAGATAACTTGAATGACCTCAAAAACATCTTCCGAGAAGACTGGGTTGAGTTTGTCAAACACTATCCGGAAGCGGCTGGAGCTATACTCTCAGAGCTTATCACAGAAAGACTACAAGATGAAGAACATATCGAGATTGCAGCAACTCCAGAAAGCGCAGAAGAGCAAATCGCCATGGGATGAAGACAGCGAGGCTGTCGGTTGGTTGAAGAAGAGAGCTCAAGAACGTCAGTTGACTCCTGATGCGTACGAATTAAATCAATTCTTTCTATCATACGTATTCGTCTACGGGTCATTGAAGAGAGGATTCAGGAACTCTGGTCTGATGAAAGACTCTCTCTTTGTTACCGAAGCGATAACCGCCAGACAGAACTTTCGTATGTTTGGTTGCCAAGGGCAGCACTGTAACTTTCCGGTCGTCCTTGAACGTCCAAAAGACGGGGTAAAGCGTAAAACAGAGGGAACTATACACGGAGAAGTCTTTCTTGCTGATCGTACTACGATTGGAAAGCTTGACATACTTGAACGAAATGGTATGATGTACACCAGAGAGATACAACGTGTACACAACCCTGACCTCAAGAAATCCTTCGAAGTCTGGATGTATATCGGTAACACAAACTTCTGGTATAACGAGATGAGTGATCTCGGTCTTGTCGGAAAAGAAGAAGAGTCAAACATCTACTACTGGATGGAGGAACATGAAAGAGCGAAAATTCACAATATCTGAAATATTGAAGGTCAAAGAGGCTCTATTTAACGATACCAAACGTGACGCAAGTCTATCCGATTCTGAAAGTGAATATGTTAATTCAAAAGTTAATACGATCATACGTATACTAGAAAAGAATGGGATTCTTTAATGAAAAGAGTAAGCGAAAGGTCAAACTAATGTTCATCGAATACTTCTACACCTATTATGAAAAAGGAGGAAAAGTTCGAGTACAACACGATTCCTTAATAAACTATCATGGAAGTGCTAGTATGTTTGAAGAATACGAACCTAAACTATCAGAGTGTCGAATGATGGTGCCGCTATGTTCATAGAATACTTTCTCACACCTTGGGGTCAAGGACGAGTAGTCGTCAAAGACTCTGAGAATTCGGTATCTTGTTTTGAAGCGTATCCAGCAGTGAAGTCAGAGTGTCGGATGATGCTTCCTATCATCGAGTAATTAGCCTTTGGTTGAAATCCCTGATTTTTTGCCGCGAAATTTTCCGGCCTAATAAAAAGATTTTTCTATGATACAGAAAGACAATCCATTCGTCTATCCATTCCCTGAAATCCTAAAAGAATTAAAAAATCAAGTAAAAAAAGACCTTAAAGAAGCAGAAGATGGTTTCGATCTTTGTTATCCTGATGGTATGAATTTTATCATTGATATTTTAGAAAATCAATGGGACGGTGGTCTAACTGAAGCATATCTGAAGGGAATTAAAGACGCTATAGACACAGTGAACGGTCAGCGTGTGAAGTAGGATACCTTAAAGTCTACCGCCTACTAATAGTCCAGTGCAAGTCTGGACCACTCCGGTTATAATAAAAAGACTTTTCTATGCCAGTGTAGTTTAGAATAAAACACTCACAATGATGAGAGACGTGGGCGAGTCAACCCACCACTGGCACCCATAATAAGAATAACCTCGTAGCTCAACGCGCGTCTTGAGAGAGCAGCCCGACAGGGTAGTATGTGGGTAAAGTCCCACCGGGGTTACATAATAATAAGAAGCCACAAGAAGCTTTAACAAGAAGGACAGAAAATGTCACACAGATGCATAGCATGCGACTGGAGCCCTACGGTTCCATCAGCTTTCAACGAACAAATGGTGTACCCACATGGCAACCGACCTCATCGACTTGTACACGATCCAAAGTCAAAGGAAACTTATTGCAATTCCTGCTACGACGCTATCCGCCTTACAATCTCAGTCGATAATGTTGCTGACGATGGGAGGGCCTAAGTCATGGCTGACTCCCTCCGATTCACAAAGTCACATCTCCCATGCCCTAGTTGCTCCTCATCAGACGCTTACGCTACAAATTCCAATGGGTCGAGTAAGTGTTTCTCGTGTGGTAAGTTCTTTCCATCAAAAAATGACAACGATACAACTAAAGATGACGGAAGCATTCTCTTTACAACCACCCCTCCTGCTGGTTGGCGAGGACTTGATGAAGCAACATGCCGTCGCTATGGTGTTTCATGGGAGCTGGATTCTAATTCAATTCCACAACGCGCACTTCTCCCTTCAGAAAATTTCAGAACAAAAGCTAGATACCTAGGTGATGATGTCCCTCATGACCGACGATGGATCTGGCTAAAAGGAGAGGGCGCAACACGAGGTGTCTATGGTAAAGAGCATTTTGAAAAAGGATCTGCTCCGAGTATAACCGTTACTGAAGGACAACTCGACGCCCTCTCCGTCTATCAGATGTTTGGCAGCAAGTATCCTGCTGTAAGCATCCAATCCTCCTCCTCAGCTAAAGCTGATCTCACAGAAGACTTTGATTATATAAACTCATTCAAGAAGATCTACTTTTGTTTTGATAATGATGAGGCTGGACGTAAGGCTGTAAAGGAAGCAGTCTCTCTGTTCGATCCTAGAAAATGTTACGTTGTTGAACTCGGAAAGTTGAAAGACGCCAATGAATATCTTGTGGCAGATAAATCCAAAGAGTTTAAAAGTCTCTGGTGGAACGCAGAACCGTACAAGCCGTCGAATATTATCTCCTCCTTCAAAGACATCGGTAAACTTATCAAAGAGTACGAACAAAAACCTAGTATCTCTTACCCATTCCCTATTCTCAACGACATGGCCCATGGAATGCGAGAAGGTGAAATTGTTCTACTCACAGCGTTTGAAGGCATCGGAAAAACAGAAATTATTCGTGCAATTGAATACCATACGCTTACAAACACGAACCTCAACGTTGGGAGTATCCATATTGAGGAAGATCCGGTCCGATCTATTCAAGGACTCGTTTCCCTCTACAAAAAGCGACCCGTACATCTAGGGGAAAAAGATCCTCTTACCAACAAGGAACTACTTGATGAGTACCAAGCATTATGCGGAGGAGTGGACAACAGGGTTAACTTCTACAATCACTTCGGATCAGAAGATCCCGATACAGTACTTAATGATATCCGATTCATGGTGTCTGCTAACGATTGCAAACTTGTGGGCCTCGATCATATATCCCTCGTCATCTCTGGGATCGCTGACTCTGAGGAACGCCTACGCCTTGACAATCTATCGACTAAGCTTAAAGAATTGGCTAAAGAACTCGGCTTTACGCTTCTCTTGGTATCGCACGTTAATGATGACGGGAAAACCAGAGGTAGCAGAAACATTTCTAAAATTGCCGATCTCTGGGTTCACCTTGACCGAGACCCTGAGCATGCCAACCCCATCATACGGAATACGACAAAGCTGATCGTAAAGAAGAACAGATTCGGAGCTGTCACCGGACTGGCAGATGAGTTATACTTCGACAAGAGAACCTTTGCATTAACTCCAGTCACAAAGAAGGCTGCAGCACTAAAGATATTGGATGAACAACATGCCTAGAGATATTTGGGTAACCTCAGACACACACTTCAATCATGACAACATCATTAAGTATTGTGATCGTCCATTCGCTAATGCGGACGAGATGAATGAAGCTTTGATTGAAAACTGGAACTCTGTTGTCAAAGAAGGTGATATAGTATATCATCTAGGTGATGTGTACATGACTGGTAACGGTCACCTCCTCAAGAAATTGAATGGACGTAAGAGGTTGATCCTTGGTAACCATGACAACGGTAAAGACCAGATCTTACAAAATATTTTCCAGAAAATTTCCATGTGGAGGATGTTCCCTGAGTATGGTTTGTTGTTGACACACGTACCCGTACATGAATCTTCTTTGTTCCGGGGTACCACTGGTAACGAGAAGAAACCAAGTCAACTCAAGAATATACATGGACATATTCACAATAAAGAATCACCAAAAGGACCATATCAGTGTGTCTGTGTTGAACACACAAACTATACACCAGTACATATTGATATACTAAGGGAACAAAATGACTTGTAAAAAATGTAAAGGTACTGGTTGGTATCAATACGATGATAATCATAGTACTGTTTGTGATGAATGTTGCAAGCATAATAAAGGATACTGGTTGCTCACCAAAGAGTATGGTGACGCAGGTAAGTGGTGCTGCTTAGCTGGTTGTGGTAAAAAACTTTCCGAAGAAGACGTACCTATAGGAGAGAAAGTTTACAATCCCTAATAAAAATACTTAAAAGACTTAAAACAATCCCACCTAAGAAGGATTGAATAATGAATGAACGAACAGTAATCTGCGACATCGAAACTGAACAACTCCATAATCCTCAAAAGATCTGGACGATTGTTACTAAAGATGTAGACACTAAAGAGAAGAGGATCTTTAAGAATGTCCACGAGAACAAAGAAGAATTTCTCACGTATGCGAAAACCATTGGCACATGGGTCGGTCACAACTTCATCAACTTCGATGCCCGTGTCCTCAATAGAATATGCAATCTTAATCTTGGGCACACTAATGTTCTTGATACTCTCGTGCTTAGTCGCCTCCTCAATTTCAAGTCGCCCGGTGGACACAGCATGGCAGCATGGGGAGAATCCCTTGGTTACCCCAAGTCAGGCTACGAAGACTTCTCCTGTTGGTCTCAAGAACTAGAAGACCGATGTTCTGATGACGTAGAGATAAACTATAAGCTCTACGAGTATTTCCTGCCCTTCATTAAGGCAGAAGGATGGCAATCAGCCATCAATACCGAACATAGAATCGCTTGGATTCTAAATGATGTTCGAGATAACGGCTTCCACTTCAACATACCTGCTGCTACACAACTATACAAAGACATCTCTTCTCGTGTTGAAATCCTACTCGATGAATTGCAAAAGGCATTCCCTCCTCGTACAAAACTCCTAAAAGAAGTAACTCCTAAAGGCACCAAGCACGGAACTATCTCTGCTGTTGACTTCCGTTTTCTTGACAGCCACGAACGCGATCTCAGTCCTTATAGTATTGGTGCTCCGTTCTCACGTTTTACCACTGAAGAATTCAATCCAAAAAGTACAAAGCAAGTTGTTGAACGTCTCAATGAGGTTGGATGGAAACCTATTGAGAAGACTAAAGGACACATTGAGGCAGAACGCGACAGAAATACGAAACGTCTCCTGTATTATAGAGAATATGGATGGAAAGTTTCAGAAGATAATTTAGCTACTCTTCCTCAAGATGCTCCCAAAGCAGCTCACCAACTCACAGAATATCTCCTACTAACTTCTCGTGTTTCAACCTTGAAGGAATGGCTCAATGTCGTCGACCCAAAAGACTCAGCAATCCACGGAAACATCCTCCACATCGGAGCGTGGACACACAGAATGGCGCACAACTCTCCAAACCAAGCTAACATCCCTCGCACCGGATCAGACTACGGAGAAGCATTCAGGTCTCTCTGGTGTACACGTCCTAATCGTCTTCTTGTTGGTACTGATGCTGACGGTATCCAGCTTCGTATATTCGCTCATCTTATTGAAGATCCAACTTTCAGAGCTGCTGTAGAAAGTGGGACAGAATCAGAAGGAACTGATGCTCATACAGTAAATAAGAAGGCCCTTTTGCTGCCCCATTTGACGAGGAACCACGCGAAGACTTTCATCTATGCGTTCCTACTAGGGGTAGGGGTACAAAAGGCTTCCACGATCCTCGAATGTTCCGTTGAAGAGGCACGTATAGCCATAGATAACTTCACTCGTCAGTATCCCGGACTTGAATACCTCAAGAAGGAGGTTATACCAAAGGATGCAAGACGTGGATACTTTATAGGTCTTGACGGAAGGAAAGTTTTATGCGACAGTGAACATCTAATGCTCGCTGGATACCTACAGAATGCAGAAGCAGTCATAATGAAACGTGCTAACATACTGTGGTATGACCAGTTACGCCAAGAAGAAATACCTTTTTGGCAAGTAAATTTTGTACACGATGAATGGCAGACAGAGACCCAAAATTATATGGAACTCGCTGAACGAGTCGGTACAGTACAGGCTTCATCGATCAAGCAGACCGGCCTTGATCTCAAGATGAAGGTAGACCTCGCCGGTAGTTTTAAAATTGGAAACAATTGGAAGGAAACACATTGACCGATAACAACAAAAAGAAAAACGGTTTTCATGTGACGCTCTCATTCGTACAGCCCAGTGTTATCTCCGGATTCATGGAAGCAGACAGCGAAGAAGAAGCCCACGAGAAAGTACTCAAGGACTTCGAGAATGCTGAATGTGTAAAGATTCTGGACACTCAGGCAATGGATTCGGAAACTGCTGAGCGTATACTGGCAGGTGAAACGATCCTAGAAGACGAAGAAACGCCAACAACTCTTCAATAAGAAAGAGAAAGGAAGAAACTAATGGCACTTATTTCACTTACAGGTAATGCAAACTGGTTCAAGGGTCTGTTCGAAGCAGACACAAAGTTTGATGACGATGGAATCTACTCGTTTGAATTCATCCCTGATAACAAATCCCTTGAAGCATTCAAGGAGTCTGGTTCACGTATCAAGATTCAGGACAACGGAGGTATCCGTCTGCGCCGTAAGGCATTGGATGGTCAGCCTGAGGTTCTGTTCGAAGGTGCTCAGTGGGACAGCTCAAAGATGGTGGGTAATGGCTCTGCTGTTACCGTAGTCATCGATGTCTACGACTCGAAGATGGGTAAAGGTACCCGACTAGAAGGTGTCCGGATTGATGAACTCGAAGAGTTCGATGAGTCCGAGATGAAAGCTAAGGCCATCGAGAGTACTAAGGCCGATGCATTGAGTATGCTTCGGTAACTAAGATGGGGAGGGCCACTCTTTAAGAATTTAAAGAGACTAAAGCTCCTCCCCAACTAGAGTGGGGTGGTTTCTGCATTGGCGTGTGTCACCACCCCATTTCTTTTAGGAGACATCATGAAAAAGAACATTGACACACTAGTCAAAGATATCCAAGCACTCTTCGATCCTAACTACCAGCATGAGTTTGATCCCGAACACGTACAAGACTTCGGACAACGAGTAGCTAACCTAGTAGCTCAGCGTATGTCTGAGTACCGAGGGAAACCCTCATTGCGTATGAGCAACCTAGGAAAGGACGACCGAAGACTATGGCTGGACATAAACAAACCAGAACTCGGAGAACCCCTAACACCTCAGACATATGTGAAGTTTCTCTATGGAGACATTCTCGAAGAACTTCTTTTGTTCCTCAGCAAGGAGGCTGGACATGAGGTCACCGGAGAACAAGGTACGTTGGAAATCAACGGAGTCGTTGGTCACCGAGATGCCATTATCGATGGAGTGTTGGTCGATGTCAAATCAGCATCGTCTTACTCATTTAAGAATTTTAAGAGTGGTACACTGGCCGATGATGACAAATTTGGGTATATTGATCAGATCAACCAGTATTTGTTTGCCTCCCAAGACGATAGTCTCGTCAAAGAGAAAGATGTTTCAGCTTTCTTTGTCATCGATAAAACTAATGGAAGTATGTGTATTGACAAACACCCTAAAAATGACAAAGATTATTCCAAAGTTGTTGACGAGAAGCGAGAGATGCTAAAAGGACCCATGCCTGAACTATGTGAGACCCCTGTACCAGAGGGTAAATCAGGCAACGAAAAGCTCGGAATCAAATGTAGCTATTGCCCTTTTAAGAAAGTATGCTATCCTAATCTTAGGACCTTCCTTTATTCACACGGTCCTGTATTTCTAACAACGGTAAAGAAATTACCAAGAGTTTATGAGGTTCCTAATGATGGACAAGATAGCCGGTTTGAAGATTAGTAACTGGGATCTATCTATATTTATAGAACTACATCCCTTGTTCTGGGGAGTAGGTTATCTTAGTTTCGATAATGCTACAGCCATCACTGTTGGGTGCTTCACGATTGGAGTTGAATATTGAAACCCCCTGTATGGTCAAGGCTAAAGAAGATCTATGGTATAACAGAGGAGACATACAAAAAGATCCTTCATGAACAGGGACACGCTTGTTATATATGTCAGCGTGATCCCCGACAGTTCAAAGGAAAGAAGTGGCAGCACAACCTATGTGTTGATCACTGTCATGACACTGGAGCAATTCGAGGCCTGCTCTGTAGAAACTGTAACACACACATTTCTCGTTGGTTGAGGGATGACCCAGATATGACGGCGCGTGTTATTGATTACCTAACAAGAGAGAAGAACTACGGAAAGGTTCCAGAGAATGAGTAGAACACACTTGATTATACCAGATGGTCATGCCCATCCACAGTTTCATAACAGGCGAGCCGAATGGCTGGGAGGTCTCATTGCAGATATCAAACCAGACGTTGTTATTAACATCGGAGACGTCGCTGACATGCCTTCCTTGTCCTCCTATGACAAAGGAACTAAAGGTTTCATTGGACGAAACTATAAAGCTGATGTCGCTACAGCCGTTGACTTTGAAGATCGGTTATGGTCCGTGGTTAAACGACAAAAGAAGCGCTTACCGCTCCGTATTAAGCTTCATGGAAATCATGAACAAAGGATCGGTAGGGCGATTAATGCTTCTCCTGAACTCGAAGGAGCGATAAGTTATGACGACCTACAAGAAAAATACTACTACGATGAAGTGGTTCCTTATGAGGGTGTTACTCCCGGTGTGTACACTGTTGATGGTATTGCTTATGCCCATTACCATACTAGTGGAGTTATGGGACGCCCCATCTCAGGAGAACACCCAGCGTATCAGCTTGTCACAAAACGATTCGGAAGCTGTACTCAAGGCCATGTCCACACTGCAGACCTCAGTATTAGAACTAACAAAGACAATAGAAAAATCTTCGGTTGTGTGGTCGGAGTTTACCAAGACTACGACTCAGATTGGGCAGGGACTAGTAACCGACTGTGGTGGCGTGGAGTCGTCGTCAAACGAGGAGTAGAAGACGGCACCTACGATCCAGAGTTCATCTCACTTGAACGTATCAAAAAGGAATATTCATAATGGCAGATCATAAAGTCAAAGAAAAACGTAGAGTCATTCACTTCCGTGGTGGTGATCGAGCTATCTTTCACAACGTCAGATGGTTCAATTCTGATGGTTCATTCTTACGGTTTGGATGTGATGAAGGATACATTCTAATCAACACAACGAACGTTCTCTACATCCAATTGGATGAGAAGGATCGTGTGCGGTAATGTCAAACATCGAGCATCCTCTAAGAAAGTTAGAAGTACGTACGTTCTACAGCGACGTATGGGGAGCCAAAGCATTCTTTGGTGACGGTAAGGCCTTCCCTATAGTGTTCTCAGGAGCCACAATTGACGAGGCTACAGAGCGTGCAGAGACGTTTAGGCATGATACCCTACAGAAACATGAAAAGGCCTACAGGAACCGTCGTCTAGCTGTCCTAAAGGCTGCCGAGAAAAGGAAAAGGAAAGATGCCGGACTGGAATAAACTACTGGACACCTACGGTTTCCTAGAGATTCTGGAAAGGTGTGACATAGATCAAGAAGAAGCCCTAGAATATCTGTCGATGATGGGCTGTGATTTCTCTAACCTAAAGGAACCAGCAGATGCTAGTAGAGATTAAGGTAAAGACTGAGTTAGCCAATAGTCGAACCGCTAATGGTCTTGTGAATCTGTTGATCGTACTAGGTTATCTCGACAGTATCCACGACTATACGTTGGTTGGGTGCTATGAGCTTGATGATAAATACTCAATGTTAACATTCAGAAAGAAAGATCAATACTATGATGAAACAATTCCTTGCGACAGCTAGTCTCGCAGTAGTTCTGTTGTTCAGTACTGAAACAGGTATTGTTAATGCACAGACAAGTAATATGGGTACTATTACAGCAGCAGGTGAATGTCCTTACCCAAAAGCTGAAGAGTACATCAAAAAGAATAAACCTGACCTTGCTCTAGATACAGCAGAGAAACAAAAACGATTTCATGTTCTTTACTTTGGAAAAGCACCTAAGAATACTTACGAGAATGTTTTGTTTTACCCTACAAAAGGTGGTAATCCTATTGTAGAAGTGGTTATGATCAACGGTGGTTGTATCAGAGGTGTAGGAAATATTCATAAAAGGAAGTACCAGACCGTTAAAGAACGGTTCCTCGGAAAGGTGTCCTAATGCCCTCTAAGAAACGAGACTATCGAAAGGAGTACGACCGATATCACGGTACTCCTGAACAGAAGAAGATAAGGGCCCAACGTAACAAGGCTCGTGCTCAAGCTGTTAAGGCCGGTAGGGTTAAGAAAGGTGACGGTAAAGAAGTCGGACACATCGGACAGAACCGTAAGGGGAAGCTCGGTAAGAAGACTAAGGTCATCTCAAAGAAAGCTAACCGGAAAGACCAACCTAAACGTAATGGGAAACAAGACTAATGAAACGATACCTAGCAGTAGAATCAAGAAAAGAAGGAGAGTTCGCTCTTATCTTTTCTGCAAGCAACTGGAAAGATGCTGAAGGTTTTGTAAGTATCCTAAACAATACTGAACAGCTTTCTGTAGAACTCTGTGGAGAAACTACATAAATGGAAAAAGTGTTTAGAAGTGAACTGTGCTACAGTCCATTCCTAAACAAATATCAACACGATGGGTGCGAGACGTGGGCTGACCTCTCTCGCACCTTAGTTGATGATGTTTGTTCGCTCTACCTAACGAAGGAAGAGTGTGGGACGTTGACTAAGTACATCAGCGAGATGAAATTCATACCCGGAGGGAGATACCTATACTATGCAGGACGCCCAGTTAAGTTCTTTAATAACTGCTACCTACTCAGAGCTGAGGAAGATTCACGAGAGGATTGGGCAAATCTTTCATGGAAAACGGAGAGCTGCCTTATCACAGGAGGAGGAATCGGAACTGACTACTCTGTATACCGCGATTCAAAAAGCACGATTAGCCGTACTGGAGGTCGAGCATCTGGTCCAATCCCAAAGATGTTTATGGTCAACGAGATCGGAAGAAACATCATGCAGGGAGGAAGCCGACGGTCAGCTATCTATGCCTCTCTGAACTGGAAGCATGGTGACATCGACTGGTTCTTGAGAGCTAAAGATTGGCACAACATGCCTGTCGCTGGCACTGGTAAGACCATCGCAGACATCAAGGCCGTAGATTATAACTACAATGCACCATTGGATATGACCAACATCTCTGTTAACTACGACACAGAGTGGTTGCTTAACTACTATAAGACAGGTGAAGTAGGGGAGACGTTTACTCAAAATGTGGAACAGGCTCTTAGAACAGGTGAACCGGGATTCAGTTTCAACTTCTTCGAGAAAGAAAACGAAACCCTACGTAACGCTTGCACAGAGGTTACGTCCGAAGACGACTCTGATGTTTGTAATCTTGGGTCTCTTAATCTTAGCCGTATCACTTCGATAGAGGAGCTGAAAGATGTTACTGAGCTTGCTACTTTGTTCTTGCTTTGTGGTACTCTGCGTGCTGATCTACCTTATCCAAAGGTTAAACGAGTTAGAGAGAAGAACAGACGTCTGGGTCTCGGTCTTATGGGAGTACATGAGTGGCTCCTTCAACGTGGTGAACGATACGAAGTCACCCCAGAGCTACACCAGTGGCTCTCAGTCTACAAAGGAGTAAGTGATGACACCTCAAGAAAAGGAGCAGCTAGACTTGGAATTAGTACTCCGGTTGCAAACAGAGCTATTGCACCGACTGGGACCATCGGTCTACTTGCAGGCACTAGTCAGGGAATTGAACCAGTGTATGCATCCGCGTACAAGAGGCGATACCTCAAGGATGGTACTAAGTGGAAGCACCAGTATGAAGTAGACTTTACAGCTAAGACCCTCGCTGATGAGTATGGGTTAAACCCTGATGATATGGAGACAGCCAGTGACCTCGCGACCTCTTACGAAAGAAGAATTAAGTTCCAAGCCGATGTTCAAGATTACGTTGATATGTCTATCTCATCGACCATTAACCTCCCTAGAAAAGACAGTCAAAAGTTCTCTACTGAAGAGTTTGCAGGAGTCCTTGCCAAATATGCTTCAAGACTTCGAGGGTTTACTTGTTATCCCGATGGAAGCAGAGGAGGACAACCGATCACAAAAGTCGCTTACAACGACGCAATTCGTCATCTCGGAAAAGAGTTCGACGAACACGTAGAATTTAATGATGTATGTGACATAACAGGAGGAGGACATTGTGGAAGTTAAAAAAGACCTAGGAAAAGGTGTAAAAGATGATGGAAAGAAACCTCTTCCTTCTCTTATATTTGGTGGTTTCCCTTATGGAATATCCCAACTAGTAGATGTTGGTACTATGGGTGCCCGTAAATACGCGAGGGATGGATGGCAAACAGTTCCTAATTGGGAAGAAAGGTATGTAGATGCTATGTCAAGGCATTTCCTAGCCTCTTTTAAGGAGTGTAGGGACCCGGAAAGTGGTATTGACCACCTTGCCCACCTTGCGTGGAATTGTCTGGCTCTTATGGAGCTTAGAAAGGAAAGAGACGATGACAAAGGAAAATGAAAAGAAAGAAATCTGGTACGTTGAGGCTCGTGGAACCACTACATTTAAACTTCTATTTACAGAACCAGTAGATTATGAAGAAGCTATTCTAGGTTGGAGCAGTGAGTTCTATGAAGACGAACTCGATATGGAAACAGGAGAATTGGAGATCACTGATGCCGAGTAAAGATCTTAGTAACTTTGAGAAGGTTCGTGAGTTCCACGACGTGATGACTCATGAAACAGATGCAGCATGGAGGCTAGACCTTATTGATTTTAGAATGCGTCTGATCAACGAAGAACTTAAAGAACTCCTAGCTGAACTTTATGGTGGTGGTGGTTTAAAATTTATCCCGATGGCTGAGATTGATAAAGCTAAAGTAGCAAAGGAGTTAGCTGATGTCCTCTACGTCGTCTACGGATTTGGAGACACCTTCGGAATCCCTGTGGACAAGGTGTTCGAAGAGGTTCACAGCAGTAATATGTCCAAGCTTGGTGATGATGGTCGTCCGATTAAACGAGATGATGGTAAGGTTCTAAAGGGTCCTAACTACAGACCAGCAGATATAGAAAAGGTACTAAGAGAAGCATAAAAAACTTCATAAAAAAAAGGCCCCCTGAGAAATCAAGGGGCCTTCTTTTTGTCTTAGTCTAGCTAGATTAGGTAGTAGGTGGAGTAACCACCTTGGGTTCACGGTCCTTAGACAGCCAACCCTGAATAACAGCCCACATAGCGAACACACCACCGAGGGTAACGTCCACGTTAGATGAGAACACTGACCATTCTTCACCACCCACGAGACCGAGAGCGCCTAGAATAGTACCTACTGCAATCATAGTAGAGCGAACAAGACTAGAAATCTTGTCGTTGCCGTAACCAAAGATTTTTTCAAACATATGTTTATTCCTTATCGTTGTTGTATTCTATTTAATACAGGACTTCTTTCTTCTATTAATTTTCTGATTATTTTATTGTATTCTTCCCAGTTCCAAGCAGCACCTTGAGGAACATCTTGTGTAAAGGTAGGTGAGGTACCACTGGTGTTGTATATTGATCTAATACCTACATTCCTTGCTTCTACTTCTCCTGCTTCTGAATGATAAAACAAGAAGTCTCTAATCCTACTTGATTCATAGAATTCTTTAGTCTGGTTAGGCCATAACTTCTGTGCTAGGTCATGATAATTTTTGAACACAGGAGTAAGGAGACGGAAAAGATCTCTTTCAGACTGGTTAAAGTCAGACATCTTCATACCTGTATACAAACCTTTTAAGTTATCTAAGGTCCTTGCTACTTCACCTGCATTATTAGTATTAGATCCCAGCCCTTTAGCTTGACCACCAATAACATAGTCTGACCACTGCTGCTGGTGTTGTAGTTCATGAAACAAAGTATTAGTAAAAGCTTGTTTCAGATCCATACCCTGTGTATCTTGAGCTCCTTCTGCCATGTTCTTTCGTAGAGCATCTACATTAATTTCAACCCGGTTTTGACCTGCGTAAGAAGCACCGAGTGGGCCACCCTCTCCTCCTACAATTTTTACTCCGGTATTCTCTAATTCAGTGAACTTATAAAGCTGAGGATGATCTAACATTTCAGTAAGATTCATTCCACCACCAGTCTGATAAGCTGTGTTGATCCTTTCCCAATCTAACTTTACGTTGTCACCTATATCAGAGATTTCATAAGACCAGTTCTTCATAGGGTCTCTGAATAGTTTTGTATCTTGGAAGATAGCCTGCGCTCCGAGACCCTCTTTCTCCATTTTCTCTGCGTTACTAATCGCCTCTCGGAACCTAGGCATATACTTCTCGGCTGCAGAGGGTTTAGAGATAGTAGAAGAGAAGACACCCAGAGCATTCTTGGGTACAGTAGCAGCCCCAGCAGCCATACTACCCGGAGTGAAGTCGAGAGTATCCCTGAACACCTTCTCAGGTGTAACCGTCTTGCCTTCGAGAGCACTCTGGAAGTTGAACAAAGTCTCAGCAGCACCTTTGAGTGTACCTCGGACTGTGTTTAGAATAGAGATAGAGTCTTCTTTGTTCTCGGGGATCAAATCAATGACCCCCATTAACGTAGAACGAACATTCTCTGCTTCCGAGTAGTCTTCTCTATCGGCTTTACCTAGAGCGACTGTCTGGTCCTGCTGCTGGTTTTCCACTTGGTTGTTCCTTTATCCGTTCTTGCATAGCATCACTCTGCTGTTGGAGGAAGTCACTAATAGCTTCCTTCTTTCCTTCGACAACAGGAACAAGCTTCTGTCTTTCTTTAGCGACTTGCTGCATTACCCACTCGAATACGCTGTCAGCAGCCGACTGAATCCAAGGACTACCGCCTTCGTACTTCATCTGTCCTGTAACAGGATTCATTTCTACACCTGATTCTCTCAGGAGTTGACCCATCGCTACTACAGGGTTGCCTTGAGATTTGAATACAGGCTCTAAACGTTCCATCATAGAGTTCATTTTAGCTACAGCTCTTTGAGCCTCAGCGTGTACCTGTTGTTGAGCAATGGTTGCCCTACCTCCCGGACCTACTTGTGGTTGGTCTGCTCTAGCATCAATCTCTGATTGGAACCTCATAGTAGAAGGATCAAAGGAGATGTTATTTACTTTAGCAGATCCCTTAAAGATCCCTGCACGCTGAGCATTAATAGCTTTATTCAAATCTCCTACTTCTTGAGCAGCAATACTAGTCCATGCGGATCGTACCCACAAACCATAGTCTGCTCCAACCTCGGAAGCTAGAAGCTTGGATTGTACTGCAGGGTCAATAAGAGCATTGAATACTTGTAGTCTCTTATCTTGGGTATCCCAGTGTTTCAAGATCTCCTGAGGATTATCTTTAAACAGAGCAGTAGCAGTCTTCACAAACACAGGATGATTAGGAGACAACTCTTTTAGAGCTGAGTTAGCTGTGTCAAACATATGCTTGTGAGCGAACGCCTTATCCTGAGGTGTCATCGTAGTTGACTTAGACACAGCAGTCATCTGTTCAGACAACGAAGAGTTGCCGTGTATAAGACCATTTACAGCCCAGTTAGCTGCTGCAGCATTAATAGGTTTAGAGTATTTATTATTGTACTCGTCTAACAAAAGAGTTGCTGTCGGACTATTAGCTCCAAAGAGTTCTTTCGTAGCATTATTTACAACCTGTACATTTTTCAGATCATTTGTCTGGATGTACCTGTTGACTTCTGCTGCTTCTTGAATACCAAGATTACTGATCAAAGAACCTACAAGACCATAGTCTTTGTCAAACAAACCCTGATTAATAGCCTCAAGGTTCTCATCAAGGTATTCATTTACCCTCTTCAAACCCTTGTCATCTAGACCAGCTTCTCGTGCATTCCTTATTACATCACCCCTAATCGTAGTAGAGATTTCTTTAAAACTGGCAACAAGCTGAGCACTCTGTTCACCTGATAAAGTTTGACCAGCTTGACTAGCGATATACCTACCCATGCTATACAGGTCAGAACCACTATTAGGAAAAGACTTACGAAAGATTTGACTAAGTTTGTTAGTCACATGACCCCTTGCTGACTTAGAAATAAATTCATCAGTAGCTTGGGTGTTATTGATCTCTTTTGTTTCTTGTCCAACTTTGATACGCTGAGCATTACGAAGGAACTGTTCGTCTTGTCCTGCCCTGTGTAGCCCTAAGGATAGAGCTTTCTCTGGTCCAGCAGAGTCTATCTCTGACTGGTTAAGATGACCAGAACCGATCAACTTATTCAATTCCTTTTGAGTATACTGAGCATTCTTCTGGCTAGCAGACGAAAGCTTATCTAGTTCAGAAAGAAGCTGTCTACGTACCATGTTGGCAGAGGTACCCCTAGCCTGCTGGATAGCCCTGTCTACGTACTCCTTGTGTCCGGGATACTGATTCTTCAATCTCTTGGAAAGAGCCGAGGCCCTCATGAAGAACTGGGAATCAGATATCAGACCATTACCCAGTGCCTTAGACATCTTGATGATGTTCTCGGTACCGTTGGTAATCTCAGAAGGAACACCCTCAGAGCTCAACTCTGCAATAGCAGGGTCCAAATCTTCCTGTTCTTTGCTGTAGAAGGCGTCGACTTTGTTCTGGATACTCTCTTGGAATTGGTTGTCAGCTACCTTGATGGCATCACCAACAACTTTTCCTGCACCTTCGAACAGAGTACCTAAGCTCTTGTCACTTATTTGACCCCTAGAGGCTGACGTAAAGCTTGAGTTCTGTGTCTGTACGTCTTCTACAAATCTACCTTTTTGTGGCATTCTATTGACCCTTTGCCTTTGCTGCTTGTTCAGCTAGCATTTGTTTCATTCGAGCTTCTCTCTGGAACATAGGAGATTTCATTACAAAGTCTCTTGAAGTCTTCTCGACTACATCTACATTCCTTACAGCACTGTGAATCCATTGACCCTTCTCTCTAGGAAGGAGATCAGCTAGCTCCATAATAGCACGAGCATTTGTTAAATAAACTTTCTTCTGTTCCAGATCCGTAGCGTTCCTGAAATTAGACATCTGTCTATTATATTCTTTCTGAGCAGTACGAATAGCATCGGTACGTTGTCTGATACTATCTATTTTCAAGAATGTATCACCTATTTTCTGGTTAGTCAACCCGAAGCCTGCGATGAAGAAGGCATCCATACCTGTAGCATCGCCAAGTTCTACTCCATTCTTGGTGATATATTTACCAGCAGTCACCATGAAGTAGGCTTTGGTTGCCTGATTAACAGAAGATATAGTACTTGCAGCTCTTATGAGGTCTTGCTCTGTAAGTTGAGGACCCTCTCTACCTGTAAGATAGTTTGTAACACCAGCCCACGCTGGCGAAGCAGAAGCTACTGCATCTAGTATGATGGAAGCCGAAGCCCCACCGAGTAATTCGATCGCACTCTTCTCATCGTTCATCAATTCCTTGACAACAGAGAGACCACCGGGACCGTATCGTTGTCCAACAGCGTAGTCTTCACCAACAATACCTTTCAGGAGTACAGAAGGTAGACCATTAAGAAAAGCTGCTGTAGCAGGATTGTTAACATCAATACCCCTCTCCAAGAACCCTTGGCGCATATCATCATACCACGGATACACTGCTGTAGTGGCACCCAGACCGACTGGAACACCATAGAGAGCGCTGTGGGCTGTAAACATCCTAAGCTTCTCTGCTTTTGTTAACCTACCACCCATGTACAGCTCAGCCATACGAAGTTGGTAAGAGAAGAACTGAGTAGGAATACTCATCAAACCCTGTTGGTATGCTGGTGTACTTGACCGGATCATGTTAACTGTAAGGTCATTAGTTTTCCTTACCAGTTCTCCGATGTCAGAGTCAGTCAATCTTTTACCGGGGTTAGCTTTTCTCCACTGCAAATAGGCTACATTCCAACCAGAGATACGAGCGAAACGCTCACCACCCTTGAAGAACATAGTACCTTTCTCTAGGAACTGACCCCATTTGCTGTAGTGCATAGAAGGATCAAGAACATCATCCTTCCAAGCTACCTCACCAGCCACATTCATAATACCTGTACGCTTGAGAGCATCGTAGCTTTCCATGAAGTCTCTAGGAGACATACCCAGACCACCACCCAGACTAGCTTTGTGAGCTATAATAGATTTGTCTTTGGTGAACATGA
>Ga0316189_10001760_pt1 | contig 21392 bp, 17 predicted proteins | sample LowCovwburrow_MG_FD_204930 | JGI IMG/M metagenome (GOLD analysis project Ga0316189, IMG submission 204930) | Coastal sediment microbial communities from Maine, United States - Lowes Cove worm burrow | ecosystem: Environmental > Aquatic > Marine > Coastal > Sediment | place: USA: Maine... | reverse complement strand
ATCGTCCTTGTCCATCTCTTCCAACACAACAGCAGCTGCGACGTCTTGATACGACTGTGGTGGTGGAGGCAAAGTTGACTGCCCTGTTTCAGGATCAAATGGAAACGAGAAATGCATCCGCAAAGGATGGCTATCGGCAGGCGCCCAACCCTTGCCTTTTTCGGTTTTGACATGAATGAGGTTAACACCTGACTGAGCATTTGCATCTTTGAAAGCCTCAACCAATGCCCCAATATCATGACCATCAACGGGGCCGATATAAGGTATGCCCCAAGATTCAAATAGGCTGCGTGCCCGGTCATTGCTATCTTGGAAGGCTTCGTGCAATCCCCCAAATCCAGGGCTAATCGCAAAGCCGTTGTCATTGACAACAATCGTGAGGGCGATGTCTTCAACGGCGATATGGTTCAAGGCTTCAAGGGCCAAGCCTTCCGCCAAAGCAGAATCTCCGATAACCGAGACAACACGTTTCTTATTGCCTTGAATTTTGCGCGCCAACGCCATGCCGGATGCGATCGAAATTGAAGTCCCCGCATGGGAAGCTTCAACCACATCATGTTCGCTCTCGGTCCGAGTCACAAAACGGTTCATGCCGCCGTAAGTGTTTAAGCTTGGAAACAAGTGCGCCCGACCTGTGAGAAGCTTGTGTGTATAGCCTTGGTGACCCGTATCCCAAACGATGGGTTCTTCGGGAGATTTAAAGACAGCATGCAAAGCAATAGATAACTCAACCGTGCCGAGGTTTGCACCAATGTGCCCCCCCGTTTTAGAAATGTTATCTAACAAAAACGTGCGGACATTGGCGGCCAACGATGTAAGGTCTTCCACGCTCAATCTTGCAATTTGATCGGGGGAAGAAATGTTTTCTGGCTTAAGGTCTATCTTTGTACCGTTGGTCATAAAGGTCTCGCACTTCCATATTATTTCAGAGCATTGTTTAACGTATTGGCTATGGGTTCAAGCAACAATCTTGCATTCTGACATTAATCAATTGACGTGCCTTTAAGAGATTATGGTAAAGGCCTGTTAAGTCGTCGCCTTGCCCCCATATAAAGCCCATAACGGCTAAATTATCTGCAATCGCATCAACCTTGTATCCCGGTTTTTTTATGGTTTCGATACGATCAATACCGGGGGTTTTCAAAGCGTCTTCGATACCGTCAAGACCGTCGAACCGTCCGGGCTGATCCGGGAATACTCCCATCCACCCCGACATTGATGCCCCCGTATCATTGGGCAAAAATTCTTTAAAGGAATGACCCGCTAAATAGGCGAACCACGCTTGTGAAGCACTGTTTCCCGTCGCCAACGGGGTGACGAAAGACGTACTGACATCGCCATGAAACCGAGGGGCGATTTCCAAAACAACAGGGCCATCCTTTGACACAATGACATCAGCCTTAACCGGACCATGCGTTAAGCCCAAAGCCCGAGCCCCAGCTTCAACCACATCATAAACAGCTTGGCAGGCCGCGTCGTTCAAAAGGCAAGGTTCGCCACCCCATACGGGGTAATTGAACGGTTGTGGGGAAAAAAATCGACTGAGCAAACCACAAGGGTAAAAAACATCATCAATAAACAATCCATTGACGTCGATGTGATCACCTTCGATAACGCGTTCAACCATGATGGCTTTGGAGAATTTTTGAGCTTCCTTGAAGGCTTCTTCAAGTTCGGTTGGGTTCAATACCGTCCGCACCCCCCGACTGCCGCTACTGTCGATTGGTTTAACAATGATGGGGTATCCGATGGTGGTCGCTAAGGATTTAAGATCTGCGAAGCTTTCAACACAGCCCCCCTGCGGAACTGAAACGCCCGTCTCTCGAAGCACGTTTGTGGATGTAAATTTATTTAAAGCCCGTTCAACGTTTTGGGGTTTGGGTGCAGGCGTTAAGCATACGGCGCCCACACAAGCCACAGCCATCAAGCCAAAGTCACTGCCGCAATAACATCCGGCAAGGTCTTGGGTGTTCTTTAAGTCTTTTGCCAAGGCCACCAAGCCATCGACATCATCGCCTGCGATTTGTTTATAATCATCAGCAAGGGCGATCCCAGGTGCATTTGGGTTCGTATCGGTAACAACAACGCGGAGTCCTTGTGCTTTGGCCCATGCAATGGCGGGCACCTGTAGGACGCTGGCTCCGATATAGATCAAGGTTTTCATCAATTAGCATCCTTTAGGATTTGAAAGCGGTCCACGAGGGCTGCTCCGTTGGGATGGTTTGACAAGGCCTTCAAACGATCGTCTTCGCTGTCAACGCTTACGGTTGCCCCCCCCAGAACCAAGTGAAGACCAGAGGGCTGCCCCGGTACGGTCAGAACCTTTCCGCCAACCGCCAAGACTTCTGTCTCGAAGGGATCAAAACCCGGCCAAATACAGGGTAAAAGCTGATCGGCAATGTTATCACCGCACAATCCCGGGTTGGCTTCATATAGGTAAACCTGCCCTTCATCACAAACGCGAAATGAAAAGAACGCAAATCCTGCAGTGAACGTCCATTTTTTCAACAGGTGTTCAGAACAGTCTTTGATCCGTGTCTCGACATTGCTCCCAACGAAAATGGATGGGCCGCCGACCCCAATGCCTTCGGCTCGACCATTGGGGAAACTCACGTACTCATCATAAAGAAGGTCAAACATCACCTTTCCATCAGAAAGGACCGCCATATACCCAACGTCAATACCCTCAATCAATTCTTCGACTTCGACCAAGCCGTTATAAGATTCTTGCGATGCAGCAGAAAAAGCCTCTGCATATTCTGACCTATTTGAAATCGCATAGACGTTCTTTTTGCCCACCAAGGGAGCATCCGGCTTAACCACCCAAGGCAAATCAAAGGGGGGATCAACACATTCAGACGTTTTGAATCCTTTGGGGGTAGAAATGCCGATTGACGCCGCGTCTTCTCGTAAGGCCGATTTCGACACAGAGCATTCGCCAAAGGTTTTAGAGACACCCTCAATGCCCAAAGCATCAGCAACGTGGGCTGCCGTTAACAGAGCGGGGCCAGATGTCCGGGCCAGAACGCCGATAAAATCATAATTGTCTTTGATCTTAAGAACGGCTTTCACAACCTCTTCGGTTTGGTAGGTACTGAGCAGAATTTGCTCACGTAAAAAAGGCGCGCAATCCTCGGCCCGTTCACGATCGACCCCCACGACCCAAAAGCCACGTTCATGGGCCGCTTGAATAAGCTTAAGCTGTCCTTTCCCCGTGCCAATGCTGATAAAGGTCTGTGCCATTTTTGTCCTGTCTACACGGGCTCTGTGAGGATTGAGATGGTGTCGTAGACTTTGGCGACACGCTCGCTTAAGACATTTCGGTCAGGCGCCGTCACCATGAACACACCAAAACGATGTGCATGGCTTAAAGCCGCGGGGACTTCGTCACCAATTTCATACCAAAATTCTAATTTTTTGACCCAATCCCATGACAGAACTTCATCCACACCCTCAATACGGATCAATCGACCAGCTTGTGGAAAGAAGTAACGATTTGCGACCGCAATATCGAACTCGGGTTCAAAGCCAGAGATGTCGGGCACTTGACCCGTTGCAAGTTCAATGACCGTTTGGATGTAATTGATGCCCGTTCCCATTGGCACAAGCCCGGCACTAAAATCACCACCCGACAAGCGCGCAGCCATTTCAATCATGGCTGGGCCATCTGGGGCCATAACCACATCCCCCTTGGTTACGCCATTTGTTATGCCCAAAGCTAAGGAACTGCGTTCAACCAAGTCTTTAACAGCCTGTTTGTCATCATCCTTTAAGATCGAGGGAACCCACCCTCCGTTTTCCATGATTTGCGGTAAGAAGCATTCCATATCATCGTAATTGCGATCCGCAAATCCGGGAGTGTAACCCTTGCCATCTATCATGAGGGTTTCGGTGCTAATTTGAAGACCCGGTAAAAATGCTTCGACCAAGACACGTTTGCTAAATGAAAAATCCTGCGCTTTTTGAAACAGGTCTTGGCAATCACATGATGCATTTAAACGAAACACACCACGCGATCCCGAACGATCATTGGGTTTGATCACCAAATCATACCCCCGTTCAGAAATGATTTGAGCAAGCTCATCATAGCTGCCTATTTCTTTGAACCAAGGTATGGGAATGCCCTGTTCTAAGAAGCACTTTTTCATGCGCAGCTTATCAATCGAGATCGCGGCACTTTCACTTGAAATTGAGGGGGTGCCGAGGTGCGTTGCAATCGCCACAACCGCATCGGGGATATCACTGCCCATTGTGGTGACACCTGCGATATGGGCACCATCGGCGATAAGCGTATCTAGATAGTCCGTGATTTGAGGGATGTCTTTGGTGCTGATGGCCGCAAATGCATCGGCGACTTCTTTTCCGGCTGCATCTGGATTCATATCTAGGGCAAGAACACTGTACCCCATTTCCTGTGCCGTCCGAATCATAAAAAACTGATCGGTACTGGCACCTAAAACAACGATAATTGGATTTGATGTATTCATACTGCCGTGCCCTTTGAACTTTCTGTCTATAGGCAATAAATTGAGTTTTAGCGTCGCATACCCCACACCAACACACAAGTATTCTGTGCGTTTTTTTGGTACTTTATTGACTAAGCTTTAAGTGATCCGCATATAAATTAGGCGAACGTACAAAAGTCATTTTCCAGAAGGGACACAATAATGGTGCAAGACAATTTATACAGTTCTTTAAAAGCCTTTCATTATGCCGAGCGCATTAATGCCATATCCGAGGGCCGTGTCCCGGCTCCAATCCACATCCGAATCAAGCCAACCAACGTCTGCAATCACAATTGTTGGTACTGTGCCTATCGTACAGATGACCTCCAACTTGGCGAAGACATGGTGGAAAGTGACTCCATTCCCGAAGATAAAATATATGAAATCGTTGATGACCTTATTGAAATGGACGTCAAAGCTGTAACGTTTTCCGGTGGTGGTGAACCTTTGCTGTACAAGCCTTTGCCTGAAGTTATGAAGCGGCTGAGCGAAGCCGGCATTAAAATTGGATGTCTGACAAATGGATCAAACTTAAAGGGTAAGCATGGCGATGCCATGGCCCTATACGGAACATGGGTGCGAATTTCCATTGATGCTTGGGATGATGACAGTTATGTCGCTTCACGCGCAGCAAACCCCGGTAGCTTCACCAAATTAATGGAAAACATTACCCGTTTCTGCAATCATAAAACTGATTGTGTTGTTGGCATCAGCCTCATCGTCGGCAAAGAAAATCACAGCCATATTTTTGAACTTTGCAAAGACCTCAAACAAGCGGGAATTCAGCACGTTAAATTATCCGCAGCGGTCATTTCAAATAATGTCCACGAAAATAATGCTTATCACGAACCCTTGTTAGATGCGGTGCAACAGCAAACGGAACTCACCGAAACCCTACAAGACGGTACTTTTCAGGTGGTCAATCACTTCCACACTATGAGCGAACGATTTGATAAATCGTATAGTTCCTGCCCATCCATGAAATTGATGACCATCATCGGCGCGGACCAAAACATCTATGCTTGCCAAGACAAGGCCTATACGGATGGTGGAAAAATTGGCTCTATCGAAGGTGACACATTTAAGTCATTTTGGTTCTCTGCAGAAGCTAAAGAACGCCTAGAATCACTTGACCCTCGCCAAGACTGCCAACACCATTGTGTCAGTCATGCCAAAAATATAATGCTTTGGGATTACCTAAACCTCCATAAAGATCACATATCTTTTATCTAAAGTCTGAAAACACTCTTTTCTCAGTTTTTCGCCACTTTTGGCAATATTTTACTTCATAAAAGCAGGTTCTTTCGGCTATGATACACACGCAGAATGCGCGATGATTTGATTGAGGAGAGTTCAGAATGAACGCCCTATTCAAACCCCCCTCAGATTTGGGCGGTTTTTGTTATCTTGATATCCTATTGATGTCTTTACGCCCAAAACATGGGCCTAAAGTGCGTCGCAATTGTTTTCGTAAACTTTGCCTTCAAACAGTCCACAGTACTCCCCCACATTACGGCACGAACAACTGGGCCAGCTCATATTCTCATGGGGAACGGTATGAGATTGCTCGTACCGTTTTGAGACGAATTTTAAAAGTATTTATGCATAGAGGTGAATGATGAAAACGGCATTAATTATCGGCGGTGGTTTTGGCGGTTGCACAGCTGCCCATCAACTTGAACTTCAAGGCGGCTGGGACGTTACACTGGTTGAAGGTGCGCCCTTCTTAGGCGGCGGGTGTAAAACTTTTTACCAAGGTGGACACCCCTATACGTTCGGCCCACGTCACTTTCTGACAGACATGGATCACACGTTTGAATACTTAACATCCATCATTCCGTTGCGCCGTTGCCAAGAACATTTGTTTTGGACATACGTTGAACAAGATCAAGATTTTTTCCACTACCCAATCAACATGCTCGACATCAACAAAATGCAAGATGCAGATCAGATTAAATCTGAAATGGAGAATGCCGTTGGCCCACAAGGCACCAAGAATCTTGAAGAATACTGGATTAAATCCGTCGGTGAAACGCTATATGGAAAATTCATCGACGATTACAACAAAAAAATGTGGATGGTCAACGACAACACCCAAATTGATCACAACATCGAAAACTGGTCAACCAAAGGCCCTACGATAAAAGATGGTCCTCCAGAAGTTTTTGATGATTGCATTTCGGCCTATCCAACAGCGTATAACGGTTATGATGATTTTTTTGACATCACCACCCAAAATGCAAACGTCATGCTGAACACCCGCATTGAACAATTCGACATTCCAAACAAAACCGTTTGGATCAATGGGGAAAAGAAAAGTTATGACATCATCATCAGCACGACACACGTCGATACTTTGTTCAATAACTGTTATGGCGAACTGAAATATATTGGACGTGACTTTTTCCCGATTGTTTTGCCAACGGAACACGTTTTTCCAGAAAATGTTTACTTCTGTTATTATGCAAACCAACAACCCGTCACCCGCGTTGTCGAATACAAACAGCTGACAAAGCACAAATCTCCAACATCCTTGATTGGTGTTGAAATTCCTTCGCTCAACAATCGTTTGTACCCTGTGCCGTTCAATAGTGAAGTTGAAAAAGCACAAAAATACATTGCCGAAATTCCTGACGATGTCTTTTCAATTGGTCGAAATGGGAAATACGATTACGTGCTCGATATTGACGATGCGATTGACGATGCGCTTCACGTCGGCAAACTTCTGAAAGACTAACCTCTTAGGGGCCGTTACCGATGAAACAAGCTGATTTCTATGCACAGGCCAATATCCAGCCTTTCAAACGGGACCTTTCGGATAAGGGCAAGTATTTCCAACAACGTGACGCCTTGCTGCGCCAATTGGGTATTGTTCCCCGCCTGTTAAAAGGCGCAGACATCATTGAATTTGGACCGGGACATGGTGAAAATTCTTCATTTCTGCTCTGCAACGGACCAAATCGTCTCGTCCTCGTTGAACTCAGTGAAGAATGCATCAATGCTGCCAAAGACCTTCTCACCCCGCAAATACCGCCTCAAACAAATGTCGAATTTCATCACCTATCCATAGATCAGTACAAAGATGATTCGTTATTTGATCTGGTGATCTTTGAAGGTGTTATTCCATTCGAGCCAGACCCGCCTGCTTTGTTGCGCCAAACATCCGCATTCGTCGCACCCGGTGGAATTTTAAGCATCACCTGCATCGATCCGGTTTCCCTGTTTTCTGAAATATTACGACGTTTGATCGGTGATTTGGCGGCTTCGCGTGAACACTCCATTGAACAACGCGTAGAAGCCTTATTGCCCATATTTTCACCGCACCTCAACACCGTGGGCGGGATGACCCGCAAACATGAACATTGGATTATCGATCAAATGATCCATCCTTGGTCAGGCGCACCGTTGTCGATTATTGATGCGGCGAATGTTATCGCGGATAATTTCGACATTTACAGTTCGGCCCCGCATTTCATGGCGGATTGGCGATGGTTTCGCGACATCTATGGGGATGCGGAATATCTAAATAATGCCCAACAACAGTACAATGCAAATCTGCACAATTTGATGGATTATCGTTTTTCACGTCCACCGCGAGATGCCGATAGTAATGCTAAAATTCATGTGTTGTGTTCACAAACCTTAAAAGCCGTCAAAACCTTTGAAGAGAATGGGGACCGTTCTGAAATCAAATCGGTTTATACATGGGTCGAAAAAATCGCAGAAATTCTAAATGACGATGCACCAGAAACCTCACGTTCTTTGCAAGATTATCTATGCGTACTGAACGGTTACCTAGATGGAACACCCAACAACGACTTTGCGTCCTTTACCGATATGTTTGGGCGTGGACAACAATACGTAAGTTTTATTAGAAAAGATTAGCGAGCAAACAGGACCCAACATGAAACCTATTTCTTGGTGGAAAACAGACTTAATATATGGCGAGGCTGAATCCGCAGCAGCGGCGATACAGTCATGCCATATCAGCCAAGGTCCCTTAACCGCAGAATTGGAACAGAACATCAAGGACCGCGTTGGCGCACGTCATGCCATCGCGGTGCCAAGTGGTAGCCAAGGTCTTTTGCTCACCATGTTGGCCTTAGACATTGGTCCGGGCGATGAAGTCATTGTTCCCGACATGACATGGATTGCCACGGCCCATGCCGCACGGCTTTTGGGTGCGACGATTAAACTGGTCGATTGTCTTCCAAACCTGCCGTTGCTTGATCCATCGTGCTTAGAAGCCACAATAACCCCCCGCACACGTGCGATCATTGCCGTTCATCTTGCTGGGCGGTCTGTTGATATGGACCATGTACTTGAAATTTCGGATCGTCACAACATCCCCGTTGTCGAAGATGCGGCACAAGCCTTATGTTCGCGATCAAATGGAAAGGCCCTTGGCACCTTAGGCACAATGGGTGTGTATTCGCTGGGTCTGGCAAAATTGATTTCATGTGGTCAAGGTGGCGTTGTTGTCTGTAACGATGACAAATTGTCTGAAACAATACGGTTATGCACACGACATGGAACACAAAATATACCTGCCGACCAATACCTTGGCCTTGGTATGAACATGAAGTTTCCAGATATTCTTGCGGCTGTCGCTCTTCGCCAGTGGGACCGGGCAGACCAAAAAGTTGATCATGTTACAAATGTTTACAAACGGTATCGCGACGGTCTGAAGGGTCACAATATGCTTGACGTTTTGGCCTGTGACTTAGACAACGGCGAAGTTCCTTTGTGGACAGAAATTCGCACCACGCACAGAGAACACGTCATTGCCCATTTAGCTAAACACAGCATAGAAAGTCGTCTAGCACACACGCCCTTGCACACGGCTGAACACCTTTATGACACGTCAAAAAATGCAGATGAACTCTTTCCAAATACGACTGCGCTTGCTCAAGAACTTCTTATTTTGCCAAGCGGACCCGATCAACCTTTGGATTCTGTTGATCATGTTATTGATGTCTTGCTGGGTATGGAACCAATAGAATGAGCCAAAAAATACCTGACTATCTATGCGACGAGAATGGTGATTTGATTGAATTACCGCCCCCCCAAGCCGTTCCCAATCAAGACGCATATATATCCGCCCGCGAACGCGCCTTGGCATTCAGTTCGAAACGACGGAAAAACTATGAACGGTTTTTAAATGCGCTAACACGACAAAAACAACCCAATTATCTGCCTGTTCGTTTGGACATTGAAAATGTAAGTCGCTGTAATTTTCGCTGCACCATGTGCCAAGTCAGTGATTGGCCAAAAAACACCCGTGCGCGCGATATGACTTTGGATGAGTTTAAAAATATCATCGACACACAATACGGGTTGGTGGAAATCAAAATCCAAGGCTTGGGCGAACCCACCATTCAAGGCGATGATTTTTTTGCCATGATCCGCTATGCCCGTAAACAAGAAATTTGGGTGCGGGTTGTGACGAATGCTTCGCTTTTGCATTTGCGTGACAACTATAAAAAATTAATTGATTCCGGTGTCAATGAAATCCAAATTTCAATCGATGGTGCCGACAAGGCTGTCTACGAAGGCATTCGTCGTGGGGCAAAATTTGAACAAGTGGTCGAAAACTGCACATTGATCAATCGATATGCACATGAACAAGGTGTCGTCCGCACAAAAATGTGGACAGTTGTTCAAACAGCAAACCAACATCAAATCCTAGACATCATTCGTTTGGGCAAAGACATGGGGTTTGAACATCTCGCATTCTCCTTAAACCTAATCGACTTCGGCCTTGAAAATTGGCGAGATACAAACGCACAATTATCAGCGGAAAAAACATTTTCAAACAGACAGGCTGTTAAGTGCATGGAACTTGGCGATGAACTGGGCATTAACGTTCGGTTTTGGCGACAAACTGACAAGTACGACACCGACAAGCCTGAACATTTATGCCCTTGGCCTTTCGAACGCGGCTATATTTCTTCGGACATGCGCGTTGTTCCGTGCTGTATCCTTGGCAATCCAGATGTTGCAGAACTGGGGCCTGCCGAAAATTTAACACAAACATGGCAATCCAAAACCTGGCAAGATTTTCGTCAGGCTCACTTAGATGGCAATATTCCTGACGTTTGTAAAATTTGTTATCATGCACCCGTAGAGGCACAAAAATGACAAACACAAAGCTCTACAAACATCGGGACAATTGCCGACTTTGTCATTCGACGGATGTGGAAAAAATTATCGCATTGCAGCCCATCCCCCTGAAAACCCCCAATCTGGGAACGGGGGCGGGACGGGCTGATCCACAAACATTGGAAGACACGCTCGTCCCTGTAGATCTATACAGATGCAATACATGCGGCATGCTTCAGCTTCTTGATATCGTTGATTCTCAATTGCAGTACAATGATTTTAGGTATCGGACTTCACTTTCATTAGGCCTAACTGAACATTTTTCAAAAATGGCCCAAGACTTATCTCAAGCCTATTCTCTTGCGCCTAACAGTCTTGTTTTTGAAATTGGCAGCAATGACGGAACATTGTTAAATGCTTTTCAAGACTGTGGATTCCATGTATTGGGCATTGACCCTGCCCGCGATATCGCAAAGGAAGCCAGTGCAAAGGGCATCCCCACCATCGCTGATTTTTTCAATGCCGATATGGCTGATAAAATTCAGCAACACCATGGTCAAGCCAAGCTGATTATCAGCAACAATACCTTCGCCAATTTAGACGAGCTTGACGATATTATTGCCGGTGTCAAAACCATGCTGGCCCCCGATGGGGTCTTCGTCATTGAAACATCTTATGGGGCGGATGTTATTGATAAGATGCTGATCGACACGGTCTATCATGAACATCTTTCCTATTTTATGGTCGAATCTTTAGACACTTGGTTCACCAGCCATGGCCTTGACCTCATTGATGCTCAGCAAATTTGGACGAAGGGCGGCTCCCTCCGGTTATGTGTCCAAAGTACAGGTGGCCCTCATGCCAAACAAGACTCTGTTGATGAAATGATTACTGCAGAAAAGAAACGAGGCTTGGATACGCCTGAAATTTATCGATCATTCAGCCAAACACTAAGTCAAGCTCGGTCTGATTTAGGAGAACTGGTCAAAGACACAAAACAAAATGGTGGCAAAGTTGCGGCTTATGGGGCTTCGGTTGGCACTGTCACTTTGCTGCACCAATTGGGCATCAGTACGGACATCGACTTTATTGCAGATGATGCCCCGTTAGCCAACAGCATCAAGGGGCCAAACTATGACATCCCCATCTGTTCACCCACACGATTATATTCCGACAAACCCGATGTTGTGATTATCCTAGCGGTGCGTTACAGCGAGCCCATTATGGGAAAACACCAAGCTTTCTTGGATCAAGGCGGTGTATTTTCTGTCCCCCTCCCGTCGTTGCAAGTATTTAAAGGAATTAACGATGATTAAACGTCTTGCCCATGTCGCGTTGAAAACGTCGGACTTAGACAGACTCGTTGATTATTATTGTGAAAATCTCGATTGCGAAGTCGTGCATGAATTCAAAAATGGCCAAGACGAACGCTACGGTGTTTTTTTAGCTATCGGCAAAAGCCAAAGCTTTATCGAAATTTTCAATCAAGACAACCCAAAACAAATCGCGGGTGATGGCTCGATTAAACATTTCTGTTTTGAAGTTGAAAACATAAGCGAAAGAGCTGAACGCTTCATAGAATTAGGCCACACCGTCGCAATCGAACGCGGTCGCACTGATCACATTCTACAATTCACGGTGCTTGATCCTGATGGAAATGAAATTGAATTTCATCAATATGATGAAGACTGTGTGTTTTGGCCCCATATTCAAAAGACGGGCAACCTGTCATGAATGAAGGTGAAGCTATTTCCTATGCCAATCCAATTTGGGATGATTTTGAACGCGACCCAAATTTAGGGGCAGAATGTGCCGATCTATTGTATGCCTCGCATGCAGCACCTCGTGATTTCAAATTGGTTGAAAACTATATCCAAGATCGCCTCCCGGCTGGTGACATTTATCTCTATGGAGCGGGCACACATTCACAAACTATCCTGCCCATGCTTGCCACAAGAAATGACATCAACCTATTGGGAATTGTCGATATGCGCGCGGGGGCAACCGTGAACGATTTTCTTGGCCTTAAGATCATTGATCCGACGGACCTGAAAGATCAAGATTTTGACTATGTTCTTTTATCGCATACAGATCGCGAACCAGAAATGGCCGCAACCTTGCAAGTGAACAACGTTGCTGATGCAAAAATTCACGGGCTTTATGGGAACCAAGACTACAAAGGCTATGCCGCTTCACATCGCCAAGGCTGGCCTGATTTTAGCCAATATAAACACATTGATACATTTATCATCAGCACCACATTCCCCCATAATTGCCTAATTCAAAATGAATTGCTGTTGGATATTTTTCCCAAGGACAATTCGCTGGAACTTTATATGGGACGCCCGACTGAATGGGAACCGGGGGATGTTTATAACAAGATTAATCTGCACCAGTCTTTGATGATTCTGGACCAAGCCCTCGACCAATTGCACCCAAAACACATTTACTTTCGAAATACCGTGCAAGCCAGCATGACAACTTTGCCCATTTACCTGCGTGAAAGATATCCCAATGTTCAAGTTCTTCATGAAACCTATGACGTTGGCTGTTTCTTAGAAGACAAACGCATGAAAGCCATGTGGGGATTTTCTAACGACACCGTAAGACAGGCCAGATTGGGAGAAATTTCTTCATTTAGATATGGAGATGCCTTTGTTCATAAAAACGTTGGACAACTTTGGGAAAAATTCTCATCTGAATGCGAAGCGAAATCTCTTTTGTATTATCCCGGCATTGATTCACAAGGTCAGGACAGACCCAACATTGGGACCGATTATGACACACTTAACATTGTCTATCCGGCGGGGCTGAGTGCTAATGGGAAGGTCATTTCCCCAGATATTCAAAAAACCTTGGAATTGCTTGCATCGTTGGAAACTGTCGCCGAAACAGACGGTGTTAACGTTCATCTGTACAATCACTATCACCGCGAAGGTGAAAATGATGATGCTTTTCAATATTACACAGATCGTTATGAAAACTCATCTATTCGCTACCACCCTTATGTGTCGCATGAAACATTGCTAAGTGAACTTTCAACATATGATTTTGGATGGCTCTATTTCGAAGAAACACCCGTTTTTCCCCGAGAAAACTTATGGCGCATTGGCTTACCTAATAAGTTTACGGACTACGTGCAATCTGGTTTACCCACGATTGTGTCTGACCTGTTTGAATGTGTTGCAGAAGTCATCGAGAAATATTCTGCCGGCATTGTCATCCCAACCAATGCCCCAGGACAAATTCCTGAAAAAATAAAGTCCGCAGACATTCAGGCCCTTAAAGAAGGGACAAAGCATTTGTTGTATGACATGCGTCAGGGCAATCAAAAAACATTGCATTATTTAAAGCAAATTTCTAAGCAAAATAACCATTCTTTTACATCCCGTCATTTAGGATAGCCGCATGCTGACGATTGAAACCTATAATGCTTCAGAAAGCCTTGCCACAGACAAACTCGGTTTGCGTGCTGCACAGGCTTATTCTCCGGCAACATTTGAAGACCTGAACTACCCTGTTCGAGTCAACGAAATGACGCAGTTGCTTCGCTACGTTGACACAATGCACGAGACTTCGGATGGTAAATATTTTGACAAGGCACAGTTTCAGTATTCTAAAGCCGAAGGCAAAACGATTTCACATGTTGCCCAAGTGGCGACTGATTTAACAGAACAAGCTTTTGGCAAACGTATTCGCCCGTGGATGGCCCCATTTGGCGCTGTCCCAACATTTCGCATTATTGAGGCCTTTAAAAAACAAACCAAAAGCGACAAACTTCGGGTCTTGGAAATTGGTCCCGGCAGTGGATATTTAGGGGCATTGCTGATCGAACGCGGTTTTGATTATGCATCCATGGACAACACCCAAGGTTTTTATCTTTGGCAGAATCATCTATACAACGCCCTTGCTCCGGGCGAAGTAAAAGACTGGGCAAGTGAACAAACTCTTCCCGCAAAATGGGATGCGCGCATAAATCATGTTGCTTGGTGGCAGTGGGCTGGACTTGATCAACATTCGACTTTGGATTGTGACGTCATTGTCTGTGATCATGCCCTTGGGGAGTTTCACCCGATCGCCCTTCGTCATACTTTACGGGTCATTCGCAATATTCTAAAAGGTGACGGCCCCAAACTTTTCTTCTTTACATCGCCGGGTCGTGAACATTACAGCGACATCAATGCTATTGGTCGAGCCTGCATTCAATCTGGTATGGAATTGCTATTTTACAAAGGGTTCTTTGGATTCACGGTCCCCGAAAGCAGCCTTTCTCAATACGCTATTCGTTCAGACCACGCCTTTAAAACGCACTTCGAATTTAAAATAAAACGATTATTTTCACCGCTTCGTTCAGGGCTTGGAGGGAGTTCACTAGAAGATCTAGAACTTCGCATTCCCCCCGTCGATCATAAATCTGGTGATCCAATGATTGGCGGGGCTGAAATTATTCCATTGAACAAAGATGAAGAACCCATTGATTATCCATTCTTAAAAATGGCCGGTTTCAAATCACCGATGGATATTGTCTAACCGAAGATCATTTTTAGTCTTGAGGCAATGACAAAAGGCTGTTGTTTGGATCGTCGTAACAAACGGCGATCTCTATGCTATCTGGTGCAATTGATTCAACAAAGCGTTTAATTTCATCTTGAAACCGTTGAGATGAAATTAAAACAGCATCAATGCCAAGGTTTGAGATTTCTTTGGGTGCGTGAACAGGCAGCCCCAAAAACTGTGTGCCCTGTTTCTTGGTGTCTGAATCCAAGATGATCGATACGTATGCCGGCAAATCTACGACACTTAGAAGTTCCAGCGTATGAATTCCTGCACCATAAATCGCAATTTTACGACCTTCTGATTTCCATTGTTTCAAAGCGACTTCAACGCGGCGAATGATCATTTCAACAAGTTCTAACTCTGCCGTTGCATAAGCTTTAATGACTTTGCGGGTATATGCAGGGTTATCAGTATATGAAACCGTGTTTTTTTGCTCCCATTTTGACAAATTAGCCGAACCAATTAAACGCAAGCCATGATCTTCGATCAATGGATCATTCATCATATCCACCCATCCCATGTCACGGAACAAATTTGCAAGAATTCCTGGGCTGAAATGTTGAATATGTTCCATGGAAAAATACCCCGTCAATGTAAGTTCGGGATGCAAGACACTCGGCACTTCGATAAACACAATTCCATCGGGCTTTAAGAGTTGCCGAAGACGTTCAAGAGCAAGGCGCGGATCACGAACGTGTTCGAGAACACTGACCATGGCAATCGCATCAAAACTGTTTTCTTCAAGATGATCCGCCCCCAAAAAGGACTCTTCAATGATATAACCTTTATCGCGCGCAGAAGCTGCTGCATTCTCGGAAGGTTCTAATCCGTAAAATTCCCACTGCGCTAATCCTTGTGTTTTTAGGGCATCTAAGAAACCGCCAACGCCACAACCGATATCCAATAATTTTCCTTGAGATTGAGAAGCCAACAAACGACCAAAATAGACAGCTCGGTCATGATTTAATTGAGGGTAATAACCATCGGCACTTTCATCGCGAAATGTTTGCCCAGAAGCCAATGAGCTTGAATGATAATAAGCATCCAAAACATCACCGCGAACACACGGGTTGTTATAGACAAAACCACAACCATCACATTGTGCGACCGAGATCAACACATCACCCAAAGGAGCACCTGCACGCTTTTGACGCTGATAGAGTTGACTGTGTTGATTGGATTTACACAATGGGCAATCAAGAACCTCGTAAAGGCCATCATGCGTGTCGGGTTGATTGGAACTCACGATAAAACTCAACATTTCTGTTACGATGATTCCGGTCAACGATTCTGTGTCCGGGCTATTTTAGCTCATAAAGTTTACATTGATTTCCTTCATATATCCACCAAAACACTCTCAAGTTCACTCGTTCAATCGCAACTGTCAAAAATGAGCCGCTTAAGATTAAAATGTGCATTTTTTTGTTTTTGTTTTAACGATTCACCTTTAAACTAACCTTTCTGAGACGGTGCATAAAACAGACAGAATTTTCTATGATATGTATGCGTTTGAATTTGATTTAATGCACTAAAACATTTGGGAGAAACCCGATGTCAAAGGCACACCTTTCCACCTGCCTTCATAGGCTGAAAATGAGTTGTCCAAATGACTGAAGCATTGGATAACATACTGACGCCCGAACAAGCCGCCGATTATAGCGCCCAAGCGAAACAAAATGGACAATGCCTCGTCATGACCCATGGGGTTTTTGACGTTTTACACCTTGGACACGTTCGTCACCTTTCCAAAGCAAAGCAAGAAGGCGATCTGTTAATCGTTTCTATTACCGATGACGAATTCGTGAATAAGGGACCTGGGCGACCATATTTCACAGCCCGCGTCCGTGCAGAAATGCTTGCTTCAATTGACATTGTTGATGCCGTTGTCATCAGCCACTACCCCAGTGCCGTCCCCATGTTGGAATGTGTGAAGCCCTGTGTTTATGCCAAAGGCGCCGAATACGCCAATCCGGCGGACGATATATCGGGAAAAATCACCGAAGAACAAGAGGCCGTTGAAAAACACGGTGGGCGCATAGCCTTTACCGAAGACGTTGTCTTTAGTTCTTCAAGCCTCATCAACAAACATTTTTCAAGCATCTATAGCGATGAACTGCATCTATATTTATCCGAACGGCGTGAACCAGAATTTATGGAAGAACTGGCTGCACTTATCGAAAAAACAGCCGAACTTCGTGTGCTTGTGATCGGTGATGCCATTATGGATGAGTACATATATGTCCATGCCATGGCAAAGGCGTCAAAAGAAAATATCATTGCCACAAAGTATGCTGAAAAAGAGCTTTTTGCGGGCGGTGTTTTTGCCACGGCCAATCACATGGCGGGTTTATGTAAAAATGTTGAAATCCTGACGTGTTTAGGGGCAGATCGAACAGACCTTAAAACCATCAACAGCAGTTTAAAGCCCAACGTTAAGCTTTCTAAAATTGAACGCCCAGGCACACCGACAACACGCAAGACACGTTTTATTGACAAATCATATTGGCGGAAATTATTCGAGGTCTACGATTTTGAAGATGATCCCCTGCCCCCTCACATTCAACAAGAATTTGACGATTTGGTTCGGTCTAAAATCAATGATTTTGATATGGTTGTTGTAAATGATTTTGGTCATGGATTACTTGCTAATTCAACGATCGAATTGATCCAAAATGAAGGTAAGTTCCTTGCAGCCAATGCGCAAACCAACAGTGCTAATATTGGTTTCAACTTGATCACCAAATATGATCGTGCCGACTTCATCTGCATTGATGCACCAGAAGCCCGCTTAGCCGCAGGCGACAAACACAACCCAATAGAATCTGTCATGCACACGTTGTCTGATTCCGTTCAATGTTCGAAAATGATCGTCACTCACGGTGAACAAGGCTGCATCATATTCGAAGGCGATAAACAACTTCGTTGTATTCCGGCCTTTACAAAAAGTGTCGTCGACACCGTCGGCGCGGGTGACGCCTTTCTTTCAATGGCGGCTCCACTGGTTGCCATTGGCGCCCCTATGGAACATGCGGCGTTTATCGGAAATGCTGCAGGTGCCTTGAAAGTCGGTATCGTTGGACATTCAAAATCCGTTGAAAAATCCTCTTTGGTCAGTTACCTGCGGGCATTATTGAAATAGTTTATGGAGTTATAAGGTATGCGTATCGGACTTGATTTCGACAATACGCTTGCTTGTTACGAAGACTTGTTTCCAGCAATTGCATTGCGAAACGGCATGTTGGAAAATGATTTTTCCGGCGGCAAACGTCAAGTCCGAGATGCGATACGAAAGCTCCCAAATGGCGAACAAACATGGATGATGTTACAAGGTCAAGTTTATGGTCGTCATATGGCTGCGGCACAAATGTTTGATGGTGTCGCTTCGTTTTTACGCACCTGTCATCAGAACAATTGCCGCATTTTCATTGTCAGCCATAAAACACAATTTGGTCACTATGATGAGCAGCACGTTGATTTGCGAAAAGCGGCCATATCGTGGATGGTACAGCACAAGTTTTTCGACCCCGGTTATTTTGCCATCAATCAAAATGATGTTTTTTTCTCTTCCACGAGAGATAAAAAAATTGATCGTATTCGCGATTTAGACTTAGACGTTTATATCGACGATTTAGAAGAGGTTCTTAGCGATCAAAATTTCCCAACAACTGTTCGCAAAATTCAATTTGATCCAACTGAGGAATCTGACAACACATCAAGATGGTCCCATTTCACACAATGGTTAGACATCTGTTTTGATCTATTTCCCAAACAAGACCGTTTACTCGAAACGCCTGAAATTATTGCTAAGTTGCTTTGCAATAATGAGAAAGTCACCATTCAAGCCGGAGGTGCCGGAGGCAACAATACATTATGGAAGGTCAACGGAACGTCTTCACCACGTGCCCTAAAAGTTTACGAATCAAATCCTCTGGATCCACGCAATCGGTTATCCACTGAAAAAGAAGCCTTATTATTTCTAGAGCACAGTGGTGAAACTCAAGTACCAAAATTTATCTCACAAGCGACTGATGCTTCGTTACTGAGTTGGGTTGACGGAGCTCCCATCGACACAGTTAGCGATGATGACATTATTCAAACTGTTCATTTCATCACTCGGTTACAAAAATACAGTCATAATCCTAAAGCTTCAGATTTACCCCTAGCATCCGAATCCTGTCTTTCAGGTCGTGAACTTTGCAATCAAGTGGAAAATCGTTTTGCAGCCTTGAATCGTATCGCTTGTCTTCATCCTGAACTGGAGACTTTTCTCACCCAATCATTGATGCCTGTGGTTTGTGAAGCAATCAAATCGTGCGAAAAAGATTTGCTCATCCCAATCGGTGAAAATGACCGCATACTCAGCCCTTCTGATTTTGGCTTTCATAATGCTCTTCGTCAGTCTGATGGAAAGTTGGTGTTTTTAGATTTTGAATACTTTGGTTGGGATGATCCTGTGAAATTGGTTGCAGATTTTCTCCTTCACCCCGCCATGTCCCTAAACTCTAAACATAAACAATTTTTCCTTGATACAATTGGTCCGATTTTTAGGTCCGATCCATCATTTTCCAAACGATTACAAGGCCTTTACCTTCTTTATGTATTAAGGTGGTGTGCCATAATGTTAAATCCATTCGTGCCGCACTTAACAACGGCGACACGCACAAATAATTCGCAGCATCTGAGTGACCTAAGAACCGCCCGTCTTGAAAAAGCAAAAAAGTTTTTTCAAGATAACGATACTAAAAACCGGAGTTTTCCTTATGACATCTGATCCCAAACCTCCTTTTTCTGATACTCCTCCGCTGGATACACGTTCACGCGAACTCCGCCGCATGGTTATCGAAGCCCTTGAAGGTGGCGGACGTGGGCATTTAGGGTCGTCCATGTCATTAATCGAAATTCTTCGGGTGCTGTATGACGATGTTATGGACTTTCGATCTGATGAACCAATGTGGGAAGGTCGGGATCGGTGCATTCTTTCAAAGGGACATGGATGTCTAGCTCTCTATGCGCTGCTATCGGATAAAGGCTTTTTCCCTCGGGCTGAATTGAAAAACTTCTGTCGTGCCGGAACGTACCTAGGTGGTCACCCAGAACGCGGCAAAGTCCCCGGCGTCGAAGCTTCTACCGGATCATTGGGCCATGGACTTTCCATTGGCATCGGAATGACTTTAGCTCAACGCATTAAAAAAACGCAACACCGCGTATTTGTCATTATGGGCGATGGTGAAATAAATGAGGGGTCTGTGTGGGAAGCTGCCATGTGTGCGGGAAAGCATGGTCTTGAGAACTTAACAGCTATTGTTGATTACAATAAAATACAATCTTACGGCCCGACAGATGTGGTTCAACCTCTTGAACCCTTAACCGACAAATGGCGAAGTTTTGGGTTTGAAACAGTTTCCCTAGATGGACATAATGTCTTAGCATTGCGTGATGCCCTCAGCCAGCCCCTTGGCAACGGAAAACCAACGGCTATCATTGCCCACACCATCAAAGGCAAAGGTTTTCCCTTTGCCGAAGGCAAGGCCGCTTGGCATCATAAATCAAACCTAAAGCCTGAAGAAATCGCGGCAATGTACGCAGCGTTGGAGGATTAATCATGCGGAGAACGTGTTTAGACGGCGTATACGAATTAGCCAAATCTGACCCCCGCGTGGTGTTTGTTGGTTCTGACCTAGGCCCTGGTGTCCTTTCCGATATGCAAGCCGAAATTCCGGATCGTTTTTATATGGAAGGTGTCGCAGAGGCCAACATCATTGGCGTTGCTGCTGGCCTTGCCATGGAAGGTTTCATCCCCTACGTCAACACCATCGCAACATTCTTAACACGGCGGTGTTATGAACAAGTAGCCTTGGACTTATGTCTGCATAATTTGCCCGTGCGGTTAATTGGCAATGGGGGGGGCGTTGTATATGCCCCGCTTGGCCCCACTCATCTAGCTGTTGAAGACATAGCAATCTTTCGTACCTTGCCCAACATGACCATTGTTGCCCCCGTAGACAAAGAAGAAATGGGACGCTTTGTCCCCAAAACATTGGACATGCCTGGCCCTGTCTATATTCGCTTGGCACGCGGAGGCGACCCCATTGTGTCTGACTCAAACGATGAGTTTGTCACAGGAAAAGCGATTGAAATGCGCCCCGTTGCCCATGTCACATTTATTTCAACGGGCATCATGACAAACCGTGCGTTAGAAGCCGCCGAGACACTTGACAAAGAAGGCAT
>Ga0316189_10001759_pt1 | contig 21409 bp, 22 predicted proteins | sample LowCovwburrow_MG_FD_204930 | JGI IMG/M metagenome (GOLD analysis project Ga0316189, IMG submission 204930) | Coastal sediment microbial communities from Maine, United States - Lowes Cove worm burrow | ecosystem: Environmental > Aquatic > Marine > Coastal > Sediment | place: USA: Maine... | reverse complement strand
TTCGTATGCTTTCGAGCAGCAGAAGCAACTTGCATTTCCAATGGATACCCTTGCTCACTAAGCCATGTAGTAAGCTTTGATTTCAAATCAGGCTGCTGAGTCATATTTTTTCTTCACCTAACGCCCAGCTCAACTGCGTAGCGAACTGGCGTGCTTTTTGGAACAAAAAGCGTGACAGTTTGCGGAGTCAGATTGCAGCTGTTTGTTATGTGTTTGCATGCCTTAATAACTCTTTAATTAGTCCAATTGGTTTTTTAGCTTTTGCTTCTAAGTATTCGGGGTCTTCGGTATCGTACATAACTTCAGAAGCACTTCTGCCGTAAAGAGTATCTTGCCAATGCCTATAATTGTTTAATGAACTTTCAAAGGATACCAGTTCTTTGCCGTTTAAGTGGGCAGAAAAAGTACTTGCAGCTTGAAGGTGAGTTTCAAAAGAATCATTGATTGTATTAAATTGATTCTCACCTCTTTCCAGTTTGTCCAACACAGGTCTAATTACTTTTTTGAATTCGATAGCTGCATTGTGCTTAGTTTGGAACTTTACTCTTCGAATACCAAGGGTGTAACCAAGAAATGTACTTAGAAGCATTAATATAATTGCAGATAAAGTAATTGTACCAATCTCAACTTGAATCATAATTTTTTACACATAACAGTGTCTTTTATGAAGCCAGTGGCTTCATAATAAGTATTAAAGATGCCGCTTCATAATTCCGTTTCTTCATCATCAAAATCCTTTTAAGCTACTGATATTAATTGGTTTGTAGGTTAATACAAAAGCGCTTATAGAGCCAAGCCCACAAAATCAGGCTGAAAAATAGAGCCTAATCGATAATTGCTCAAAGAAAGGGCAGCATTTCCCTTCAGCCTCTTAAATATTGTCATTAGATAAAACAGTAACCTAACCAAGTAATTTCCACAAATCAAAAATAAACCCGATACTCCATCGTCATTGAATGCGGAAAACGACCAAACTCCGTTTTCAACCGACCAAACTCTGGCTGCTTCCCCATCGGAATATTAATCCCAACCGACAACTCTGATTCATCCGATAAAGAATAGGTCGAATAGAGCGCTAATAATTTAGAAGCATCTTGATGATTAAATAACCAAACCGCATCACCAAACCATAAAGGTGTGAATTCATAACTGGCACCGACGGCAGTATAATTTCTAGCCAAATAAAAATTGTTGTTATCAACCAGTGCTGTAAGTTGATAGTCATCACTATCATTAGCCCCTGAGCGTTGATAAAAATGTTCTAGTCTTAGCGTTAAAGTATTTTGCCAGCGCTTGTCGACAGCTAAGGAAAACTGGGCATCTCGGTCAATTTTGGCTGCATCAGCAAAACGAAGATGACCTTCACCTCGCAGGCCAAACCAGTCAAATACTTCACCTTGAAAATCGAAGCCAATAATATCATCCCCTGACACGGTGGCAGCCACTACACCCAGTTCAAAATTTTCGGTTAATGTAGACGCGCGAGCCCAATACGCAGTGTCCGACCAATTGGGTGATGTTTGCCAGCCTGTCGGTTGGCTAAGGTCTGATTCATAATCCAGCACGGTTATCAGTGACAACTGCGACTGTTCGCTCCATTGCCAGTTCAACCGTGCCGCATCGACACCCGGTTTATAGGTTCTAAAAAACGCTTGGGCTGCAAAGGGCGCAAAAAAATCATTGGGAGTGAAATAAAATGTCGTCGCCAAATTAATGGGTTGTCTGCCTAGCTTTACACGTAAGTCATCACGCTCATACTGCACGTTAAGCCGATCAATCACCAAATCGGCATGACCATCGTCGTAACGCCAATGCAATCCATCACTGCGTTCAACATCAATCAATGAAGCAAAATGACTACCGCCCGTTCGTAACTCTTCGCCTAAATAACTCTGTACAAGATGTATTTCTGCACTCAAGTTTGACCATTCAATATCCAGCATTAAACGGCCAAATACTCCGGCACCTAATACTTCATCTTGTTCAAATAAAAAGTCGTCATTGGGGTTGTTCGCTGCCACACCGACGCCACGAGCAAAACCCCGTACTTCTAGCGCGCTGTCCTCACCTTCCCATTGATAAAATGCCTGTGATGTAGCACTCCAACATATCATCAATACCAGCAATAGTCGCGGCAGAAGAACCGTGTTCATGCCGGTTTTAATTCATCCGATTCAACTTGGCCATCAAGAATATGAATAATCCGTTTTGCTCTATCCATCACATGTTGATCATGCGTGGAAAATAGAAACGTCACGCCTTGCTCACGATTCAAGGTTTCCATTAAATCTAATAAAGATTCTGCTGTTTTTGAATCCACATTGGCCGTCGGTTCATCCGCCAAGACGATGGCGGGTTGCGTCACAATCGCTCTGGCAATCGCTACCCGTTGTTGTTGTCCGCCTGACATTTGATCTGGCCGTCTATCTTCCAAACCCGCCAATCCCACATCGGCCAAAGTTTTCATCACCTGTGTCCGGCTCACAGCAGGGTCAACGCCTTGTAAATCTAATACAAACGCGGCGTTTTCATATGCGGTCATCACCGGGATCAAATTATAAGCTTGGAATACAAAACCAATCCGGTTCTTACGTATCTCAGCCAGTTCGCCATTACCCAATGCTGACAAATCGGTCCCTTCCAATATCACTTTGCCAGAGGTGACTGAATCTAAACCGCCAATCAAATTCAGAATACTGGTTTTCCCCGAACCTGAAGGCCCACATAAAGCGGCAAAGTCACCTTTCTCAATCGTGAGTGAGACATTATCAACGGCTTTTACTTCCAACTCACCTTGCTGATAATGTTTATGTAAGTCTCGCAATTCGACAATGCTGCTCATAGTGCTTTTAAACTCTCAACCGGTGGAATACGACCCGCTCGCCACGCAGGATAAGCACCTGATAATAAGGCCAGACTAAATAGCCCAATCAAAATACCAATAATGCTTTCTTTAAATAAACGAATTTTAAACACGGTATCTAACAATACACCACCAAAACTAAAATCATCGCCATAAGCTGAGCTTAGATCAATGCCCGTCTCAGCCATATACAGATACCAAGGAATGGTGACAATGACACCAATAATTAAGCCAATGACCGCCAGCCAAAAAGATTCCAACATCACTAAACTAAACAATTTTCGTGGCGACATGCCCAAGGCCATCATCACGCCAAACTCACGAATTCGCTCTAACACGCTCATTAACATGGTATTCAAAATACCGGCGGCAATCAGTAAGGCAATCAATAGCTGACTGATCCTATTAGCACTTTTATCAACCGCAATCATGCCCGCCAAATCAGGCTGTGTTTGCTGCCAATTGAGCACTTCAACGTGTTTAAACGCTGGCTGACTTTGCAGAGTATCGCGTAGGGTATGACTCGCCCGTTGGTCACGTAAACTCACAGCAATAAGACTAACTTCATCTGCCTCATAGCCCAAAACCTTTTGTATGCTCTGCATCGGTAGCAAGGCCATGCCGCCATCCACTTCTGACACCCCCGTTCTAAACAAACCACTCACGCGGGCAATGGCACTGACAATATCGCCATTAATATCTGTGGTGGTATAGACCACTTTTTTACCTAAACTGAGCTGTAATTTACGGGCGAGATCCACCCCCATCACAATGCCTTTGCCTGCTATTGACGTCAGCATTTCACCTTCTGATAGCGCTTGGATAAACAAATTATTATTGGCATTCTCTTGTGCAGGATCAATGGCAATAAATGTCCCACCGACACTCTTCCTCGCACTGGCAAACATCGCTTGACCTTGAATTCGGGCCACCACTGATTTTACCTCGGGTAAGTCTGCCATCATCGCTTGTAAAGTATCCGCGTCTTGAATACGTTTTTGACTACTCGGCGCGCGGTTATAATCGGGCGCTGCAATGGTGATATGACCCATACCCATATTGGCACCAGCATCAATCATACGAGTATAAAAATAATCACCTGCGCCGGTAAAGGTCACCGCCAATAACACGCCAAAGGCAATCGATGATGCCGTGATCAATGTCCGTCGTTTATGTCGCCACAAATTTCGCCAAGCTAAAGTATTGAGTTTCATAATTGGCTGTATCGCTACTGGTGATGAATCGCATCAACAGGCTGAATAACAGCCACTTTGATCGCAGGATAAATCACTGCAATCCCAGCAATCACGAATAAAAACAAGGTCGGCATCAACACCGCATTAGCCGTTAACTCTGCATGCCAAATGGGATCGAAAGCGATACCGGCAAACGAAATCTCGTCTGCCAATGATGACATATCGAGGCCATGCTCTTGTAGATACCAAGACAAAGCACTGCCCGCCAGCAAAGCTATCAGCACCGCCAAAAAGGTCTGAATAAGCATCTCAGCATAAATCAGCACCACCAGCTGCTTAGGCTTCACGCCAATGGCTTTCATAATGCCAAACTCATGAATTCGCTCAAACACGCTCATCAACATCGCATTCAACACCACCGAAGCGACCGCAATATAGGTGAAAATCATCATAATCAAGGTTTGGATATGCGCCGTTTCTAAAAAGCGATTGATAATCGGCATCAGTTGCTGCCAATTCATCACTTCTAAGTCTTCACCCAATGATGTTTTAAGTTGCTCGGTCATCAAGCTTAAGTCACCCGTTCTATCCGTTCGCATCAGCACTAACTCATGCGCCCCTTCTGGCAAGGTAATCAGCTCACGTAGCATGGCGTTACTCATAAACACACCGGCATTATCAATGGTCGCCGATACTGACTTTAAAATACCCTTAATCTGGAAGCTATCATTGGCCATATAGCCATCAGCCGTTTGACCGACAAACACCAATTCGTCGCCCAAGCCCACATCTAATAATTTAGATAGCTTTTTACCAATCACCACACCCTGTTGATCATCAGCGCTTAACCACTCACCCGTCATAATATGTTGGTCAATATCTGTCACTGTCGGTTCATAATCCAAATCAACACCACGCAATTGCACACCAGACGAGCTTTGGTCACTGGCCATCAAACCAAAAGCAAACAAACGCTCAGTGGCATAAAACGCATCGGCCCTAAATTGTGCTACTAACTTGTCAGCATTGTCGATCAAACTGTATATATCAGGATCATCACGATATCCTGGCAAATGAATTTGAATATCACCGGTGTTCATTGACACCACATTGCGCTCGCTACCGATGGCAAAACCATCCATCAAAGCGGCAAACACAATCATCATCGTACAAGCAAAAGCCATCGCCAAGGTCGTCACCAGACTACGGTGGCGATTGCGATAAACATTACGTAAGGCCAGTGTGAATATGTTCATAACAGCATTATCAACTAGGCGATTAGCGTTTTTTTAAACTAGATAAGGAAAACAGACTGTCTTTCAATTCCACATTCAATGACAAGGTTTCATAAACAAAGCGGGTATATTCTTCTGGCTTATCGGCGGGTACCACCGTCAAAACAGCGGGGCGTTCACGCCCCCCTAATAGTTGAATATCGCTAAACCGAATAGTCCGCGCCAACACCATATCTTCATCATAGTAATACTCAACGACGGGAATATGACTGTCCGCTAGAATAGTCAATGCTAACTTGCCCCACACCACAGCCGCATCAAGTTTAGGGATCAGCGTAAATTCGATGATTTTCTGACCATCACGCACACCTTCGAAACTAATCTCTGCCGTGTAATCCTCTTCCAAGCGCGCTTCTTTGACTAAATCATCATTAGTAAGGTGGCTACCCATCCACGAGCCCATCATCATGCCGCTAGTGAGCTTAATGGTGCGATCGGTCTTGGGTAGATAGGTATAGATATGATTATCAGATTTCAGCGTCGAGGTGCCCTTCTCACGCAGCGGTTGCATGATACGGAATAAGGTCTTTTCCTTACCTTTCGACCAACCTTCCATCTTCATCGTGCGTTCGTAATGATCTGTTTTAACATGCATAGTCGTGACAGCATAAGACGATTGTCCACGCCAAAGGTCATCGACTTCATTCAGCAAGGCTTTAACACGATCAGCACCTTGTGCTGTCTCAGCGTGCACAGGGAATAGACCCGGTAGCAAAAAGAATAAGCTGAAGTAATACGGTAAAAGTTTGAACATCAATCTATCCCTAAATAACGCAACAGGCTACGCCATTAAAGCAGACAACGGTTTGAAGGGAAATACTCAGAAACCTTTGCACGATTGTTCTTTTATCCTCTAGCGGTGTTAAAAATGTACTCAATCGGTCATTTATAACTATAAACTCCCTCTTTCCGTGCATTTTTGCCTTGCTAGAGAACAAAATTCCGGCTCGTGAAAAACTCTCTCGATATTTTGATTTTGGGCAGAAAAAAAAGCGTCCCACAGTGCCGGTACGATCGGGTTCTCGAACCATGTAGGTTCAAGTGGATACCTCTATTGAAACTTGGGCTTCCCGACTTGCGGGCCTGCACGCCATTTCAATGTCAGTCTCCGAAGCAATTGCTTATCGGCTCAAGACACACTTGTCGCTATCGAACACCGCAGAACTAGTAAAGATCATACGCTGATTTCAAACAAGGAAAATGATTATTTTAGAGATCGAGCTGACGTTCTTCATGTAAAAAAGCGCTAACCTTATCTTTCATTTGCAAAAGTTTTTCTGCTGTCTCAGGATCACCATCAGTCTGCTGACCCTGCAATCCGATCAAATCATGCGCAATATTCAACGCCGCCATCACCGCAATACGATCGAGACCCACCACTTTACCGCTGCCCCGAATTTTTTCCATGCTGTCATGTAACATCTGAGCAGACGCGATTAGCGCTGCTTGTTCTTCTTCAGGACAAGCAACTTGATATTCTTTACCTAGGATAGTGACCACGATCGGCGAAGTCATAATTCGTTATCCAACTCTTTTAATCGTTCAACCATCTTATCTATACGTCCACGTGCAAGTTCTGTGCGCTCAACTAATTTAGTACGTTCTGCTAGCCAAGCCGACTGTTGCGACTTCAACAACATATTTTCTTCACGCATACGACGGCTGACCCGAAGTAGGTCATCAACTTGCTGTTCTAATTGTTGCAGATCGTCTTTTTCCATTATTATGCATTCTTAAGCTACAAAAATAAGCCCTAACTATAGACGTGCCCTACCGATTGGGTCAACAACTGTCATAATATGTTTTTTAACTTCGAGTCCTATCACAATGTCTGAATTATACTTTCCGTCCCTTTCACCAGAAAATAATACGGGTGATGGGCCAGCAAACGCTGCTGAGCTACAAGGCGCGCTATGCGGCTTACTCTGTCTGGATTCCCAAGCAAACCGCCTAGATTGGTATAAGAGCTTATATGATGATATTTCGCCAGATGATCAAGAAATTTTAGATCTTACTGCATTATTTGATGAGACAGTTCAATCACTTAATAGCCTCGATTTTGATTTGCAACTGGCGCTACCTGATGACAATGCGCCGCTACCATCGCGCATATTAGCGATGTCAGATTGGTGTCAAGGACTTGTTTACGGTCTAGGTTCGTCAGGCCTAACGGATGACACAGAACTCTCTGCCGACTGCCAAGAATATATCGCTGATGCCATCAAAATAAGCCAAATCAGTGATGATGTACTTGAAGACTCGAATGAAGAAGAAACTAACTTTGAAGAATTAGTTGAATACTTAAGAATGGGGCTATTTTTGTTATATAGTGAGCTCCAACCCCTCGGTAATCCCGAAGATATAACTGAACACTAAAATAATAATAACGTTATGAATAAAAAAGAATTCGCCAAACGTCGGCAACAGCTGATGGATATCATGGGCCCCAATAGCATTGCGGTATTGCCCAATGCTGACGTTTCAACCCGCAACCGAGATGTTGATTATCCTTATCGAAGTGATAGTAACTTCCATTACCTCAGCGGCTTTGATGAACCCGAATCGGTCATCGTCATTGTCCCAGGTAGACCTCATGGTGAGTACCTCTTATTCTGCCGCGAACGAAATCTCGAAAAAGAAATCTGGGATGGCTATCGCGTTGGACAAGAAGGTGCGATTAAACATTATGGTGCGGATGATTCTTATCCCATTACCGACCTAGACGATATTCTGCCTGGCTTATTAGAAGATCGTGAAAAGGTTTTCTATACCATGGGTAATATCCCCAGCTTCGATCAACGTATCGTCGGTTTCTTAAATCACCTTCGAAACGCGACTCGCCAAGGTAAACATTCGCCTACCGAAATCATCGAACTCGATCATTGCCTCAACGAACTGCGGCTATTCAAAAGCAGCGCTGAGATTAAGGCCATGCGCCAAGCCGCGAAGATCTCAAGCCAAGCCCATATCCGTGCAATGCAAGCTACCCAGCCCGGCAAGTGGGAATATGAGATCGAAGCTGAAATCATTCACGAATTCATGAAAAACGACTGTCGCTCACCAGCCTACCCATCTATCGTCGGTGGCGGTGAAAATGGTTGTATTCTCCACTATATCGAGAACAATCATAAATTAAAAAACAATGACCTCTTACTCATTGATGCTGGCGCTGAATATGACTACTACGCAGGCGACGTTACCCGTACCTTCCCTATTAATGGCAAATTCACCGCCAGCCAACGGGCGCTATACACCATTGTTTTAGATGCCCAAAAAGCCGCTATCGCCGCTGTCAAATCCGGTAATCACTGGAATCAACCACACGAAGCAGCTATTCAAGTATTAACAGCAGGCCTATTAAAAATAGGCTTACTCAAAGGCAAGCTGGGAGACTTAATCGAAAACGATGCCTATCGTGAATTCTACATGCATCGAACAGGGCACTGGCTTGGTATGGATGTCCACGATGTCGGCGACTATAAAGTAGGCGGCGAATGGCGAGTCCTTGAACCTGGCATGGTACTCACCGTAGAACCCGGCCTCTATATCCGTAACCCAGAAAACGTCGCTAAGAAGTGGCATTTCACCGGGATTCGAATTGAAGACGATGTGTTAGTGACAAAAACCGGTAATGAAGTCCTAAGTGCCGCTGCACCAAAAGAAATTGATGAAATCGAAGCGCTGATGGCCAAAGCCCGCCACTAATTGCTATGACAAAGACAGATTATGACTTAATTATTGTAGGTGGTGGCATGGTCGGTGCCAGTCTCGCCTATGCGCTTAAAAACAGTCCGCTGAAAATTGCGCTGATTGAAGCCTTTAACTTTAAAACTAACCAACAACCCAGCTACGATGATCGTGGCATCGCTTTATCCTATGGCTCACAACGTATTTTTGCTTCCATGGGCTTATGGCCGCAACTCGCAGCTCATAGCACTGCTATTACGGATATCCATATTTCAGATCGTGGCCATTTTGGTGCCACACGCTTATCTGCCAAAGCAGAAAATGTCCCAGCCCTTGGCCAAGTCATTCTCGCAAGAGCCATGGGCCAAGTTCTCAATCAAACCATGGCAGAACATGACACTTTGGATATCATTTGTCCCAGCCGTGTGACCGCATTAAAACACCAGACTAATACGGTCAAACTCACCCTGGATGATGATCGCCAACTCACTGCTCAACTCATTGTGGCCGCCGATGGTGCAAATTCAACGATTCGCAGTTTGCTGGGCTTATCAGTGACCGAACAGGCATACCAACAAACCGCTATTACTGCCAATATCAGTACCGAACGGCCTCATAATGGTCGCGCCTTTGAACGCTTTACAGAACACGGGCCTATCGCTTTATTGCCGATGCCCGATAATCGTTGTAGCCTAATATGGACAGTTAAAACCGGCGATGAAACGGCCATCAATTTACTCGATGACAAGGCCTTCTTAAAACAATTACAATCAGAATTTGGTTATCGCTTGGGTAAATTTACCCAAGTCGGTAAACGCGGCCATTTTCCACTCAAACTCACCCAAACCGATCACCCCATTCAAGATCGCATTGTCTTTGTCGGTAATGCTGCCCACAACCTTCACCCTATTGCAGGCCAAGGCTTCAATTTAGGCCTACGCGATGTGATTGCCTTAGCAGATGTCCTGAGCGATGAAGTTAATGACTGTGGCAACGCCAGACTGTTACACGACTATCAACAATGGCAGCAAAGCGATCAAGCCTCGGTGATTAAAGCCACTGACCTATTAGTCAAACTATTTAGTAACAACAATCCACTACTCGGCCATGGCCGAAGTGCTGGATTAATGGCGCTTGATCTCATGCCACCCGCTAAACATTGGCTTGCTCAAAAAAGCATGGGGCTGGGTAAAAAACAACCTCGCCTCGCTAGAGGCATCGCACTATGAGCCATCATTATGATGTCATTATTGTCGGTGCAGGTATGGTGGGCGCCACCTTAGCCGTCGCTTTAGGCAGTGACAAGACACTCCAGATTGCAGTTATTGAACCTTTCGCCCTTAAACCCATATCAGCATCTGACCCTGCTGATTTACGTGTCAGTGCGATTAGCCAAGCCAGTGAACATTTGCTCAAAAATCTCAATATTTGGCCTCACTTTATTCCCGATCGCCTCAGCCCTTTTACCGATATGAAAGTATGGGAAACTGAGTCCAGTGCGATTCACTTCGACAGTGCTGACATTGGCGAGCCACATCTGGGCCACTTAATAGAAAACCGTCATATCCAACAGGCCTGCTTGGCCCAATGTCAGCAACAGACCAATATCGACTTGATCTGTCCGGATAAACCCATTTCTAAGGAAGGCAATAAGCTAGTATTAGAGAGTGGTCAAATCCTAACTGCTGATCTCATTGTCGCTGCCGATGGGGCACAATCACCACTACGAAAATGGGTAGGTATTGAAACAAAAGGCTGGGACTATGACCAGCACGGTATCGTGTGTACAGTAACAACTGAACAGCCCCATCAAAAAACAGCGCGACAGCGTTTTTTACCCGAAGGACCACTCGCCTTTCTGCCCTTAGCCGATCCCCATCAATGCTCCATTGTCTGGTCAAACTCGACAGAAGAAGCTCAATTATTAAACCAACTGAGCGATGAAGACTTTAAACACACTTTAGCCAAAGCCATCAATCACAAACTCGGTGATATTGTCGATATCAGCCAACGTGCCAGTTTTCCATTAACTTTACGTCATGCTAATCATTATATTGAACCCGGCTTTGCCCTAGTTGGCGACGCTGCACATACTATCCACCCGCTCGCCGGCCAGGGTGTCAATATTGGCTTGTTAGATGCCGCCACACTGGCTGAAATTGTTATTGAAACGCACATGAAAGGACGTGATATTGGCAGTCTCCACACGCTGGGTAAATATCAACGTCGTAGAAAAGGCGATAATCTTGCGATTCAGTTCACCATGGATGCATTCAAACGGGTATTCGGTAGCGATAACCCTGCCATTCGGCTTGTAAGACAATGTGGATTTAACACTGTCAATAATAGTACAATTATAAAAAATCTATTTATGCATCAAGCCTCTGGACAACGGTTTGCCAACCCGAACCTAACAAAAGCGAAAATTTAAATCGGTAGAAAAGCCATCGATGCAGCCCTTAATACTACCGTTTTAATCAAACGCCCTTCTTTGTATGACACTATCGCCGCCAAATTATCTTGGGTCGCAATCATTTTGCCAATCAAGCGCTGAAAACTTAGATTGCGTGTTTCATCATCGACACTATCACTGGAAATCAACAAACGACCCTGTTGATCACGCTTTTCAGACAGTAACCAAGCGGCTATCTCAATATTACGTGCACTGTTATACAACTTTTGTTCATTCAAATTGGTGAAATAATAAAACTCCGTATGATTATCATAAGCAGCCATTAACATTTTTCGAAGCCCAACAATAAAAGTCAAAACGCGATCATTGACGTGGTAATCAGGATCGAGGGACAAACGAATAATCTCACTGCCAGTCAAATCCTCCCAATGAGAATAACCGTAATCATACGGTCGCTTAAAGACTAAATTGACACTGTCTTCTAAGGAGCGTTTCGCTTTATCAAAGCGTTGATTGGGGTTGCGATGGTATAGCTTAATCATTAACTGCTTGAGATCTTGCATCACCGCCTGCTGATGCAGTTCTATCACTTCATCAATATCACTCTTTACGATACGTGACATACCTGCATTGGATAGACTTGCCGCAGACATGTTTTCTTTCGAAGTCGTTTGGGAACACGCGGTGAGAAGGAAGATAAAAAATGATCCTAAAACCGACTTACACACCCTCATCAAATAACCTTTGTTGTGACCCAATCTCTAATGGTGCAATGTGTACATACTGCTCTACACTCGGCGGCCAAATAGCCTGCCGAGCATCATTTGCTCTCGGCACAAAAATAAATAAAAGTGAAGATCCATTAATTTTCATGAGCGATTTATAGCATTATTTATTAGATCTGTGTGGCCTTCTTGCTCGATTTTGTTTGCCCGAATCCGCTCTCTTATGACGTGAGGTCGGCGGACGTTTTTCTGGTCTCTTAGCCGGTGCAGGCTTCAGCAATTCTTCAGTCGAGGTCGCTACCACGGGTAACTTATGTTTAATATAGTCTTCAATATCAGGCAATGAAAATGCATAGTCTTCACAGGCAAAACTAATGGCTACACCACTGGCACCTGCTCGGGCAGTACGACCAATACGATGCACATAATCTTCATTGTCTTGCGGTAAATCATAATTGAATATATGACTCACAGCAGTAATATGTAGGCCGCGAGCAGCCACATCAGTCGCCACCATAAAATGAAAATCGCCATCTTGAAAATGCTTCAATAAACTTTCGCGTTTTTTCTGAGGCACATCACCCGATAATAAAGCAGATTTATAGCCATTACCTTCCAAATAGCCCCAAACTTTATCAGCGACATGCTTAGTGTTAACGAACACAATACTGCGTTGCGGTTCTAAACGCTTAATCAACGCTAATAATAGCGGGATCTTTTCATCATTTGCAGGATAATAAACCGACTCTTCAATACGATCACCTGACACTTTCTCAGGTTCGATTTGCACCTTTTGTGGGTTATTCATATGTTCATAAGCCAGCTCGGTAACTTTGTAACTCATCGTCGCCGAAAACAACATGCCCAAGCGATCACTGGGTTTAGGCACCCGACGTAAGAAATAACGCACATCTTTAATAAAGCCTAAATCGAACATCCGATCCGCTTCATCCAAGATCATCACTTGCACTTGTTTTAAATTAAAAACACCTTGTTTCTGATAGTCCAACAATCGGCCCGGTGTGCCAATTAAAATATCCACACCCGCACTGATGGCCGCTTTTTGCTTCTCATAATCTTTGCCGCCATACGCGACCACAATGCGCAGACCTGCCTCAGCATTTAATAAATGCGCATCTTTAGCAATCTGAATAGCTAGCTCACGTGTCGGTGCCAAAATAAAAGCACGCGGTTGTTTGCCATCCCAATTTTTAAAGGGTTCGTCCTCTAATAAACGCTGAAATGCCGCTAATAAGAAAGCAATGGTTTTACCCGTGCCTGTTTGCGCTTGGCCTGCTACATCACGTCCCGCCAGTAATAATGGTAACGATTGTGCTTGAATCGGGGTGCAATATTCAAAACCCGCATTTTCTAAGCCATTTTGTAGAGATTCATGCAGCGCTAATGACTTAAAAGCCAAGTCTGTTAAATGTGCACTCATAGAAATACTTGCAATACCTTTGATGATAGGAAAAAATGTCGTTTGTATTGGAGCACGAGTATACTCCGATAGCTTAATATACCACTGGAGATAAAACATGAGTGAAAATGTCACCAACGTGACTGATGGCGACTTTGAAAGCCAAGTACTACAGTCTGATCTACCTGTCCTAGTTGATTACTGGGCTGAATGGTGTGGTCCTTGCAAAATGATTGCCCCGATCCTCGAAGAAATCGGTGCTGAATATGCTGGCAAACTGAAAGTCTGCAAACTCAACATTGACGAAAATGCAGACACACCACCTCGTTACGGTATTCGTGGTATCCCCACTTTGATGTTATTCAAAGCTGGAGAAGTAGAAGCTACCAAAGTAGGCGCACTCACTAAATCTCAACTCGCTGCCTTTTTAGATAGCAATCTCTAAACAAATTCATTCCTGTTTAAGAATGAAAGTTTTTTCCCGCAGCGGCGCATAATAGCGTTAAACGGGAAGCTACGAGTCAAATAAAGACTCGCCGAGCTGAGCAAAATGAATAACGACACAGGGCATTAACTATGCCCTGTGTCGTTTATGCACTCCAAACTGCCATAGAAGCCTGCCATGGATGTTTCCGAACTACTCGACGATCTAAACAAACCGCAACGTGAAGCTGTTGCTGCCCCGCTTGGCCATGCCCGGATTCTAGCCGGTGCTGGCAGTGGTAAAACCCGTGTTCTAGTACACCGTATTGCCTGGCTTATTCAAGCTGAAGGCCTATCACCCGCCAATATCCTGGCGGTGACTTTCACCAATAAAGCCGCGGCTGAAATGCGAGGCCGAATAGAAGACATGCTCGGTTATCCCATCGGTGGTATGTGGGTCGGTACTTTCCATGGCCTTGCTCATCGCTTATTGCGTGCCCATTGGAAAGAAGCAGATTTACCGCAAAGTTTTCAAATTTTAGACAGTGATGATCAGCTACGGATGCTCAAACGACTGATCCGCACCATGGAATTAGATGAATCGCAATGGCCCGCTAAACAAGCACAATGGTATATCAATGCGCAGAAAGATGAGGGACTGAGAGCCAAGCATATTCAAGCCGGCCATGATCCCTACTCTCAAAAAATGTTGGCTATTTATCAAGCTTATGAGGATGCTTGCCAACGTGCAGGCGTGATTGATTTCGGTGAAATATTATTACGCAGTCATGAGCTATGGCTAAAACGCCCTGATATTTTGAGCCATTACCAGCAACGTTTCCAGCAAATACTGGTCGATGAATTCCAAGATACCAACACCATTCAATATGCTTGGTTACGCTTATTAGCCGGTGACAGTGGCCACCTGTTTATCGTGGGTGATGATGATCAGTCTATTTATGGCTGGCGTGGCGCTAAAATTGAGAATATCCAAAAATTTCACCAAGATTACAATGATGCAGCCACCATTAGTCTTGAACAAAACTACCGCTCAACAGGCCATATTCTTGCCGCCGCCAATGCCGTCATCGCCAACAATGATGAACGCTTGGGTAAAGAGTTATGGACTGAAGATGATGATGGTGACTTAATCCAGCAATATCACGCTTACAACGAACGCGATGAAGCCAGTTATCTTGTTGAACAAATCAAAACCTCGGTTGAAAAAGGCGGAAATCGCGCCGATAACGCGGTACTCTACCGCTCCAATGCCCAGTCCCGTGCCATTGAAGAAGCACTGCTACAAGCCAATATGCCCTATCGGGTATACGGTGGCTTACGCTTCTTTGAACGTGCTGAGATCAAAGATGTATTGGCTTATCTCCGCTTAATTGCTAACCGTAATGACGATGCCGCCTTTGAACGGGTCGTCAATACACCCACCCGCGGCATCGGTGCTGCAACGCTCACCCAGTTACGCCAATATGCCAGAGAGCAGAATCAAACATTATGGCAAGCTGCCACAGCACTACTTGAAGCCAAATTCTTTGCCGCCCGAGCAGCTAATGCCTTAACCGGCTTCTTAACCTTAATTGACTCGCTGACGCCCGAACAGGAATTGCCTTTACACGAACTGACTAGCCTTGTTATCGATGAAAGCGGCCTTCGCGCCCATCATGCCAAAGACAAGACCGAAAAAGGCCAAGGTCGTATTGAAAACTTAGATGAATTGATTAGCGCCACCAAACAATTCAATCAGCCAGAAGAGGCTGAGGACATAACGCTACTAGATGCCTTCTTATCTCACGCGGCATTAGAAGCGGGCGAAAACCAAGGCGGTGCTTGGGAAGATTGTGTACAACTGATGACGCTTCATTCCGCCAAAGGGTTAGAGTTCCCTGTTGTCTTTATGGTCGGTATGGAAGAAGGCTTATTCCCCGGCCAAAAAAGCAGTGATGACCCAAATCGCTTGGCCGAAGAGCGTAGGCTATGTTATGTCGGTATGACACGTGCTCGCCAAACACTTTATCTCATGCATACTGAATCTCGGTTTTTGTATGGACAAGACATGTCACCCATGCCATCACGCTTTTTAAATGAAATTCCGTCGGAACGCGTCGAAGAAATCCGAGCCAGAGCCAACACCATCTCAAGTGGACAAAGTGGATACAGCCACATGGCCCCGAAACACACCATGGCCTTGAATGAAACCGGCTTCCTGCCTGGTGAACAAGTCCACCATCAAAAATTTGGTCAAGGCACAGTGATAGATACCGAAGGCGCAGGTAAAAGCAGTAGAATACAAGTCAATTTCAAGCATGCCGGCAGCAAATGGCTCGTGCTTGCCTATGCTAAATTAGAAAAAATATAATCAGTAAGGACCTTCAATGATTAAGCCCCTATGGCTACGCTCACTCCTCATCACTTTTTGTCTTAGTTTACTGGCAGCTTGCAGTGAACAAGGCAGTGCTGAAACAACAATACAACAAGTCGATACGGGGAAAACGTTTCGTTGGAAAATGGTCACAACTTGGCCGCCAGGTTTCCCTGTATTACAAGAAGGCGCTGAACGTTTCGCCGATAATATTAAGGCTATGAGCAATGGCAGGCTAGATATCAAAGTCTATGCCGGTGGTGAACTGATCCCGCCACTTCAAACCTTTGATGCCGTCTCACAAGGCACGGTCGAAATGGGCCATGGCAGTGCTTATTACTGGGCGGGAAAAGTACCTGAAGCACAATTCTTTTCCACTGTGCCCTTTGGCATGACAGCCCGCGGGATGAATGCGTGGCTCTATGATGGTGGCGGCTTGGAACTCTGGCGTGAAGTCTATAAACCATTCCATGTTATCCCCTTTCCATTGGGTAACACCGGTGTCCAAATGGGTGGCTGGTTTAATAAAGAGATTAACTCGCTTGCTGATATTAAGGGCCTTAAAATGCGAATTCCCGGCCTAGGCGGTAAAGTCTTCGCTAAGGCCGGCGGTAATCCTATTCTGTTAGCAGGTAGCGAAGTCTATACCTCATTAGAACGTAAAACGATTGACGCCACGGAATGGATTGGCCCATATCATGATCAACGTCTTGGTCTCCATCGTGCGGCAAAACACTATTATTATCCAGGTTGGCATGAACCTGGCACTGTGCTCGAACTCACAGTCAATGAGCGTGCATGGGCCTCATTACCTGCTGACTTACAAGCCATTGTCAGTAATGCTGCACAAGCTGAAAATGTGCGTATGTTGTCTGAGATGGAACAAAAGAATCTATCTGCTTTAGCAGAGCTGCGACAACGTGATGATATCCAGATCCAGCATTTCCCCGCTGATGTTTTACAAAAGCTAAAAATATTAACCAATGAAACATTACAAGAAGAAGCCGACAAAGATCCTAAGTTTAAACGAGTTTACGAAGCGTATCAGGCTTTCAGAAGCCAAAATGACGCTTGGTCTGATATTTCAGAAAATGCTTATCTGGCGATCCCATAACGATGTCACAAACCTTATACCTCATCTTCACTGACGAAGGCTATATTGAAGCTAAAGATGCGATATTTGAAGACAAGGCCTTACTTTGGATAAACCCCAGAATCCTTGATGAAACACAAATAACTGAACTATCTGCTTCTAATATCACGTTCAAAATTCTCGACAAATGGGTAAAGCCTGGCGATGAAAAAGCCACACTCAATATCATTAAGTCTATTGAACAAAACATTAAAAAGGCGGACATTCTTGTCGAGTATCGATAACACGCTCCAAGCTTGTGCCTACGATGTTTTATTATGGTTAACGTTCATCAGTTCATCCATGACTTATATTTCCAGATCGCATAAACATTCTAAAATCACTGAAAAAGTGGTCAATGACAGGACAATTAAACTCGATAAAGTAAAACTTCCCGCTCGACATCAAAGCTGCACTCCCTAAGCTTTAAATCTTCATCTTATGGAAATAATAATCATCCTCGGCCGTGTGCTGTTCGCTTCTTTTGCCAATGTCTTTCAAAAACAGTTAGCCCACCAAGGCCATCATCCACTTTTTATCGTCATGGCATCTTATGCCATTTTATCCCTCATCAGCTTACCGCTATTATTCTGGGCCCCCATTAATAGCTTGGGCCAACACTTCTGGATCAATATTGTATTGGCAGCATTACTAGACATGGCTGGCACCCTTTTTTTAGTCCTGTCTTTGTCAAAAACTGATCTCTCTATTTTCGGCCCACTCAATGCCTATAAAGTGGTTATTTCAATGCTCTTGGCCATGTTATTTCTCAATGAAATACCAAATTATCAAGGTTTCCTTGGTATCACGATCATCATTATCGGCAGCTGTTTCTTACTGCCAAGGTCATCCAAACAAACAAATCAACATCGCTTACGCCAGCTTTTAATAGATAAAGGTGTCCAATATCGTTTCCTCTCCATTCTATTATTTTCAATCGGTACCATCCCCTTGAAAAGTGCTGTTATTGAAGGCCAAGCGCTAGCAACCACCGTCTTTTGGTGTCTAATAGGCTTCCCCTTGGCTGTTGTCAGCTACCGGCTTTTTAACAAAAACCCAGCTCAGCCCTTATTCAAACAAGCCAGATCGGTCTTACCTCAATTAACCACCCTAGCCATTCTGATATTTTTAATGCAATACACCACCATGCTCGTATTATCAGAATTGTTCATTGCCTATTCACTCGCCCTATTTCAACTCAGTATGGTGCTGCATGTTTTCCTCGGTTACCAAGTTTTTAAAGAACAACATTTCAAACGTCGCTTGGGTGCCTGCTTAATTATGATTATGGGTAGTCTCCTCGTTTTAAAAGCGTGAGCATCATGCCGCTTTGCTCATCAGGTCAAGATTTTTAGTATCACGACTGCTATCATAGTCTCCCCTCTAGTCAACAAAATACCTGCTTACCAACATGACATTCGATGACCTTTTTCTTGACGACCAATTATTACACTCCTTAGCAAAGCTGGATTTCAAAACACCCACCGCAATCCAAGAAGCCGCTATCCCCGTTATTTTAGAAGGTAAAGATGTACTTGCCGGTGCAGCAACAGGGACTGGTAAAACAGCGGCCTTCGTACTGCCTATCCTGCAACAATTGATTGACGAACCCAATAGGTCGGAGCAAGCCAAAGTGTTAATGCTGGCACCCACACGCGAATTAGCCTTTCAAATCCAACATGTCGTCAAGCAACTGGCTAAAAACCTTCACATCGAGACTGCCATCATCACTGGTGGTTTTTCTCAAGCTAAACAAAGCGAATTCTTAGCTCAAAAATGCGACATTATTATTGCCACACCTGGCCGTTTATTAAATCTAGTTTCAGATGAAATCGTTGATCTCTCCGATATTGATATTGTTGTCATGGATGAAGCAGATCGCATGTTAGATATGGGCTTAGGCCCTGATGTTCTTTCTATATTAGCGACCATTGCTAACGGCTTTCAAGCTTGCTTGTTCTCCGCCACACTGTCCGGTGGAGGTATTGATATCTTTGCAGAAGAACTGTTATCTGATGCCGAAATCATTCAAATCGATGCCGCCAACCAAAAGTCAGATCAAGTCTCACAAATTGTCTATTTCGCAGATGATAAAACTCATAAACAAGCACTGTTATTGCACATTATCAATGACGAAAATTGCCAAAGCGCCCTTGTATTCTGTAATAAGAAAGAACAGGCCGAAGAGATTGCTAATTGGATCCAATCACGTAATGTTTCAGCCCAAGTCATGCACGGTGACTTTAACCAAGCAACCCGTCGAGATAAAACACGCAAATTCCGTATTGGCCAAATCAAAGTGATGGTCGCGACCGATGTCGCAGCACGCGGATTAGACTTAACCAATATCAGTCACGTTATTAACTATGATCTACCTTTCCGAGGCGATATCTATATTCACCGAATTGGACGTACCGGCCGCGCGCAACAAACTGGCCAGGCCATTAACTTAGTTGATCACCATGATCGAAAACACTTAGAACGGATTGAATACCATTTAAAAGGCAAATTACCGGTAGCGAAATTAAAAGGTTTGGAACCAAAATCAGCTAAAAAAGCGGCTAAAAAGAATAAAAATGCTGATAAACCACGTTATGTCGCTAAAAAAGATCGCAGTCAACAAGAAGAGTCAAATCGTGACTAAACCGTTATTCTCTGCTCAGGCATTACGCTGGCTGCTATTGGCGACCAGCCTATTATTGATTGCTGGTTTTTTCACGCCGATGCTCACCCTGACTAAAATGGTCTTTATTAGTAATTCCTTTTCCATCATGTCCGGAATATGGCAACTATTACAAGATGGTCATTTTTTATTATTTGTACTGGTCGCCAGTTTCAGCGTCATCTTACCCACTGCCAAAATAATATTGTTATTCAACCTCTTACACCCCAATACCACCGAGCCAGGCCGCCGTAAAAGGTTACTCCATTTAATGCATGAGTATGGCCGTTGGGCCATGCTGGATGTGATGGTGGTCGCGGTCTTGATCGTGACAGTGAAATTGGGCGCTCTGGCCAGCATTGAAATTCATCCAGGACTCTATATTTTTGGCACAGCAGTGCTTTTGATTATGTTTATCACCCAACAAGCTGTCAGCCTACTTGAAACACAGGCGAAAAAAACTACCGAAGTTTAAACTTTATAAGGCTTGATATAAGCGCTGATACTCAGCCGCACTCTTCTGCCAGCTAAAATCAGTTTCCATTGCTGTTATTTGCATCTGCTGCCAAATTTCAGGCTGTTTAAAGGCCTCTCCTGCACGTTTCAATGTCACGAATAAGGCTGCTGATGTCGCGGCCTCAAACTTGAAACCGGTCCCTAAACCTGCTTGCTCAGCATCCACCACCGAATCAGCTAGACCACCGGTATTTCTCACTACCGGCAAAGTACCATAACGTAAACTATACAACTGATTTAAACCGCAGGGTTCGAAACGTGAAGGCATTAAAAAAGCATCGACCCCCGCTTCTATTTGATGCGCCAGTTTTTCATTATAGCCAAGCGTCACGCCCACTTTACCTGGAAAACGGGCACGTAATACTTGTAATTCACGTTCATACTCAGCTTCACCACTGCCCAAACACACTAATTGCACTTTCGCGCCTTCACTCAATAATGCCTGAATAGCAGCGATCGTCAAATCAATGCCTTTTTGAGGCACCAAGCGACTAATAAACCCAAATAGCAGTACCTCATCTTCAACCGGCAACGAAAAATGCTGCTGCAATGCTGCTTTATTAACCGCTTTATCCGCTAGCTTTTTAGCAGAATAGGTTTTCGTAATATAGGGGTCAGATTTGGGGTTCCATTCCTCGTGATCAATGCCATTCAAAATACCGCTTAGACGACCTTCTCCAGCACGATAACTTAATAAGCCTTC
>Ga0316189_10001758_pt1 | contig 21430 bp, 26 predicted proteins | sample LowCovwburrow_MG_FD_204930 | JGI IMG/M metagenome (GOLD analysis project Ga0316189, IMG submission 204930) | Coastal sediment microbial communities from Maine, United States - Lowes Cove worm burrow | ecosystem: Environmental > Aquatic > Marine > Coastal > Sediment | place: USA: Maine... | reverse complement strand
GCTCATTGACTTTATAAACTTAAGAACAGAAGAAGGTGTCCCATTAAAACAAGCCGCTATTGAGGCTGGAGCAGTTAGAACCACGCCAATTTTACTAACAGCCGGAACAGTTGTTATTGGAGCATTCGTTATTTTGTTTGACCCTATTTTCCAAGGATTGGCAATATCGTTAATGGGAGGAACTATAGTATCAACAGTATTAACATTACTGGTTGTACCATTGGTGTATTATATGATAGAGAAGAAGAATTATAAATAATTTTGCTTTCCCTACTAGGTTTCAAAAACCTTGAAGGTATAAGTTGGTGGGTTGAATAAAAAAAATAGAAATCATGAAATTAGTTATTGTAACTGTAGTTGATTATTACAAAAAGGATATTATCAAACTGTTTAAACAAGCTCATATCAATAATTTTAGCGAGTCAGATATCGAAGGTTTTAAAAGCAAATCAACAGTAACACTTGGTTCCAATTGGTTTGCTAGTGAGTCAAGTGGGACAGATTCTGAAATGTTTTTTTCTTTTACAGAAGAAGAAAATATTGATACACTATTCAATTTAATAAAAGAATTCAATTGTAATTTAGACACTAATAACCCTATAAAAGCGGTTGTAGTTCCTATTGAAAGATTTATATAATAAAGTCGTTTAATTTAAAAAAAGATAAAATGTTAAATACATATTTTAGAGTCATTGTTGGTACCATGGTATTATTAAGCGTAGTATTAACCGTTTATGTAAACCAAAATTGGATGTGGTTTACGGTTTTTATTGGTGTGAATTTAATTCAGTCAGCTTTTACAAAATGGTGTTTATTAGAAACCATCCTTGTGAAACTCGGTGTTAAAAAAGAAGGCGGGAATTGTTCTTCTTGTTAATGAAACCAATCATTTTAACACACCTATAAGAAAAACAATAAATAAACTTTGTAAATCAAAACCTATATTTCATATATATCCAATCTATCAATTATTCCATTTAAAATTGTTATTTTTGGGTATGACTAATAACCTATTACAACAAAAATTTGCGAGTATTCTGGATGAGGATCTAATTTTAGAAATTTCAGAAAAAGGAATATTAAAAAATTTTAAAAAAGATGAAATCATTATTGATATTAATGAACCTTTAAATTTTATTCCTCTTTTACTCACTGGCGACATTAAAATCCTAAGGGAAGACAAGAATGGTCATGAATTACTTATTTATTTTTTAGAAGCTGGAGACACCTGTACCATGTCACTTACGTGTTGTTTAGGCACAACAAAAAGTAAAATTAGAGCGGTAGCTGAAAAAGACTCAAGTCTTATCTTAATTCCTGTTGAAAATATGCAAACATGGTTTCATAATAATGCTAGTTGGCGAAATTTCATTTTACAAAGCTATCAAATTCGTTTTGATGAAATGCTTGAAGCCATTGATAACATAGCTTTTATGAAATTGGACGAACGCCTATACAAATATTTAAAAAACAAGGCTATGCTCGATGATTCTAAAACCATATCCATTAAACATCAAGACATTGCCGAAGATTTAAATACTTCTCGCGTTGTAATCTCCAGACTTTTAAAGCAACTTGAAAACCAAAACAAAATAAAGCTTGGAAGAAATAAAATATTTGTTATATAAGTTAAGTAACATCTGTTATTTAAGCGGAACACACTTCAATGTAAAATCACTAAAATCACTAAAATGGAATATATTTTAAATCCCTGGCCATGGTATGTATCTGGACCTTTAATAGCTCTGGTTATGGCACTTCTACTCTACTTTGAAAAAACTTTTGGTATGTCTTCAAACCTAAAAACCTTATGTGCAATTGGTGGTGCAGGAAAATTTAGCAATTTCTTTAAATTTAATTGGAAAGAAAAGACTTGGAACTTAACAGTGGTTCTTGGTGCCATTATAGGAGGATATATTGCAGTCCATTTTTTATCGAACGGCAGCGGTACAGATCTTAACCCAGAAACAGTTATAGAGCTTCAACACATGGGGTTTGAAAATTCGGGGGCAACCTTAGTACCTGATGAAATGTTCAATTTTGAAGCCGTAAAATCGTTAAAGGGATTATCTCTTTTAATTATTGGCGGGTTACTAGTTGGATTTGGTACTCGATATGCTGATGGGTGTACCTCAGGTCATGCGATTGCAGGATTAAGCAGTTTACAAAAACCATCTCTGGTAGCCGTAATAGGCTTTTTTGTAGGTGGCTTGATTATGGCTAATTTAATTTTACCTCTAATCTTTTAAGCAAATGAAATTTATAAAATTCTTATTGGTTGGTATTTTCTTTGGAATAGTATTGGTAAAATCGGAAGCTGTTTCATGGTATCGTATTTATGAAATGTTCAGGTTTCAATCCTTCCATATGTATGGTATCATTGGAACGGCCGTAGCTTGTGGTATTCTATTTCTTCAAATTTCAAAGAAAGGCTATTTAAAAAGCATTAAAGGTTCGTTTATTTCTGTCCCAAAAAAAGAAGATGGATTTAAAAAATATATTATTGGCGGAACCATTTTTGGTTTAGGTTGGGCACTTATAGGTGCATGTCCTGGTCCTTTGTATATTTTATTAGGAACTGGAGTTTATAGTATGATTATTGTCATAGCAGCAGCAATTTTTGGAACATTTATTTATGGTGTACTAAAAGATAAATTACCTCATTAAACATGGATAACATCCAAATACTAGGATATATTGGCGCTTTAATTGTAGGTTTAGTTTTAGGTCTGATAGGTGGTGGTGGCTCTATACTTACAGTCCCTTTGCTTGTTTACCTATTAGGATACAATCCAATAGTAGCTACAGCTTATTCACTTTTTGTTGTGGGTGCATCATCCCTAGTTGGAACTTACCAGAAATACAAAAAAGGGTTAGTAGACTTTAAAACGGGCTTAGCTTTCTCATTTCCATCATTTATTGCTGTATATCTTTCTAGGCGATATTTTGTACCTGGGATTCCTGAAACATTCTTCGATATAGGCGGTTTTTTGCTTACAAAAGAAATGGGGATTATGATATTCTTTGCTATTATTATGATTTTCGCCTCAATATCAATGATTAAAAAAGGAAAAAATCAAGACGTTTCTACTAACAAACAACTCTACTACAAAACGTTTATCCAAGGATTAATTATTGGAACTATAACTGGAATAATTGGTGCGGGTGGTGGTTTTCTTTATGTTCCTGCCTTGGTAATTTGGGCAAATATTCCTATGAAAAAAGCCGTAGGAACATCATTAATAATTGTAACTATCAATTCTCTTATTGGGTTCATGGGAGATGTTCAAACCTTAGAAATTGAATGGGTATTTCTCTTAACCTTTACAGCCATTTCTATTATTGGTATTGTAATAGGTGTATTTCTATCAAAATTTATTAGTGGAGAAAAATTAAAGAAAAGCTTCGGATTCTTTGTTTTAATTATGGCTGCGTATATTATTTACAAGGAACTTAAGTAGCCCCAAGTGTAATATAAGTTACAAACAAAAACCCTATTTTTTATTACTTTTGTTAGAATGAGTTTAAAAAAAAAACCACTATTCAAAGGAAGAATATAATTTATTACAATGAAAATAGAACAAATTTATACAGGTTGTTTAGCTCAAGGAGCTTATTATATTGAATCAAATGGCGAAGTTGCTATCATTGATCCACTCCGTGAGACACAGCAATATGTTGATAAAGCAAATGCTGAAAACGCGAAAATCAAATATATTTTTGAAACGCATTTTCATGCTGATTTTGTTTCAGGTCATGTGGACTTAGCTAATAAAACAGGAGCAACCATAGTTTTTGGCCCTGGTGCTGAAACTACTTATAATATCCATACTGCAAAGGATAATGAGGCGTTTAAACTAGGTAATATAATTATAAAAGTATTACATACTCCTGGGCATACCTTAGAATCTTCAACATTTTTGTTAATAGATGAAAACGGAAAAGAACATGCTATCTTCTCAGGAGACACGCTGTTTTTAGGAGATGTTGGTAGACCAGATTTAGCCATTAAATCTGACTTAACTAAAGAAGATTTAGCTGCGATGTTGTATGATTCATTGCGAAATAAAATAATGACATTACCAGATGACATTATAGTATATCCAGCCCATGGTGCAGGCTCTGCTTGTGGTAAAAATTTAAGCAAAGATACTGTTGGAGTTCTAGGAGATCAGAAAAAAACAAACTATGCTTTGAGAGCAGATATGACTAAAGCTGAATTTGTTAAAGAAGTTCTTGATGGTATAGCTCCACCTCCACAATACTTTTCAAAAAATGCTATGATGAATAAAACAGGTTATGATACTTTTGAGTCTGTTTTACAAAAAGGAGACACACCCTTAACACCAGCAGAATTTGAATATCTAGCAAATACTGAAGATGCTTTGGTTCTTGATGTAAGAACAGAACAAGAATTTGTTATTTCGCATATACCAAACTCTATATTTATTGGTATTAATGGAGGTTTTGCCCCTTGGGTTGGCGCTTTAATTACAGATTTAAAACAAGCCATTTTACTTGTTGCTCCTGAAGGTAAAGAACAAGAAGCCGTTACAAGATTATCAAGAGTTGGTTATGATAACACTTTAGGTTATTTAAATGGCGGGATTGAAGCCTGGAAAGCATCAGGAAAGAATGTCGATTCTATAAAATCTATATCGGTTGAAGCATTTGCTCAAGATTTTAAAAATCATGATGTACATGTTTTAGATGTTAGAAAAGATGGGGAATACAAGTCAGAACATATAATAGGAGATCATGTACAACACTTTGCTTTAGATTATATTAATAACAATATGAGTGCAATTGACAAAGACAAGGAATATTATTTACATTGTGCTGGTGGGTACAGGTCAGTAATTGCTGCTTCTATATTAAAAGCTCGAGGGTTTAACAAATTGATAGATATTAAAGGTGGGTTTGTTGCTATTAAAAAAGCTAGCATACCCACTACAAATTTTGTTTGTCCTACAACATTATAAACATTTTAAAATTATAAATTATGAAGAAAAATATGGGAAACACAGATAAAGGGATACGAGTTTTTTTAGCTGTTGCAGTTGCATTATTGTATTACTTTAATATTATTGAAGGCACATTAGCTTATATATTAATGGCATTTGCAATAATATTTTTAGTAACTAGTTTTATTAGTTTTTGTCCATTATACGCGCCTTTTGGTGTTTCAACTTGCAAAACAAAAAAATCATGAAAACAACATTAGAAATACAAAACTTAAAATGTGGTGGGTGTGCAAATACTATTGTTACAAAATTATCAGATTTAAAAGATATTGAAGATGTTCAGGTAGATAATGACAACAACACAGTTACCTTTAATTATAAAAATGAAGACACACTTTCAGCTACTCAAGAGTTATTAGCTAAACTTGGATATCCAATAATTGGCGAAAAGAATGCAATAACTACAAAAGCAAAATCTTTTGTGAGTTGCGCTATTGGAAGAATGAATAATTAAACTAACTCAGCACTTAAACCAGCTTCAAGAAGCATAGAACAACGTGGTTTTAAATCGTCATAAAGCCCAGTTTTAACCGTACATTTCCCTTTGTAATGCACAAGAAGCGCACATTGCTCTGCTTGTTCTGCGGTATGTTCACAAGCATAAATTAATGTTTCAATAACATGATCAAATGTATTGACATCGTCATTAAACAACACAATTTCGTTTTGAGTTAAGACTTCTTCCTCAAGTAATAATTCTTCGGATACTTTTTCTTTAGTACTCATTTCTAAATTTTATACTAATTTATAAATTTTAACGAAACCCAATTGTTTCGTTCCAGTTTTTCTTCAAATTTTAACAAATATTTTTCACATTCGGCTTTAATCATAGGAATATCATCACTATAAAATCCGCTTAGAAATAATAATCCGCCTTTATTTAAACAAGATATATAAGTTGCTAGATCATGCATTAAAATATTGCGGTTTATATTAGCGATGATTACGTCGTATTTATTTTTTAAAACTGACGCATCGCCTTCTATAACTGTGATATTCTGGCAATTATTACGCTCAACATTTTCTAAACTGTTTAAGTAACACCAATTATCGTAATCTATAGCATCTATAGGTTTTGCGCCTTTAAGTTCTGCTAGAATTGCTAAAACACCTGTACCGCAACCCATATCTAAAACTGATTTATCTTTGAAATCGTTATTTAAAAGATGCTGAATCATCATGTGAGTAGTTTCATGATGACCTGTACCGAAACTCATTTTAGGTTCAATGATTATATCATATTGGGTATCAAATTTATCATGAAAAGGTGCTCTTACAGCACAAATATCGTCTACTACAATGGGATTAAAATTCTTTTCCCATTCAGCATTCCAATTGGTTTGCTCTATCTCGTTGAACTCAAACGTGATTTTGAACTCTTCAGAATTTAAAATTTGAATATCATCCAAAATAGAACTATTCCATTCTTCTTTTTGAATATAAGCAGTAACACCTTCTTCGGTTTCTACAAAACTTTCAAAACCTGCATAACCTAATTCGGCTATAAGAATTTCAACGCCTGGTTGTAAAGGAGATACTTTAAAATCGTAACCAATATAAATAATGTTTGACATAGCTTTTTTTCAAGCCACAAAGATAAATGGAATTACTATAACAATTCCTTTTCAATAGCAATTTTAATAATCCCCACGCTATTTTTAGCGCCTAATTTACTCATAATATTCATGCGATGTGTTTCTACGGTTTTTGGGCTAATAAAGAGCTTTTCTGATATTTGCTGTGTGGTTAATTCTTCAGAAATAGCAACGAGCACATCATGCTCTCTCCGCGTTAAATTTGGTTTTAATCCGTTATCTGATGTTTTTTTAGTTGTTTGGTTTAACAAACTAGATTGTATATCTTTTTGCAAGAACAATTCTCCAGAAAGCACTGTTTTAAAAGCAGTAATAAGCTCTAGCTTATCTGTGTTTTTAAGCAAATAGCCATGTACTCCATTTTTAAGCATCCGTTTTACAAAAGATATATCTTCAAAATTAGTAAGTGCAATAATTTTTAATTCTGGATATGTTTTTAAAAGCGTTTTACTTAAATCAATGCCGTTAATATCTGGTAAATTAATATCTAGCAATAAAACATCAGGCCTATCATTATTAATTTTATCAAGCGTTTCTTTCGCGTTTTCATACATCCCAACCACTTGTATATCCTGAGTATCTTCTAGCATGGAAGCAATACCCTTTAACACCATGCGATGATCGTCTGTTATAGCTATTTTAGTTATCATTTACCTGTTCTTTATCAATATCAATAGTATATGATGTGCCTTTATTATTTGACACAAAATCTAATGTAGCATTTAAATAATCAAGCCTTGATTGCACATTATCTAAACCTATACCATCCGATGTTATTTCATTCTTGTTAAAACCAGTACCATTGTCTTCTACTGTGATTTGGATGGTATTACCTCTACAGCTTATTTGCACATTAATATTTTTAGCTTCAGCATGTTTAATACTATTTGTAACTAGCTCCTGTATAACTCTAAAGGCATTAACTTCTGCTTTTTTTGTAATACTAACAGAGTCACCAAGGTGTTGAAATGCTATTTCTATAACAGGATTTACGTCATTCAAATTTGTGCAATAATCATTTGTGGCTTCTACTAAGTCAAAATTCTCTAAAGCCGGAGGCACCAAATTATGGGAAATGGCCCGTACTTGTTTACAAGAATCGTCAATCATTGTTATGGCTTCCTTTATCACTTTGTTATTCATTTCCAAAAGTGAAGATAGCTTATATTTTATGACCGATAAATCTCCATTTACGCCATCGTGTAATTCTTTGGCAATTCTGAAACGTTCTTTCTCTTCGCCTTCAATAAGGGATTCTAAGGTTTTAATTTGAACTTCTCTTTTTAGCGTTAACAACTCTTGATTTTTTTGTTTTTGGCGTTGTTTAAATAAAAACGCTAATAAAATTGCTGCAACTACTAAAAAGGCAATAGCTCCTAACATATAATTACTCTGAGTTTTCTTTTTTTGAATATCGGCTTCTTGCTCTTTCAGTTCTAATTGTTGGGCTGTAATTTCTTTGTCTTTTTTTTCGGTTTGGTATTTAACATCTAAATCTGAAACTATTTTATTATTCTTTTCGCTTCTTGTTTTTTCGTTTAGTGTATAATACTGCCTTGCATATTTGTAAGCATTTTTAAAATCTCTTTTAGAAGCAAAAATTTCGGACAATGGATTTAAACTATTAAGTTGTAGCGACTCACTTTCAATTTCCTCTGAAAGCTTCAAAGAACTTAATAAGTATTTTTCTGCTTTATTAAACTGTTTTAGTTCTTGATAAATAGTTCCTAAAAAGGCTTGAAAATATGCCTTCTCAGGTTTATTTTTAGAATCTTTTAAATAGGTATAAGCAATAAGTGCGTTTTCTAAACAAGCATTCATATCATTCTTTTCAGAATAATAGCGTGCTATATTTTTATATAAATGATGATTAACTCTGTCGTTATTTAAACTTTTAGACAATGTTTTTACATACATATATTGCTGATAAGCTTCATCTAATCTATTTGTATTTGCATAAATAGTTCCTAGATTTAATGACCCTGAAGCAATTAAAAAAGTGTCTTTAATTTTTTTGGCTAAAGCAATAGTTTTTATTTTATATTCTTCTGCCTTTTTGTAGTTATTCATATTACCATATAAAACTCCAAAATTATCATACACTTTTATAAGATTTAAAGTGTCCTTTGTTTCCTGAAAAAGATTTATGGTTTTTAAATAGGCTTCTGTGGTTTTAACAGAATTGCCCATAAATAAGTACGATGTTCCTAATTTAAAATAGGTTTGGCCTACGTTATTTTTATCTGAAATATATTGTTGATTTTTTAATGCCTTTGTAAAAAAATCTGCTGCTTTTTTATAATTATCTTTTCTATAATTTATAAATGCTAATTCTCTTAAAGCATAATACTCTCCTTTTGGATATTTACTTCTTAAAGACAATTTAATAATTTCATGATACATTGAATCACCTTTTTGTGGATTATCAATTGTTATTTTTGATGCTTCTTTTAAAAGTTTCTTTAAATAAAGAGTGTCATTTTGAGATAAGCTAATTAAACTAATAAAAAAACAAGCAATGAAAGTGAATAAGTTCTTCAAAATATTTTTTATAATATTTAAATGTAATAAAAGATTAGCAAACTACTTTTTTACTATTTTACCTGAATCACTATATGCTGAATTGAATAGTTTACAAGTAAATTCATCTATTCAATTCAGTACATAAGAAATTGTTTTTAATTCAATAAAGGTGTGTTTTTAATATTAATAATATGTCCCTTTTTTAAACATATTTTACTTACTAATTCATCAATACTAAAATTACTGTCATTATTTTTAAACTTAGATAATAATATAGACAACTGCCCTGCAAATCTAGCTGTTGCAATACTGCAGTATATTTTCTCATCCTTCTCTACTCCTAAATAACGCTCTCCTCCATATATACCATAACCAAATGTTGACTTTTTTTTCTCAAACCATAAATTATGAGGTATTTTATTAGTGTTTGTTATACCAATTATTGGGATGGTATACTTTTTATGAATTAATGGGTTTAAAAACGTTTTTTCATTACCTGCTGAAACTAGAATAAGAACCCTATTTTTAAAAGCATACTTATATGCTTGTAATATATCAACAGAAAGATATTTAACACCAAGAACTTCTAACGAAATACTTATAATTAAAGCTTTTTCACTGACTGCCTTTATAATAGATCTAGCTAACAATTTATAATTTTTATATACCGACTCATATTTTGAATAAAAAGGACAAATAATCACTTGAGCGTCTGGATTCTCTTCTCTTATTATTTTCAACATTTTTTCTCCATGCATTCTAAATTCAGGGACTCCAAAAAAATCGGAGTCCCATGTATAATCATCATAAGTATTGTATACCTCAACTTGCTTAGGCACGGTATAAGGTAACCCATCTATTAAAGCTATTTTAACCCGCTTTTTCATGATTGATTAATTACCACAATTCATAAAATCAAAATCCATTTTTTGCCCAGCAGACCCTGAAGCTAAATTTCCATTAAAATCATATGAAGCTTTGGTAGTACATCCCTGATTTACGGCATATAATAATACGGCGCCTAAAACCCCCAATCCAGATACAGCTATAACGGTTATACATATAGCCACTGTCATTGCGACTATGACTTCATTTATAGCAATATTTCTTGAAATTAGTGATGTACGAATAGGGTTAATTGCACTAAAAAGTTTTTCTGCATCTGGCCCCTGGACTCTTAATGTAAAGGGTTTTCTTTGTTTAATATACCCTATAGCAAGATTAAACCAGTCTTGTGCTCCAAAAAGAACAGTTGGTTTTACTCCAACAGCATTAACAGCATCTGAATAAACTTTTAATTTATAGCTACATTTACTAAAAGGTCCATATGTCCACATAATTTTTATTTCCTGATTACCTGTTGCATTTAAGCTAGGAACGCTTATAACATTAAATGTAGCGACTCCCACATGCGATGATGACATTGTTAAAGTTAAACGTGTAAACTTTTGTCCTGATGGTATTTTAATTTTAATAGTATCTACTCCTGCTCCGCTTAAAGCATTTGTGTTTTTACCATGCGATCTTGTTTTATTATAAATTAATTTTGACATTTTTTTAAAATTTAAATTATTAACATTATACTTTTCGAGTGAGAGAAAACTAAAATCTTTGAATTCATTTAAACTAAAAAACGGCTCCTATATACTTTACTAAATTGAAGTTTCTAACTTGTTTCATTTTTATTAATATTATATAATTAACTGATTGCAAGTTACTTTCACCTTATAATAAAAAAGTAAGGGTATACCATGAATTATAAAAATTCAGGGAATACCCTTAGAAACATGACAACAATAAAAGACCTGCTAAGTTTAAAACTTAGCAGGTCTTTTATATATCTCTGAACTTTAAAAGTACGCCCGCGTTAGCGATTGAAGTGGCATCCTTTTTTGAGGTACGATAAAAAGATATAACGTAAAGCGCGACCCCGATTTTTCTTCGGGGTAACGCCCAAAATATTATTAGATTTCCAATTTCTCGGAAATGAAAAATTATTATTTACTTAAAAGGCGTTCACGATAGAAAAAAAATCATCTGCATTAAGTGCAGCACCTCCAATTAAACCCCCATCTACATCTGGTTTTGAGAAAATTTCTTTAGCGTTTGTGGGTTTACAGCTTCCGCCGTAAAGAATAGATACACTGTTGGCTAAATCATTTCCGTATTTGTTTGCCAATGTTTTTCTTATAAAGGCATGCATCTCTTGTGCTTGCTCGGGACTTGCTGTTTCGCCTGTACCAATAGCCCAAACTGGCTCATAAGCCAATATAATATTTTTAAAAGCTGAAGCCTCTAAATGGAATAATGCTTTTTTAATTTGACTTTCTACAATGGCTTCTTGATTACCAGATTTTCTATCGGCTAATACTTCTCCAAAACAGAAAATAATATTCATTTTATGAGCCAAAGCGGCATCTACTTTTTTTGTTAATAAGGCATCGGTCTCTCCAAAATATTCTCTACGTTCTGAATGTCCAAGAATAACCGTTTTTACACCTACAGATTTTAGCATTTTTGTAGATATTTCTCCTGTAAAAGCACCGCTTTCTTCAAAATGCATATTCTGTGCTGCAACTTTTACTCTAGATTTTTTAGTTGCTTTAACAGCGCTTGCTAAACTTACAAACGTTGGAGCAATAATTACTTTTGTGTCTTTAATCTTTCCTTCTTTTACCTTTTTTGCAACTTGTTTAGCTAACTTTTTCGATTCGGCTAAATCATTATTCATCTTCCAGTTTCCTGCAACAATTTGTTTTCTCATAAAATTGGTGTTAATTTTTTTATACTTTATAGTGATTGTGTTTTCTTAGATTAAAATCGTATCGATTTAAGCACAAAAATACTACTTTTTTATGGCTTGAATTAGCTTATCATCATCAGCTTTTATAGCTTTAAATAATTCTATATTTCCTGCTTTATTTATTACCATATATCTAGGAATCCAATCTAAATTCACAAAATCGCCAAAAGCACCTTTCCAACCCGATTGCATAAAATAATGTTCGCCATCTACATGATACCTTTTAATGCCTTTTTTCCATGCTTCTTGACTTCTATCTAAAGATAAAAACACATAAACAGCATCTTTATAATCTAATTGTAATGCCTTTACTTTTGGCATCCCTTTTATACAGTCTTTACACCACGATGCCCAAACATCTATAACTATGGTTTTGCCTTTGTTGTTTTCGAGAATGTCTTTAAAAGCTATATTGTTACCTTCTAAAGTTATAAAGGTGTCGTTTAATGCTGCTTCTGAGAATTGCGTTGGCACTTCGGTATTGCAACTAAAAATACTGAGCAATAGAATTAATATGTAATTCATTTTTTTCATTTTATTGGGCAATAATTTATCCGTTTTAGCTCTTAGTTAACGTCAGCTATTTTTCTTTTAATTCTATTTTGACAATATTATCGTAATTAGTATTATTTAGCTTGTTATACTCTTCTACTGGACCTTTATCTTTATAAAAGTACATATTTTCTATATCTTCTTTATTTAAAGCTTCAAACTCTTCATTAGTAGATAATTTACCATCGATATAAATAGCTACATTATCTAAATCCGATTTCACTTCCACTACCCTTTCTACTTTAGGCAACTCCAAAAATTCAATATCATTCCAATGTAGTTTTTGTTTTACAGTACCTGCATCCAATTCTAAAACACCAGGGTTTGAACGCACCACAGTTTTTAGCGCTTTTTCGTCACATAAATACCAATCGAAATCTAAATTGTAGGCTTCATTAATACGCTGTTTTACATCGTTTCCAGATGCTGTTAAGCCTATAACTTTGTAGCCATTTTTAACAGCTTCATCGGTTACTGATTTTAATTTTAATGCCCCTTCTTTTTCAATTTTTTCTAAATTATAGGATATAATAACAATGAGATTGTCTTCGCTTAAAAATTGATCAGTTAAATCTTCATCATCGGTTTCTATTGAAAAATCTAAAACTGGTGGTTGATAGCCTTCTTTAATAACCTTAGTTTCAACACTAAGGTATTTACCATCAACATTTGGGTAACTTCCGTTTGTTACAATTTCTTTTTCTTTCCCATTAATATTAAAAGTCCATGTATATTCTTGTATGGCTTTTGGTGCATCGTCTGGAATACGCATACCTTCAGCAATATTATTTCCTATTTTATAGGCTCTAAAATCTTTTGTTGGCAAATGCATAAGTACATGGTACCCAAACCACAAGCTAAACACAAAACTTAGTAGCGCTAAAACTGTTGTTGGTAATTTACTAAATACGGGTTTTATATGTTTTAATCCGATGACTAAAATGAAAACAAAAAACAGCAACACAATATCTTTTGTAAAGCTTTCCCAAGGGGTTAATTTTAGAGCATCGCCAAAACAACCACAATCTTTTACCTTATCGAAATACGCCGAATAAAAGGTTAAAAATGTAAAAAAGACAATCATTACTAATAAACTCCAAATGGTAAATTTAGGCTTGTAACCTAAGAGGAGAAATACGCCCAAAACAACTTCAAACACCACAACAATTACCGAAATACCTAAAGCATACGGAATTAAAAATTCAATATTTAAAACGTCTGCGCTAAAATATTCTTCAAGTTTATACGAAAACCCTAAAGGGTCATTTAGTTTTATTAATCCAGAAATGATGAATAAAACGCCAACAAATATTCGACTTAATGCTACTAGTATTTTCATAATTCTTTTTTAAATTCAAAAAAAACTAAATTCCAAATTCCAAAAACTAAATTCCAAAACTCACTCGAATGGAATTCTATCATCTTAAAAATTTACTTTAATTTATTAATTATTGCTGATAATATTTTTCTTAATTCTCCTGCTTCAACTATTAAACTTTCAATTCTAACTGTTTCATTTTCGTTTAATGCTTTTAGTAATTTAAGTCAATATTCACTTTATTTTGCTTCTTTTCATGAAATTTTTATTCTAAATTTTAAATCTTTATCTCCAAGTTTTTCATTGCCTTCAATGTAACTTGCTCCAACAGAACCAGAAGATTTAATCAATTGTTTTCCATCTTCAATATTAGAATTTGTTTTTTTTAAATTTCTAACTAAAAAACGACAATATCTTGCAAATCCAAAAGCTCTTTCTTCTAAACTAAAAGTTTTATCATTACTCAAAACTATTGGAATTTAGTTTTTGGAATTTGGAATTTACATTACCCTTGATTCAAATGAATCAACGCAAAAACCGCATAATTAATCATATCCTGATAATTAGCGTCAACACCTTCGCTTACCAAAGTTTCACCTCTATTATTCTCAATGGTTTTAACACGCAATAATTTTTGTAAAATTAAATCGGTTAAACTACTCACTCGCATATCTCGCCATGCTTCACCGTAATCATGGTTTTTATCTTCCATGAGTTTTTTGGTACTTGCTACTTGTTGGGTGTATAGTTTTGTGGCTTCTTCAGTAGATAAATCGGGTTGCTCAACTACGCCTTTTTCTAACTGAATAAGCGCCATGATACAGTAATTTATAATGCCAATAAACTCGCTTACTTCGCCCTCATCAACCTTTCTTACATCATTTTGCTGTAAACTTCTAATACGTTGCGCTTTAATAAAAATTTGATCGGTTAATGATGGTAAACGTAATATTCGCCATGCACTTCCGTAATCACTCATTTTTTTAGTAAATAAACTTTTACAAGTATCTATTACGGCATCGTATTGTTTTGAAGTATCTTGCATATATGATGAACTCATTTTGATTTAATCTATTTTGTGTAAATTTCGCTTAAATTGTTTAAAGTTCAAAAGTTTAGTGTTTAAAGTTTTGGAGTTTATATTTCTACTTTCAAATTTAAAGTTTTAGGTTTGGAATTTGATATTTTAAATATTGGGGTTTTAAGATTATGACTATTAATTGCAAAGGACAGCTCATCGATTTATCGTCACCAAAAGTGATGGGGATTTTAAATATTACTCCCGATTCTTTTTATGATGGAGGCTCCTATAAAAATGAAAAAGACCTTTTAAATCAAGTAGAAAAAATGCTGAATGAAGGTGCTGCCTTTATTGATGTTGGTGCATACAGCTCGCGACCAAACGCAGAGCATGTTAGTGAGACCGATGAGTTAAAAAGAATATTACCCATTATTAATCTGATTTTAAATGAATTCCCAAAAACATTACTCTCTATTGACACCTTTAGAAGCGCAGTCGCTAAACCCTGTATTGAAGCTGGTGCTTGTATAATTAATGATATTTCGGCAGGACATTTAGATGATACAATGCTACAAACTATTGCAAATTTAAAAGTGCCTTATATTATGATGCACATGCGCGGAACACCGCAAAATATGCAAGAACAAACCCAATACGACAATTTAATAAAAGATATACTATTTTATTTTTCTGAACGTATTTCCGCCGCAAAACAATTAGGTATTATTGATTTAATTGTTGATCCTGGTTTTGGTTTTGCAAAAACTTTAGAGCAAAATTTTGAAATTTTAAACCATTTAGAATTATTTAAAATGTTGGATAAACCTATTTTGGCTGGTGTTTCCAGAAAATCTATGATTTATAAAACATTAGAAACTTCAGCAAAAGAGGCTTTAAATGGCACCACGGTTTTAAATACGGTAGCACTTCAAAAAGGCGCATCTATTTTACGTGTGCACGATGTTAAAGAAGCTGTTGAAAGTATTAAATTAGTTAAGTCGCTAAGTTGTTAGTTGTTATGAAAAAGATTTTATTGTTTATTGCTGCTATTACTATTTTTTCCTGTGGAAAAGACAAAGTAGTTTTATTACCCGAAATTAGTCAATCGGAAATTACCGAAATTCAAGACGTTTCGCCTGCTTATTTATTTTATGATGAAACTCAAAAAGACAGCATTGAATTGAACAGAAAAAACCTAATTAGCACCACAAATTGGTTAGTAAATGTGGATAAACGCTTAACGCTAAAGCAAGTCATTCCGCATATTAAATCTCTTCAAGAGAAGAAATCGAATTCAAGTCATAAAAATAAAAAATCTAAAAACTATTTTACTTGTAATGATACGAGTAAAAAGAATTTGGGGTTTGTTGAGTTTACGGATGTGATTTATACAGAAAAACGCATTGTAAATATACTAGCGGATAATCATTTAGTACCATATAATACATTAATAATCTATTTTGAATCGCTAGAGAGCATGAAAATAATTTCTTTTTTTGATAAAATCAATATTACTCATTCGAACATTCAAAAGTTAAATAATGACATCATATCTTTATCAAAAAAAGAAAATACTACAATTAAACTATGCTTTGATAAGAATTTAACTTTTAAAAACTACATTTTAATTAAATCAGTTTTGTTACATTTAATAAACAAAGAGATATCAATATCTAAAGAAGAATTCATTTCTAATTAACCCTTTTTTATTAAATTTACCAAAACCCACTGCCTTTGGAAATTTTTAAAGACCTTTTAAAATTTACAGTTGTCGATATTATCGATGTTATTTTAGTTGCACTACTACTCTACTACATTTACAAACTTGTAAAAGGTACCGTTGCCATCAATATTTTTATTGGTATTATTATCATTTACCTCGTTTGGAGATTAACCGATATTTTAAACATGGAACTCCTCACTGGTATTTTTGGTGGTTTTATGAAAGTGGGAATTATTGCTTTAATAGTCGTATTTCAGCCAGAAATTAGAAAGTTTTTGCTCATGGTGGGCTCAACAAACTTTAGTAGGCGGCGCAAGTTTTTACAGCAATTCAAATTTATAAAAAATGAAACAGGAGACGAAACCGATGTAGATGCTATTGTTTCGGCTTGTATTAAAATGGGGGCTTCAAAAACTGGGGCTTTAATAGTTTTTGAGCGCAATAATAATCTTGATTTTTTATCGTCTTCTGGAGACGAAATGAATATAAAAGTCACGCAACCTATTATAGAAAGTATCTTCTTTAAAAACAGTCCGCTACACGATGGAGCTATAGTGGTAAGTAACAATGTTGTAAAAGCTACGCGTGTTATTCTTCCAGTTAATAACGAAAAAAAAATACCGCAGCGTTTTGGATTACGGCATAGAGCCGCTATTGGTGTTACCGAAAAAACCGATGCTTTAGCCCTAGCTGTTAGTGAAGAAACGGGGCATATTTCTTATTTTAAAGATGGTGAATTTGTAGTTTTTGATAACACTAGTCAACTTAATGACATAATTAAAAAAGATTTAGCATAGGTGAATTGTAAAAACTGTAAAAACACACTAAGAACCGATTTTAGTTATTGTCCAGATTGCGGATCTAAAATTGTTAGAAATAGGTTAACTGCTAAAAGCTTAACATATGATTTTTTAGAGCGTTATTTTAATCTGGACAATACGTTTTTAAATACCATCTGGCATATGATTATTAAGCCAGAAAGTGTATGTGGTGGCTATATATCTGGTCTGCGAAAAAAATATTTAAATCCTGTGAGCATGCTAGCCATTTCATTGACATTGTCTGGATTTATTCTTTTTTTAATGAAAAAAGTAGCTTGGAGTGATATTGATTTTTCAAAAATAAGTTATGGGCAAACGAGCTCAGGAGGCGCTGGAACTGAAAAAATCATGGCTTCAACCATGGAATATGGTTCTTTACTTTTTTTATTTTACATTCCCATTTTAGCATTTGCTAGTTATCTATTTTTCAATAAACAGAAATATAATTTTGCAGAACATATTGTTATTTCAGTATATGCCTTAACTAGTTTTAGTATCATTTCTGCAGTTTATGCTATTGTAGTATTATTAATCAACCCACAGTTTTATGTAAATACTGCTCTTATTTATTCATTAATAATGGTTTCTTTCTGTATTTATGTCGCTTATAGGAATTCTATAAACACTCCAAAATCTTTGTTTTGGAGAATTCCTTTGTTTTTGATGATTTTTTTAGTGGGCTATATAGGTATTTCATTTACAACTGTAGCAATTTTATTTCTTACTGGCGAAATATCAATTCAAGATTTTATGCCTAAGTAAATCGTCTAAGCCACTTCCTCCCTTAAAAATTGTACTTCGTATAAGTTTTTATAATACCCGTTTTCTTTTTTAAGCAGTTCGTCGTGGGTACCTTGTTCAACAATTTTACCAGCATCCATAACTATAATTTTGTCTGCTTTTTTTATGGTTGCTAATCGATGTGCAATAACTATAGAGGTTCGCCCTTTAGTAATTTTATCAGTGGCATTTTGAATGAGTTGCTCAGAATACGAATCCACAGATGATGTCGCTTCATCTAGCACCAGAATGCTCGGGTTAGTTACATAAGCTCGTAAAAATGAAATGAGTTGACGTTGACCAGAAGAGAGCATGACTCCACGTTCTTTTACATTATAGTGATAGCCGTTTGGTAAACTCATTATAAAATCATGGATACCAATATCTTTAGCTGCTTTTTCCACTTCGGCTTCTGTAATTTCTGGATGATTTAATGTAATATTATTCAAAATAGTATCGGCAAATAAAAATACATCTTGTAATACTACAGCTATTTGTGTGCGTAAAGATTCTAAAGTAACTTCTTTAATATCAATACCATCAACACAAATCGCACCATCTTTTATTTCGTAAAAACGATTTAGTAAATTAATAATTGTAGATTTTCCTGCACCAGTTGCTCCAACAATAGCGACTGTTTCTCCTGCCTTTACATTAAAGGAAATACCTTTTAAGACTTCTTCGTTTTCAACATAACTAAAATAAACGTTTTTAAATGCAATATCGCCTTTAAAATTTTCAGCAATATGGGTACCGGTATCGTCAATTTGCGATGTGGTATCTATAACCTTAAACACTCTATTTGCTGCTACCATACCCATTTGTAATGTATTAAACTTATCGGCTATTTGCCTAAGTGGTCTAAACAACATAGGGATAAACATAATAAAAGCGACTAAAGTTCCTTTGGTTACACTGCCTTCTAAAACCACATTTAAACCACCATACCAAGCTACCAAACCAATAGTAATTGAACTTGATAAATCTGCCAAAGGAAAAAATATAGAGTTATACCAAACGGTTTTTAACCACCCTTTTTTATGGCGTTCGTTTATGGTTTTAAAGCTTTTATATTCTGTGGTTTCGCGCGTAAACAATTGCAATATTTTCATACCTGTTATGCGTTCTTGCACAAAAGAGTTTAAGTTAGAGACCTCGTTTCTCACTTCCTCGAAAGCTTTTTTCATGTATTTCTGAAAAATACGAGTCGCATATAACAATAACGGCATCATAATAAATACAATTAAACTCAATTTTAAATTAGTATAAACCATAAACCCGAATACGACAAACATGGTCAATAAATCTCTAAAAATCATAAACAAACCTTGTCCGAAAATATCGGCAATACGCTCCATATCTGTTACGGCTCTTGTGATGAGAACACCTACCGAAGAATTATCGTAATACTTCATTTTAAAACGAAGCAAATGATTAAACAATTTTACGCGAACATCCATAACTAAATTCTGACCTAACCAAGCCGCATAATAAATAAATGTTAATTGAAATACCGTTTGCAAAATTAAAACCCCTAACATAATGGTTATGTAAAACAGAAATTTATCTGGGTTTGAGCCTGCAATACTATCATCAATAGCAAATTGAGTGATTTTAGGCGTTGCGGCACCAAAAATAGCCAATAATATCACCAATAATAACAGCCCAAAAAAGACTGCTCTATAAGGCTTAATATATTGAAAAAGACGCGTGAATAATTTTACGTCGAAAATATTTTCTTTCTCCTTTCTCATTTACAATTTTATATTGTCTGGGTACTCAATTTTTGTTAAATATAAGGCATGTGCAGGTACCGAAAAACCAGCTTCACTCCTGTTTTTAGATTTTATAATGGTGTGTAAATCTTCAACATGCATTTTGTCTAAACCAATATTAACCATCGTGCCAACAATAGCTCGTACCATATTGCGTAAAAATCTATCGGCTTTTATTGTAAAACGGAGTTCGTTATTTTCCATAAGCCATTCCGCTTTCATAATATTACAATGATACGTTTTTACATCGGTTTTACTTTTTGAAAAGCATTGAAAATCTTTATAATCCAATAAAATTTTTGAAGCTTCATTCATTTTATCAACATCTAAAGTTTGCTTTACATAAAACGTATTATTAAAAGTAAACACATTTTTTTCTAAAGTTATTCGGTATAAATACGTTCTGCTTAACGCATTAAAACGTGTATGCGCATCATCTTTAACTTTAAAAATGTTATGAATAGCAATATCTTTTGGTAAGAATGAATTGAGCTTAAATGTTATGTTTGCATCATTCAACTTATCATTAAAATCAAAATGAGCAAACATCTGTGAGGCATGTACACCCGTATCTGTTCGTCCTGCGCCCATAATAGAAATCGGTGTTTTTAACAATGTTGACAAAGCACTTTCTAAAACCTCTTGAACCGATATGGCTTTAGGTTGATTTTGCCAACCATGATAAGCACTACCATTATAAGAAAGTTCTATAAAATACCGCAATTTGTTTAAATCTTTAGTGATTTAGCAAAGATAGACAGATTTGTTTTCCTAGCGAAAACAGTTGTCTTAATTAAATATTAAAAGATTTTTTTTGCGTTACCACAAGGGTCGGGCTTTCACTACTCGCTTCCTCCTATTGTCGGGGAGCTCAAACAGACCGTTCTATCCCTAACGCGTTTGTTTACTAGCTTATGTTGTTTAAGTTAGAAGTTGTTTTATTTTTGTAGAGGTTCGTTTAATTCAAAGATAAAGTTCCGTTTCAATGAACTTTATCGGCTGTTACTGAAACAATCCCGATAGTTCTCGGGACTGCACAAGTAAACGAAGTTAGCATTTTTTCTAATAAAGTCAGTAAAATTTCATCTTCAAATTAAAACAATAAGTTATAACTTTACAACTGCAATACGCTTTTATTAATGACAAAAATATTACTCCTTTCTGATACACATAGTTATATAGATGACGCCGTTTTAAAATATGTAAAACAGGTTGATGAAGTATGGCATGCTGGCGATATTGGTGATTTAAAAGTTACCGATGCTATAAAAAAGCTGAAACCTTTACGTGGTGTTTATGGTAATATTGATGATGCCAAAATACGATTAGAATTTCCAGAACACAACCGCTTTATGTGCGAAGGTGTAGATGTTTGGATGACTCATATTGGTGGCTATCCTAAAGCATATAATGTTAGAGTTCGTGATGAAATAAGGTTAAATCCTCCTAAACTATTTATCTGTGGGCATTCTCATATTTTAAAAGTAATGCCCGA
>Ga0316189_10001757_pt1 | contig 21430 bp, 15 predicted proteins | sample LowCovwburrow_MG_FD_204930 | JGI IMG/M metagenome (GOLD analysis project Ga0316189, IMG submission 204930) | Coastal sediment microbial communities from Maine, United States - Lowes Cove worm burrow | ecosystem: Environmental > Aquatic > Marine > Coastal > Sediment | place: USA: Maine... | reverse complement strand
CAAGAGCCCTGCGCGCTCTCGCTTGCCCTCACAGCCCCTCTCGGTTCCGCCACAGCTTGCGGTTCGGCCCGGTACCGCTGCGTTTCCTCGTGGCCAAGAGGACCGACGATTGCTGCGCGGGAGCGCACGGGACTTTCACCATGGCCACCTCCCGTTCGAATCCGCGCTGTGCCCCGCAAGAAAGGACGCCGTAGGGAGAGTCCATCACGAGCCCCCGCCTCACGAAGGCGCACTAGAATAGTGTCAATTTCGCGACCGGGGAGCGTCAGCGATGATCCCGTAGGGGACGACGCACAGGGCCTCACGACACGGCCTCTATAGGTGATGGCGCGGGTGTCCTGAGCGCAGCGCGGAGCCGCCCGCCGCTCGCGGATCCACTCGGGGCGAGCCTCCGCGGCGTCCTCCTCGGGATCGCCCCCTCGACGGCTCACCACCGCCCGCGATCCCCCCTCAGGGTGCGCGTCGCCGATGATCGATAATCCCCCGACGTCGACCCCGTCCGCCTCCGCGGCCTTGAGCGCCCGCAGGTTGAACGCCTGACGCCGATCCCGACGAGCCGCCGGATCTCTGCGGGATGCAACCGAAACATCCCCCCAACCACCAGACCACCCGCCAGCCCATACGCTCGTGGTATCGCTCCGTACTGCCACAGGGGGCGAACGTCCAATGTAGAGGACTCTCTGCCGGAGATTTGCTGTGTCGGGCTCGACTAAGGGCCCTGGGGCGACGAGAGCCGGAGGGCGGGTGCGTCTTGCCGCGGGCGCCGAGACCGGCCCTGGTCTTTCGGCCCCGTCTGTGGTCCCGTAGATGAATGGCCGATGTTTTGGAGAATACGCCCCGCCGAACGCCCTTCGCGGGCCTCATCGTGATCGCGCTCTCGGGCGGATGCAGCGGCGTCGAAGGCGAGACAGGCGGCTCGGAGGGGTCCACCGGCGCCCCTATGGTGACACAGATCCGGATGAGCTCACTGACCGACTATCGACCGCTGAAGGCGGCCATGCTCACTGTCAACGAAGACCCCATGGCAGAGCTCGATCTGCTCAACATCCGCCACATCGATGGGGACTACGTCGGCGAGTACGACGGAAAGGCCTGGATCGTCTTTGATGGCGTACCGGAGGGAACCTACGAGCTGCACTGGCGCTATGCGCTGGACCCCGAGCAGCCCGATGTCCCGCGCCCGCTCGTGGTCATGGAGTCGGACCTGGGCGATCTCTACACCGACCGCGTCTACAGCGGACGCCCGGAGGTCGAGCTCGCGACGAACGCGGCGACGGGTCTCCGCCTCTCGGTTGACAACATGACCCCCCTGGGAGACCTCGACCGCTTCGAGGTGTACTCCCACAACGTGGATGCCCTGGGAGAGCTCTCGCCGTACGAGGATCCCGGGGCGGGACCCCTCTTCGGGGACACCTCGATCACGGGCTGGGCCGTCCCATGGGAGGTCGGATCGACCCGTGGCCGCAACCCCTTGGTGGATCCTGGCGCTGGCGATGACCTCTGGATCACCCATCAGCGAGGCGCGTACCTCGACGTACAAGACCCCTTCGACCCTTGGTACGATAGCTCTGTCTACACCCTCCTGGAGGCCGCGCCGCTGGACCTCCAGGCGATGGTCGACGGCGTCATGACCGATACTAGCGGGAGCTTTGCGACGACCCCGCTCAAGTCGCTAAACATCGATCTGCGGACCTCCGAATTCCTCGCCGAGGCCGCGCCTAGCGTGCCGAGCCCAGAGGTCGTCGAGTGCAGCGCAACGGTCTCGCTCGAGCCGGGGACCGAGCTCCCGGTCTACGGTCTCCTGCCGACCCTCGGCGAGGTCAGGTCGGTCTCGTACACAGCCCTCTCCGATCGCGTGCTCTCCTTCGACTACGGCAATCCCTTCCCCGTCGGCACCGAGACGCTCTTTGTCCGCTGTATGCACTGGCAACCCCTCGCCCACCCCTCCGAGGGCGACAGTGACTACGTCTTCGCCTTCGTCGATGCCGCGTGGCCGGTCGCTGAGCTCGACGGCGGACCGCTCCGACCGAGGATCGGGAGCGTCCGACAGGTGAAGGTCGACGGATCGCCAGCGCCGGTCGACACGATCAGGATGGGCGTCGGATCGACGCCGACGCTCTCCTTTGAAGCGCCAGAGGTCGGCGTGGCTGACCTCTACAGCGTCCGGATCTTCACCGTCGACAACGTCCTCGCCGAAGACGAGAGCGTCGCTCAGTCACGGCGCCAGGTTCTCTCCTTTGCGACGACGAACACCAGCATCACCGTGCCCGAGGGCGTGCTCGAGCCCGGAGCCTTCTACTACGCTCAGCTCGCGGCTTCGACCGGCCAAAAGCTGGGCACCGGCCGACCCTACTCCCACAGCTCCGGCGTGGCGACGGCGACCACGGGGCTCTTCACGCCCTGAGCGGAGGGCGTCCTCCCAGCGCTGGTCCCCTCAGCGCGCACGTGGGGAGCCTTGGCGTGAGCGATGAGCTGAACCGCGAGGCAAGATCCAGCGGCCCTTGAGTTGCCGTACCACTCGCGACGTGCGAGGGTCGTAGGGCTAGACACTCCCCATGAGGTCCACGCCCCGCCTCCTCACGCCGCTCCTCTCCGTCGCGCTCTTGGCCGCTTGCGCCCACGCTGCGGCCCCCGGCCCGAGCCTCGCGCCCGAGCTCTTCTTCAACGGCGAGACCTTCGGACGAGGCGTGCTGGAGTATCGAGACGGGTCCGTCGCCCGACGCTTCGAGGTCGAGAGCCGAGGCCGTGCCTCAGAGCAGGGCATCGCGATCGACCAGAAGATCGAGTTCGATGACGGTGAGGCTCGGACCCGCCGCTGGACCCTGACCAAGACAGGCCCGGACACCTACCGCGGGACCCTCACCGAAGCATCGGGCCCAGTCCGGGCGAAGCGGCGCGACGGGGCGCTCACCCTCTCCTACCGCCTCGCAACGGTGCCCTTCGGGCGCATGCGTCAGTCCCTGACGCTCCAGGCGGGCGGGCGACGGATCATCAACGAGGGCACCGTGCGTGTCCTAGGGATCGTCGTCCGGCGGATGCACGAGGTCATCGACCTCGTCGATCCAGAGAACCCCCCATAGGATCCACCCGAGCCGAGTTGAGGATGTCCGCACCGAGGCTGTCAAACCTGCCCGTCAGAGCCCGCCGCGATGGCCGAAGGCCCCGAAGTTGGGCGGGCCGACACGAGCGACCTCCGCTCCCGTCGGCGTTGGAGCGGCGACCAGCTCAGCGGGAGGCCGCATTGGACCCTCAACGGGCGCAGCGACCGGACCTGTCCCAACATTCATATTCTTTGTACCGCCCTGGGGCGCGGGCAGGAGAGCGAGCGGCCGCGACCCAATGTTCGCCCTCACCATATCTCCACAGGACCCGCCGACCGAGCCGACCGCGTCGTTGTAGTAGTTGATCGCGTCGATCGCGTTTCCGTGGGCCTGATTCCCGGCCGAACGTGACGCCCCGGCGAGGACGATCCCGAGGACAGCGACCCCAAGACCAGCGCCGAGGAGAGCAAAGGCGGTCTTCGGCTCCTCCTCGAGGAAGGCGAAGCCGCTGAGCCCCCCGAGCGACGCGACCCCCATCGCCCCGCCAGACCAGGCGAGGCCACGTCGTGCCCGCCCATGCTTCTCGGCGTAGCGGGCGTGCTCATAGGCCTGAGGGACGCAGCGCACGTGCTCGGCGAGGCCACGGTAGACCGGACCGCTGGTCAGGTGCTGACGACCGCTGTGGACCTGCACGCCCTTCTCGTAGCGCAGCGTAAGCTCTGCGGGGCCGACATGAAGGGGGTCGTAGCCGGTCATCGCCGGGGCGCAGCCGAGAGCCGAGGCGAGCACGCTGACAAGCGCGGTGCGGGCGGAGAAGCGGCTCACCAGGGCACCTCCTCATCGCTCGCCGAGCGAACCTCGGAGTCCTGGCTCGTCGTCGGCGAGGCGGGGTCGCCGTCGTCGACGACCGTCGCCGACGGAGCAGCCCGGAGCGACGGAGCGCTCGGGTCGGCGGGTCTCAGCGCTGACGAGCCCTCGGCCGGGGCCGACGAAGGAGCCTCGACCTCGAGCACGACCTCAGGCTCCGCGCCGGCGACCGGAGGAGCGACCTCCGCAGGGATCGTCGACGGCGACGCCCGTCGATCCTCCGCCAGGCGCATACACTCGGCGATCCGCTCGCGGACGAGGTCGTTGTGACGGTTCACCTGATCGATCCCCTCGGCGACATCCTCGTCGTCCTCGGGCGGGTCCGCGGCGAGGCCGATCGCGACCCCCGAGGAGGCGACGACAGCGACCGCAGCGGCGAACGCGAGAACCATGCCGGCCCCCTTGCCATTGCCGCCACTGCTAACGCCACCGCTGCCCTTGAAGAGCGAGCCAAGGAGCAGGTTGTGCGGGCCCGGGGGGTGAAAGATGAAGGGCTGTGGATGAAAAACCGGGCCCCAGAAGACGACGTGAACCCTGGGCGCGGGGACCCAGTAGCCGTCGTCGTCGAGCATCATCCGCGGCGGGAGCTCCTCGTCGCCGTACTCCTCCGCATCCTCGGTCGCGCACTCCGGAAGCTCCGTCGAGCCGACCATGACAACCTCGTTGCCGTTGTAGAGCGGCCGCGCTCGCCAGCCATCGGGCGGCACGTAGGTCGAGGTGTAGCCGCAACCACAGAAGACCGTGGCGATCGCGGCGAAGAGGGCGGGTGCGCGCTGCGGCACCCCGCGATCGTAGTCCAGCGATGGGCCCTGCGCTATGCCGGTTTCGCCCGGTGTGATCTGCGACCGACGCCGGTCGGTCACGGCCGAGCGACCGAATGCAGAGGCGAGGCCGAGCGACCTCGCCCCTGCTGCTCGCTGAGGCCGCGCCAAAATTCCCGCGCGCGCTCCGGCCCTCCTCGTCCCTCTTCGCCCCCCAAGACTCGCCGTACGACCCGGCACAGCAGCGTTTCGTCAGATCCAGCGTGGCCCAACAATCGCGGCGTGAGGGCGCTCGGGACCCTCTCCCCCTCCTCCTCGCTCAACCACAAACCGAGCCGATGAAGCCTTCATTGAACTCGGCCGGCTTGCAGCTCCCCGGGCAGTCGTCGTCGCTCGAGCACTGGCCGCAGACCCCGACCTTGAGGAACTGAAGATCGAGCAGGGTGCAGTGGTTTGAGGCGCAGACCTCGTCGGCGCCCTGCGGGCAGAGGCCGTCATTGGCGACCGACCCGAGCGGCGCACAGTAGCGGTTGCCGCTGTAGTTCACGACGTCGACCGAGGGGCTGCAGCGATCCGTGCCGCCGCAGTCCGCATCGGTCAGGCAGGTGCCGCAGGCCATCGGCAAGAGGTCCCCCACCCCATCGATGAGCTCTGTGCAGTAGAGCCCGTCCATGCAACCGGCCTCGGACTGACAGAAGGAGCCGACATCGCCGTCGGTGCAGGTGGTCTGGCGGGTGATGACGTCGACCGAGCAGGCGATGCCCAGGCCGGCGTCGACACAGTCCTGATCCTCGTCACAAATGCCGCAAACGCCGTCCGGGAGGTCGCCGACCGGCAGCGGGATGAGGTAGCAATTGCCGCTCGCGCACTCGCCGGGGCTCGCACACTCCGAGCCGTTCGGCTTGCCGTCGGGGTTCGGGTTGGTGGTACCGCCGGCTGTGAGAGTGTCGGAGTCGGAGGCTGACGTGCCCGCGGAGGTCCCGGTCGACGTGCTGCCGTCGGGGTCGGAGTCGGAGTCAGAGTCGTCGCCGCCGCCCTCGCTGCCGCTGCTCGTGTCGCTCTCGCTGTCCGCTGCGGAGGCCGAGGTCAGGGTCGTCAGGCCTGCACCACCGCTAAATGAAGTCGTCGACGATGGGGTCTCGTCGGCACAGCTAGCGAGACCTGCGGCGGCGACGACCGCGACGAGGAGCGAAAGAGCGAAGGATGTCTGCATAGATGCCTCCCGAGCACTATTGCGCGACTTCGCGCAGGATCGCAAGCGCGCCTGCATATCACCCCGGCGGGAGCACGGAGAGGCGCCCCGAACAACGGTCAAGCGCCATGCAGACCGTTCATCGTCAGCGCTCCCGGATCCTGACTTCGAGCTCGCCGGCCTCAGCCGTCTTCGCGAGCAAAAGGGTCGATCCTCGGTCCGCTCCTCGGTCCGAACACCTCAGCCCCATACTCGGTGATCGCGACGATGTCCTCGATCCGGATCCCCCACTCGCCAGCGACATAAATACCTGGCTCATTGGACATGACCATTCCGGGGGCGAGGAGCACCTCCTGCTCACCGCCGACGAGGTAGGGGTCCTCGTGGACCTGGAGGCCGATGCCGTGCCCCAGACGATGGGTGAAGTGGCGATAGCCGGGACCATGGCCGGCGCCGTCGATGACCGCGCGGGCGATGGCGTCGATCGACGCGCAGCTCGCCCCTGGACGCATCGCCGCGAGCGCCTGCGACTGAGCCTCGCGGACAGCCTCCCAGGCCGCGGCCACCTCGGGCGGCGGAGCGCCGACAAACCACGTGCGGCTGATGTCGGAGCGGTAGCCGTGCAGGGCTCCGCCAGTGTCGATGAGCAGCCCCTCCCCCTCCTTGAGCACCCCCTCCTGCTCAGTCCCGTGCGGGAAGGCTGCGTTGGCGCCGGAGAGAACGAGGGCCCAGATCTCGCCGAGCCCTGCGGAGCGCTGCGCGGCCCGGACCATCGCCGCGATCTCCGACTCTCGCATCCCCGGAGCGACCGCCCGCGAGACCTCGGCGAGGGCGGCCTTGGTCGCCTCGTTCGCTCGTCGGAGGAGCGCGAGCTCGGCCGGGCTCTTGATCATCCGCGCAGCGCGGAGAAGCCCCGGATCGATCGTCACCTCGACCCCCACCGCCGCAAGACGGAGGCCCTCGACTACGAAGAGGCGCATCGCCGGATCGACGGCGACCCGCATGAGACCGCCACCGCTCTTCCCCGACAAGGCCCTCTCGTAGGCCCCCTCGTGCTCCTCCCAGAGCTCGAGCGAGCCGATCCCGTCCGCCTGCTCGCGGAGGGTGCCAGCCTCAAACGCCGGACCTATCCAGCGCGGCTCACCGTCGACCGGTAGGAGAAAGAGGAGCGGCCGCTCGCTCAGCCCCCAGCGCACGCCGGTGAGATAGAAGAGGCTCGCCCCCGCCTCGACCAGGATCGCGTCAAAGCCCGCCTCCCGGATCCGCTCGCAGAGCCGTCCGCGCCGCGCCGCGTACTCGTCCGCGGCGATCTCGGGAACACCGTCGCAAAAGCCGGCGAGGCCGGCGAAATCCTCATCGGCCTGTGCCGCGGCGGATCTCTCCTCAGGACTCGGCGTAGCGAGCTCAGTATGTCGACCGCAACCGCCGCTCAGGGCCCACCCCGAGAGCGCGAATCCCCCGAGAAGCCGGCGTCGTGACCATAAACGCGCGATAGGATGATGCTTACCACAGCCTCCAGCCGATGACCGACGTAGCCCCGCCAACCTCCTCTCGCCAAGGCGCGAGCCCCTACCCGCTCGAAGGGACCCCAGCCGAGCGCGAGGCCTGGATGCTCGCCGCCTCAGCCTTCGCCCAGGCCCAGATCGACAGGCTGGACGAGGCCCCCGCGGTCGGGACCCTCGGCGCCGAGGCCAACCGTCGGGCGGCCGCGATCAGCCGACCGCTCCGCGAAGCGCCGCTCGCCGGCGGTCTGCCAGCGGCGCTGGAGCTGCTCGCCCAGGCACTGCCCCTCTCGCTCAACGCGCCCGGCCCCGGCTACCTCGCCTACATCCCCGGGGGAGGCCTCCCCCTCGCCGGGGTCGCCGACCTGATCGCCGGCGCCTGCAACCGCTATACCGGCATGTCCGCGGCCGCCCCCGGCTTCGCACGCCTCGAGGCCGACGTCCTGCGCTGGCTCGCGAGCTCCTTCGGCTACGGTGAGCGCTCCCGCGGGATCCTCACCTCCGGCGGCTCGATCGCCAACCTAGCCGCGGTCTGCACCGCCCGCCACGACGCCTTCGGCGAGGACGGAGACCTGCGCCGAGCGATCGCCTACACCTCGAGCCAGGCCCACCACAGCGTCCACAAGGCGCTCCGCCTGGCCGGGATCCCCAGCGCGAACCTGCGGACCGTCGACGTCGACGCCGGCCTCTGCCTGCGGATCGCCCCCCTCGCGGCGGCCATCCGCGCCGATCGAGCGGCAGGCCTCCGCCCCTTCCTGGTCGTCGGCGCCGCCGGGACGACCAATACCGGCGCTATCGATCCCCTCCCTGAGATCGCCGACCTCTGCGCCGAGGAGAAGGTCTGGTTCCACGTCGACGGGGCCTACGGCGGCTCCTTTGTCCTCAGCCGGACCGCCCGCCAGCGCCTCGACGGGATCGAGCGCGCCGACTCGATCGCCTTCGATCCGCACAAGGGCCTCTTCCTGCCCTATGGGACAGGGTGTCTATTGGTCAAGGACGGGCATCATCTCGCTCAGGCCCACAGCGGCGACGCCCACTATCTCCAGGACTTCACGCTCTTGGGGCGCGATGATGAGCCGCCGAACCCCTGCGACTACGGACCCGAGCTCAGCCGATCCTTCCGCGGCCTCCGCCTTTGGCTGCCCTTGATGGTCCACGGCGCGGCGGCCTTCCGCGAGGCCCTCGACGAGAAGATCGAGCTGGCGAGGATCTTCGAAGCCGGGGTGCGCCGGCGGATCGCCGACGGTGCTCCCCTCGAGATCCCGACCCCTACGGCGCTGAGCATCGTCACCTTCCGCCTGCGCCGTCGCGAGGACGAGCCGCTCGACGCCTGGAACACCCGCAACGCGGCCCTGATCGCGGGGATCAACGCGCGCGAGCGGGTCTATCTCTCGAGCACGATGCTCCCGGTCGAGGACGGGCTGGCCCACACCTCGCGGGTCTGCGTACTCTCCTTTCGGACCCACCGGCCGCGGATCGACGCCGCCCTCGCCGATCTCGACGCCACCCTCGCCGAGCTGGGCCGATCGGCCTCGTAGGAGAGCAAGAAGTCCCGCCCGCTCTCGCGTGCCATCGCCTACCATCGCCGAGCCCTCGACCCCGCCGAAGCTCGCCGTACGACCCAGCCCAACGATCGCTGCGCGAGAGCATGCGGGGCTTCACCCACGACCTTCGAGGCGGCCGCCAGCGCACTCCCTGGACCCGAGCGCGTGAGCCCGCAAGGGGAGCATCGCCGGCAGCTCGTCATCGCTGTAGCCGAAGAGCTCCGCGAGCAAAGAGCGAGCGCCCGGAGGCTCGAAGGAGCCGCTGCCGACGAGCAGGCGCACGAGGTTGTCGGTCACCAACAAACCCGTGATCTCGAGGCGGGGGGCCGCCTCGCCGCCCTGCTCTGCGTCGAACCGGAGGATGGCGTCGGCGATCTCGAGCTCACCTATCCCGCGAAGACGCACCTCGAGCGGCGACGGACCGCTGCGGCTGCCGTCAAAGGGCCGCCAGACCACCCCTGAAGCTGTTGTCGTCGGCTCACCGTCGACCTCGGCGAGGACCATCGCCGGCTCACCGCGCGGATCCACGCTGATCCCGAGGAGCAGCCCGGGGAGGAGCCCCTCGACCTGGGCCGCGGCCCTGGGCTCGTCGACGACGACGGAGCCCTGCGGGAAGGCGAGACAGCGCTCGACGACGACCACCTCGCCCTCCGCGAGCCAGGTGTTCTCCCCCTGCTCCGCCTGCGCCCGCCAGGGGTAGCGGCCGGTCGCCGCGTAGGCATGCTCGGTGAGCCCGGACTCGACGCTCTCGTCGCCCCAGGTGACCGAAAGATCGCCGCGCAGAGCCGGGTCGACCCGCAGGCTCAGCTGCCCTCCGAGCGGCAGGATCGTCGCCGACGGGACCAACCACCGCCGATCTGCTTCGAGGAGCGCCGCGAGCTGCCGCTCGGGCCGCTCCCAGTAGAAGAGCCGATGGGTCCGCGAGAGCACGCGAAAGGGATAGACGGTGCGGTTGCGGACCGCCCCAGGCCTGCCCCGCTCGTCGCCGTCGATGGTCAGCGCAGGCGGGTAGCGATAGTTGCCCTCTCGCCGGCGGATCACCTCACGCGCGGAGCTCGTCAGCGAGCGCGCCTCTTCGAGGGCCTGCTCCGCCGCGCCGTGGCCGAGATCGCCGCGTCGGAGGGCGAGCGCGCCGCGATAGATCGCCACCGCATGCTCCGCCCGGAGGGCGAATACGCGGAGTCCGTCCGCGATCTCCTCGACCCAGGGCCTCGCCTCCGAAGGCTGGGCCGGCAACGTCGCGTCGACACGATCGGCCCACGCGTGGAAGTCCGCGGCCATCGCCCCCATCACCGCGAGGTCGACCTCGAGCTCCAACGCTTCGCGATCGTCCAGCGCGGCGACCTCGGAGGGCCGCGGCGGCAGCGGATGGACGACGATCCCCAGCGCCGCGCCGGCCTCGGTCTCGTCATCGCTGCCGACCAGGAGGCGGAGGAGCCTCGGATCACGCAGGTCGTCGACCTGGCGCTCGCGGACTGAGGCGAGAACGTCCGTGAGCACCTCGGACTCGGCGAAACTGTCGACAATCTCCTCGATGCATTGCTCCGCGGAGCTGTCCGCATCCCAGGTCATCTGGGCGACGCAGTAGTCGACCATCCAATAGCCCCACTCTTGACCGCTGGTGAAGAGATGATGGCCGACGACGCCGGACTTGGCCTTTGGGTCATCCGTCAGGTAGGGCCTGAGCAGGGCGATGTCGTGGGCGCGAGCGTCGATCGTCACGGGCGCCAGGTAGAGTGGCACCGGCAGGTCAAAGGTCAGCCACCAGGAGCTCTCGGGATAGTGGACGATCCGCCGCCGGGACTGCTCCTCCTTGAGAAACTCGTAGAGCCCGTTGTAGTTGACATTGCCGTAGACCCCGGCGGCGCTACGCTCCAGGTCGTAGAACATCAGCGTGTGGATCTGAACCCCGAGCGCCGAGGGAGCGAGCGCGGGAAGATCGAAGAAGCGGCGACCGTAGGGCGGTTGCGGCTCTGCGTAGGTCCCGTGGTTTATCGCCTCGATCGTCGCCTCGGGATAGCTGCGCTCAAAGTGCTCAGTCAGGGCAAAAAGCCGCACGAGGGTCCGCTCGTGGTCGATCTCGGTGAACTCGCTCGGGTTGAACTGCACCTCCAGGCGCCGCGGCGTCGGCAGGTCTGGGGCGGCCGCCATCAGCCGATCGACCGCCCTCGCGAGCTGCTCCGCCTCCGGCCTCGGATCGTCCGCGTCGAGCAGGGGCTGGGCCCCCTGCTGGCTGTTCGCGAGGTTCAGCCCGACGACGCGGGGGAAGCCGCGGCGGTAGGCGTAGTCGCCGACGAGCGCCCGATCCCAGCCGTCGACCGCGGTCTGGCGCATCTTCACGCTCCAGTCGATCCAGCGCCGCTGATAGCCGGCCATGTCGAGCTCGCTCTCGCCGAGCGGCCCTGACAGCTCGATCGGGTGGCGTCGATGGGCGTGCATTGTCCGCCGCCCCATCGAGGGCCCCTCCCGCACCCGCAGCGGCGTGTCTGGCCACTCCAACGCCTCCGGATAGAAGGTCGACTCCGGGTGGAAGTAGCGGATCCCGAGGCGCTGGAGCAGGTCGTAGAGCGCCCATTGGACGGCCAACGCCGAGCCCCCCGCGACCCTCAGCCAGCGCCCCTCACTGCCGCAGCGCTCCTCGTGGATCGCGTACTCCTGGGGCCCCAGATCGGCGAGAAGTGGGGTCGCCGCAGCCACAGCAGCGTCAACGACAGTCAGGCGGATCCGGCGATCCACACAGCCGACTCTCCGCCGGCTCACGCCGCGCAGGGGGGCCTCTCCGGTCACCCGCTCGAGATCGTCGTGGACATCGCCCAGGGCCATGACGATCCCCTCGTCCAGCGCGTTCGACATGTCGATCACGACCGTGGGCGCCTGCGATCCAGCCCCGCACGCCGACACGATCAGCGCCGCGAAGGCACCCAGGAGCGCCGATCGCGTCAGCACCCGCCCTTCGACCCACCTCATTGCATGGGCATGCTAGCCCCGGCGCTAGGGCGAAGCCGCCCTGGAGGAGATCGGCCGATCGAACGCCGGCCCTCAACCCCCGCAGACGCCGTTGTAGACGGCCCGTCGACCATCGTCTCGGAACGCCGAGAGCTTCGGGAGGCGCGAACCCGCGCGCGCTCAGTGCTGACGATCACAGTGCGGCTGGGCCGCCGCTCCAAAGAGGCCTATTTCGCGCACCCAGCGGCACCGTCCCCATGGCGGCGAACACTCGGCGCTCCAAGGCCGAGGAGCGAGCGCTGCCAGGACATCATCGCCGCCGCCTGCTCGGCGGGTCGCTCTGCCAACCCCGTCAGCTCAGCCTTGTTGGCGATCAACGTCGGGTTGATCGCGAGCTCCTCGGCGATCGTGTCGCGGCGGGTGCGAAGCTCGTCGACCCGCCGGCGAAGATCCGGTCCCAAGCGCGGAGGACGGGGAGAGACGTCGCGATTCGGCAGCTCCTCGGGCGGCAAGGCGAGCGCCCGCTGGACCTCCGCCGCGACCTCGCGACGCTGCCGAGGCCGCAGCGCCTCCGGCAGCGGCGCGGCGTCCTCCTGCGATCGTTTGGCGATCCCGAGCAGGTTCTCGTGGCTGACGACGAAATAGGGCGGACGATTGCGGGCCACGGCCTCCCCCTCGCGCCAATGCCAGATCGCGCGGAGCACCGCGAGGGACCGCCGATCGAGGCGTGAGCTGCCCTTGATCCGCCAGACCCGATCAGGATCGGGCTCGGAGACCTCCTGACAGGCCGCGACCAGGCGCGCGCAGGACTCCTTGTGCCACTCCAATCGGCCCAGCTCCGCGAGCTGCTCGCGGAGCTGACTCGCCAGCGGCTCGAGGTGACGGGTGTCCGCGATCGCATAGTCGATCATCCGCGGGGTCAGCGGGCGCCGCGACCAGTTCGCCCGCTGCGAGCCCTTGTCGAGGTGGACGTCGAGCAGATCACGCGCCAAGTCGCGAAGGCCGAACTTCTCAAAGCCGAGCAGGCGCGCGGCGAGCATCGTGTCGAACACCGCGCCGGCGACAAAGCCCTGGGTCCGCCGCAGGAGCCGAAGATCAAAGTCCGCCCCGTGGAGGAGCAGCTCGCGAGTGCTCAGGAGCTCGATGAGCGGCTCCAGCGAGAGCGACGCCAGCGGATCGACGAGCCTGTCGCCGCCGGCGAAGCTGAGCTGGATGAGGCAGAGCTTCTCCGGATAGGAGTGGAGGCTGTCAGCCTCGGTGTCGACCGCGATCCAGGGCGAGTCCTCCAACCCTGGCAGCAGCTCCGCGAGCTCGGCATCGTCGGTGATCATCGCCCCACTCTACTTGCGATAGGGCACCTCGTACCCCCCGCGCTTGTTGCGATGGATCGAGAAAAACTCACGAAGGATCGAGATCCGCCGCCCGACCTCCTCGTCGCCGCGATCGACGAGGTTCACCAGCTCCAGCGGGTCCTCGTGCAGGTCGTAGAGCTCCGTCGTGTGCAGGCGATCATCGACGATGAGCTTGCGACCGTCGGGGAAGATCAGCGACTTCTTCAGGCGCCCCTCGGCGATGATCGGCCGGGTCAACCCCAGCTCCTGCCCCCTCAGCGCCGGCACGAGGCTCTCGCCGAGGTGGGCGGCGGGGGTCGGCGAGCCGAAGATCTCGAGGATCGTCGGGCCGAGATCCATCAGGCTCACCGGCGTGGCGATCACGCGCCCCTCCCCTCCCCCAGGAGCGTCGATCAGCAGCGGCACCCGGACAAGCTCGTCATAGAGCGTCCGCCCGTGGGCTGTGACCCCGTGCTCGCCGAAGGCTTCGCCGTGATCCGAGGAGATGATCAGGATCGTCCGATCCGCCAGCCCGAGCTCGTCGATCGTCGCCAAGAGCGAGCCTAGGCCCTCATCGATCAGGGCCAAGTTGTCGATATAGCGCTCCCAGGGGTCCTTGTGCCGCTTGCGCGGGCGGGTCGAGCTATGGGCGTCGAGGGCGTGGACAAAGGCGAAGAGCGGCCGGTCGCCGATCGTCTCGAGACGCTCGCGCAGCTCCGGAAGGAGCCGCGATGTGACAGTGAAGTGGGTCCCCTTCGGCGGGACGAAGGCCTCATCCGTGAAGCCGCGGACGACCCCGACCGGGCCGATGAGCCAGCGCGCCGCGGCGAGGTTGACGGTCGTGACCCCAGCCGCGCTGAGCAGCTCCGGGAAGCGCACGGTCTCATCATCATCAGGCCAGAGATCGCGGATCCCGGCGCGCTTGCTCCAATACTGCGACGAGTAGTAGGTCCCGGCGAAGATCGACGTAAAGGTGACGACAGTCTGCGATCCCGGGGCGCGGGCCTCGGTGAACGTGAACGAGCGATCCCGGAGGCGGGCGAGGTTCGGCAGCTTCGCGTCGTACTCTCCGCCCAGAAGAACGTCGGCCCGCAGCGAGTCGACCGTCCAGAGGATGACGATCGGCGCTCGAGTGCCGAGCAGCGGCGGGCCTGCGGCGATCGCGGGGAGCGAAGCCCGATCACGGAACCACGGCCCCCATGCGGTCGGGAGCCCGCCCTCGAAGCCTACCCGCTCAGCGCGGGCGCGCGTGACGTAGGGGGCCATCACCGAACCCGCGAAGCGGAGCTGGTGGAGCACCACCCCCATGCTCGGACGGGCCGTCGCGAGGGTCGCCGTCGCCACAGCAGCGACGATCCACGCCGACCATCCCAGACAACGTCGCCGCCCCGGCCCGATCCAGCTCGGCCAGGGAGCGCCCGTGAGCGAGCCGACGGCGAGCGCGAGGCCGGCGAAGGCGATGTAGAGGTGGGCCGACGGGAAGTCACCTACGAGGATGAAGTGGTTGACGGCGAGCGCCACCAACCCGCCGACGAGGCCTACCCAAGCGCTCCCGCGACCCCGGAGCAGACGCCCGACGAGGGCCGCGACGACGACCGCCCCTGCGACAGCCGCGACGATCCCCGCGAAGAGCCCAAGCCCGAGCTGTGGACCCCCTGCGAGCTCCTCCGCCATCCCCAGAGCGTCGTCTCGCATCACCCCGAGCCCGAGGCTGAAGAGGCCGAGAAACCCTAGTCCGACCGCCGCCCGACCGCCGCCGAGGCGCCCACCGAGCCTGAGCAGGAGCCCGCCGACGAGGCCGATCGCGAGGAGGCCGCTAGCGTCCAGGAAGAGCAGCTCCGCGAGCTCGGGGGGGTCCAGCCGGCGGCTCTCGGTCGCGCTCAGGATCACGACCGAGTTGATCCCGATCCAGGCCGCGATCGTGCAGGCCACCCCCTCGACGGGCCCGAGCTTCGCGCTCGACGGCGGTGCGGACGGCTGTGACATCGAGGGCATGGAGCGGCGCGCGTCCCCCTTGAATATCGCAAACCGAGCGCCTGGGGACATATGTCCGCAAACGACGTGGGGCGATCGGCAGGACCGTCGACGACCCGCGAGGGCCTTCTAGCTCTCTGCGCAGGGATCCACGAGCCGTCGAGCGACGCTCGAGTCGGGGTAGTCGCGGCGTAGCGCGGCGGCCTCTCCTCGCGCTTCGCGGACCCTACCGAGGACACAGAGGCTCTCGATCCGCAGGGCGCTTCGGGCCTCCCGCAGCGACCCCTCGGGGAAGCTCAACGTATGCTCGCTGAGGTACGTCAGGGCTTGCTCGGGGGAGCCTGCGTTGAGCGCCTCCTTCGCCCGAGCGAGCAGGCGCGCCTCACGGCCGAGGTCTGCCGAGGCCCCCTCCCCTTCGCTCTCGGCCGAGCTCTTGTCCTCGTCGAGGCTACCGGCGACGCGCCCCGATGGTGAGGCCTCAGCCTTCGCCTTCGCCTTCGCCTTCGCCTTCGCCTGCTCGGGCTCGACCCTCGCCACCTCACCCGCCCCCGGCGGTCCCGCCAACACGGCTGGGATCTCGAGCACCGGCGCCGCCTCGACCGTATCCCCCGCAGCGCTCACGCCAGAGCGCCCCTCTCCCTCTCCCTCGCCGCGCGCGACCTGCTCACGCGACCCGCTCACGACCGTCGAGTCCTGCGGCGAGCGGACCTCCGCGACCACGAGCGCCGTCGCGGTGACCGTCGCGATCCCCGCGATCGCCGCGCCCGCCTTCGCCTTCACCGACCATGCCGCGATCCAGGCCAACGCCCCGCCCCCCCCCTTGAGCTGCGGCAGGAGCAGCGCGAAGGCGGGGCGAGCCTCGACCCTGCTCGCAGGCGGCTCCTCGAGGGCGACGAACACCCGCATCATCGCCGCCCTCGCCGAGCGCAGGCGCGAATAGGCCGCTTCGAGGTGGATCCCCAGCTCTGACGCGATCTCAGGGCCGGTCCGCCCCTCCAGCTCGCCGAGGATAAAGACCTCGCGGCGCGGCGGATCGAGCCGCTCGATCACCTTCTCCAGGAGCAGCCGCGCCTCGATCTTGCCGCGGGGATCATTGTTGCTGCGGAGCTCCCTCTCCGACCCGAGCTCGGAGATCTTTCGCCGCTGACGCTGCTGGCTGCGTCGGTAGCGAAACGCGACCTTGCGGGCGATTCCGACCAGCCACGGCTTGATCGGGCGCCCCTCCTCAAAGCTGTCGCGACGGCGATAGCAGATGATGAACACCTCCTGGTGCGCGTCATCGATCAGGGCGTCCGGGACCCCCAGATTCGCCAGCACGGTCCATACATAGCGGTAGTACGACCGATGCATCCGCTCGAAGCCGCGGAGGCTGTAGAGGTCAGGGGATTGGGTCGCGGTCTCCACTCAAGGGGGGATTCTCCGGCTTTCGCCGGATCTGGTTCGGGATCCGAAATTCAACCCCCAAACCGGCGCGAACGGGCACGCGCGCTGTCTCGTAGAGTACATCGTCGGCGAACACGTAGCGGCTGCGAGCGATCGGCGCGGCGAGCTCGACCTCGGCGAAGAGCACGACATGCCGGGTCAACTCGACCATCAGGGACGGACCCGCGGCCGCTCCGACCCAGAGATCCAAGGCGCCCCGATCGGCCGCGACGCCGAAGCCCGAAGCCCGCAGCGCGCCGACCTCAAAACCGGCGCAGATCGGCGCCTCGACCCGCCCGCGGCCGAGGCGAACACAGGCGCCAAGCCGCGCGTAGCCGAGATTGAGCCGACCGTTGCGGGCGTAGCTCGCGGCGCTGCCGGTCCGACGAGGCGGCAGATAGCGCCCCCCCAGGACCACCCGAAAGCGCTCCGTCAGGGCGACCACGCCGAGCCCAAGGCCGCCGGCGACCCCCGCGAGCGAGCCGTAGTCGATCCCGCCGCCGACCTGGAGGGCGAAGCCCTTGGCCCGAGCTCGCCGGGCCTCCCTGCTGGGCCGGAGCATGGGCGCTCCGCTCCGCTCAGGATCGCGTCCGCTGGGCTCCGACGTCTCAGAAGGGAGAACCTCGACCTCCGGCTCTGGCTCTGGCTCCTCGCTTGGCGCCGCCTTGGCGATCTCAGGACCCTCCAAGTCGGGCGGCTCAACAGCCACCGGAGCTGCCCCTGGCTCCGGATCCACCGGGTCTAGCCCGGCGTCGAAAGCCCCTGACTCTTTCTCCGCGAGCAACGCGAGGAGCAGGACCGCGGCGTCCGCGAGGCCATCGCAGGTCGCCGCCTCCAGGCTCCGCGCCTCGTCGTGGTCCCGCCAGCGAACCGCCAGATCTAGCCGCCAGCTCGCCCCACCCCCGCTCACCCGCGCCTCCGCCGACCCCGAGAACGTGCCCTCACCGAGCAGCTTCGCGAGACGAGCGCGCACCTGTGCATCACTAGGACAGCCCGCCGGCGCCTCCCAGCGTAGCGACCGCGCGTCACCATCCGCCGACCCCAAGACCCCGAGGGTCCAAACAAGTGCGCTGACGAGACCGTACATGATGCCGGTGATGGCGACGATGGTAGCTTAAGAGCCGACCACCAGCCCCCGACAGGTCGCGTCGACCCGCACCGGCAACACCGCGGAGGCGACCGCCAAGAGCGACTGCCAACCTGTCGAATGATGTAGATCGCGGCGAGAACCTACCGACGACCATCGCGACAGCAGGCCCTCACTCGCGCCCCGCACGACCCGACCGATAGCGATCGAGCGTCCCCGTCGACGGCGATGGAGTCGCGTCGACCCCCGCGGACCTCCCAGACCCTGGCGCCGCTCGGCTCATGGCGAGTCCGCGACCCCGACTCCCAACCGCTCATAATCCCGCCGACCACCGCGTCGCCGCCCGCACCACCGCGATCGAGTGGGCCCCCGACACGGCGATCGCGGGGAGGATCGTCGGCAGGCTCGGGAAGATCGCGGCGGCGAGGCGAGGGTCTCGCAGACCCTCCACCTGCGCCCGCCCCGTACTCCTTCGCCCGCGCAGCGCAGCGCAGCGCAGCGCCGGGCGCAGCTCTACCACTCGATCCAGGCTTGGTCGCCGAGCTCCGCGACCGTCGAGGCCTTCAGTCCCTGATCGGAGACCGTGTAGAGGAGGTCGCCGATGACCAGAGAGCGCCGGAGGCTCGGGTCGCCGCCCGCCCACGGATCGTTCGGGTCGGTCGTATGCGTGACCGTCCCGCGCAGCTCGATCCCGGTCTGCGGGTCGATCGTGTAGCCGACAGCGCCGAGGAACCAAGACTCCGAGTTGGCATCCTCGTCCCATGAGTGCGACTCGACCGGGAAGACCGTGAGCGACTCCTTCTCCCAGTTGAGGAAGGCCTTATGATCAAAGGCCACCTCCGTCCAGCCGAAGTCCCCGAGCGCGGCCGAGTCCGTGCGCAGCGGCGCGTTGATGTCGGAGACGTCGAAGAGCGAGACCTGGACACCGAGGAGGTTGCCCTCGTCGGTACCGTCGAAGCCGACGCCGATCAGATGATCTTCGCCGAGCGGGTGAAGATAGGCGGAGTACCCGTTGATCTTGAGCTCGCCCGCGACCTTCGGAGCCGCGTGATCGCTGAGGTCGATCGTGTAGAGCGGATCGGTCTGGCGGAAGGTGACGACATAGCCGACATCGCCGATATAGCGCACTGACTTGATCTCCTCCCCCTTGCCGAGGTCGCCGACCTGCCCCACCATGGCGAGCTCGCCCTCATCCTCGCGGAGAACGGTGACAAAGCTCTCCGAGGTCGTCGTGTCCCAGCTCTCCTGATCGGTGGTCGCGACCCGCAGGTCACCGCGGTGCTCATGCATCGCCCACTGGCTCAAGAGGCGACCGCGGACCTCCCCGGAGGCGGTGTAGATCGCCTTCTCACCGGCAGGGAGCGCGAACTTGTGCAGGTACGAGGTGAGCCCCGTCTTCTCCTCCGCCCGGAACGAGACCGGCTGCGGCTCGACCACCGGATCGGAGCTAGGGGCGTCCCCGCCCATCGGCTCACCGCCGCCCTGCGAGGCTGTGGTCGCGGCCTGAGGGACGTCCCCGTCGACCTCGTCCCCCCAGTCGACCTCGTCCCAGCCCTCGCCGACCCACGGAGAGGTCGAAATGTAGAGGTTATCCGTCGAGGCGTAGACGATCGCCGAGTCAGCGAAGAGACCGACGCCGCCCTTCGGCGAGAGGCCCTTCTCGAGGTCCAGCGTGAGAACCGAGGTCATCATCAGCCCTGAATAGACCCCTGGGCGCATGGTATCGACGCAATCGAGGAGCAGCCCTTCGCTGCTCTCGCCGCCGGCCCCCTCAAAGACGTAGTGCGGCACCCAATTGTCGAGGGTCGAGCTGTCGATCACCTCGACATTGTGCTCCTTCGCCTGCTCCGCGAACTTCTCCCAGAGCGCCTGCCACTCCTCCTCGGTCTCGGGCTCCTGGCCCCCGAGCTCGTCGGAGAAGTCCCACGGAGACTTGAGCTGGAGGCCGAGCGGCATCGACCGGAGGACGACGCGAGAGACCCCCTCCACCCGCCTGGCGCTGAGATAGTCGCCGCTGACGTAGAGCTTGGCGGCGACGACGAGCTCGTTCGGATCGGAGATGTCGACCTCGGTGATCCGGGTGATCGGCACCCAGGAGCCCTCAGACCACTTCTTGACCGCATCCGGGACCTCCAGCGGCTTCGCCAGGTCCTCCCCGTCGTTCTCCCCCTCAGGCACGTGCCCGTGGTATCCGTCGATCCGCTGGAAGAGCAGGACTCGATCCTCGTAGAGGAACATCTCCGCGCCCTGGGTGTCGCCGTCGATCTCGAGCGACGCGGTCAACAGCGGCGTGCCGGTGCTGTCGACATGGTGGAGCTTGCCGCCGGCGAGGGCGAGGATCCGGTCGCCGTCGGTCTTGACGAGATCGGGCTCATCGACGCCCGCCTCCTGGATATTGGTCTCCGAGTAGTCGACCCCCGCGCCCCCACCGTTCTCGTCCTGGCTCGACTCGCTGTCGCCCAACGGGCTCCCAAAGTCCTCACCCCAGCCCTGACCGGAATAGAGGGAGGCGTACTCGTCGAGCGAGTCCTTGGCGTTCTTCTTCGCGTAGGCGAGCAGATCTTCGCAGGAGTCGAAGTTGTAGAGGACCCGAGGCTCCGGAGTGAGCCCAGGATCTTCACTCGGAGCGCAGCCTGTGGACAGCGGCGCGCCGAGGAGAACGAGGAGCGGAAGGGAGAGGAAGTGAAGCTTCTTGGGGGACATGGTGAAACGTTAGGGTTTGAGAGCGCTCTGTGCGCGAGAGTCGCGGAGCGCTGCTTCGGGGGTAGTCGTCGCCCAACCTCGGCGGTTCACGGGCTCATGATCTTTCTTGTGAAAAACTCGCCCACCGCCCCAGCGGCCCATGCTCGGCACGGCAGAGCCGTTCAGCGGACCTCGCAGCTCCCCCAAGTGCGCGATTACGCGACCGACGGACCTCGCCCCGCCGTCGTCCTGGCCGAAGTCATGCGTCTCGCTCCCAGCGCAAAACTCCGCTCGGGGGCTCGTGACGAGAGCGCCCCCCCATCCCGCAGGATCCGCCTCTGGCGGCTCAGAAATGATAATCGAGCTCGTACTCGACACACTGCAGCGCGTCTGAGTTGTCGACCTTGATCCAGATCGTCGCGCTGTCATCGAGCCCATCACACTCGATCGTCGGCGTCACCTTTCCGAACGAGCAGCAGCCCAACTGTCCCTGCGGCGCCGTATCCTTGCTCTCACCGAAGCATGCGACCGAAGTCCCACTGTTCACGCATCGCGCGTACACACAGAGCTTCGCGTTCGCGCTCGCCGAGAGATAGCGCGTCGGGTTGACGACGTACAGCGGCTTGTCTTCGCCGCCATACACATACCAGTCGACATCGTCAGGCCCGTCGAGCACACCACACACAGCGCCACCGTCGTCGTCATTGTCCGAGATAGTCCCCAGCTGCACCGCGCTCGACTGCGTGTTGTTCGACTCGCTCGCCTCGTTTGTACACTCCGTATAGGTCGGACAGGGACGGCACTGCCCGTCCGGATGACAGTACGATCCGCCGTCCGAACTGCACGAGCTGTTGACCTCAACCGGCGTCGACACAGCCTCCCCGTCCACACAGGCGTCGACCGTGCACTCGAGCCCATCGTTGGGCACGTCCGTCTCGTCGATGACCTCGTCCATGCCCCCCTCTGCGCTGCAGAGCGTGCGCCTGCAATCACCACGAGTGTCGATCGGTTCGTCGGTCTGATCGAGAATGAGAAAGCTTAGCGCAGAACCGCCCTACGGGCCCAAATTCTTGAATTTACG
>Ga0316189_10001756_pt1 | contig 21438 bp, 15 predicted proteins | sample LowCovwburrow_MG_FD_204930 | JGI IMG/M metagenome (GOLD analysis project Ga0316189, IMG submission 204930) | Coastal sediment microbial communities from Maine, United States - Lowes Cove worm burrow | ecosystem: Environmental > Aquatic > Marine > Coastal > Sediment | place: USA: Maine... | reverse complement strand
GACCACCCGAGTCCCCGCTGACGCCCCCCGCCAGAGCGCCTTGAGAACATCGCCGAGCTGGCGAAAGACCGCCTTGACCGAGCCTCCGCCGGCGGGCCCCGTGGGGAAGACAAGGTCGTCGACGACGACCGTGCCGCCGCGCTCGACGTTGAAGGGCGCCCCGCCGACGCTGGGATACCCGCCGAGCCCGCTCACGCCCGAGGTCTCCGGGATCTGGGTGACCAGCGACTCCTCAAAGTCCGAGCCGTGCGCGAGCTTGCGCAGGGTCGTCGACACCGGATCGATGAGCCGCGGCCGCTCCCGCGGATCACGGGCGAGGAGGCCGAAGACCGTGGTCTTCAGGGCCTCCGGCAGCGGTCCGTCGGGGCCGGGCTCAAAGGGCGCGGGGTCGTTGTGGAGCTGGAGCGCGAGCGCATCCTCGATGCTGTCGGCCGACCAGAGCGGACGCCCGTTCACACACTCCCAGAGCACCACGCCGAGGGCGTAGGCGTCCGCGGTCTCGCCGACCTCTTCGCCGATCGCCTGCTCCGGCGCCATGTAGCCCGCCGTACCGAGGATCATCCCCTGCCGCGTGAGGGTCGAGCCGAGCTCATGGCTCGGATCGACGAGGGCGTTGCCGGTCATCCGGGCGATGCCGAAGCTCGTCAGCTTGATCCAGTACGAGCCGTCGTCTCGGACCTCGAGGAGGAGGTTGTCCGGGTTGACGTCCCGGTGGATGATCCCGACCGCATGGGCGGCGATCAGCGCCTCAGTGAGCTGCGAGCCGATATCACAGGCGAGGGTCCAGTGCATGCGCCCGTGCTCATGCAGGAACTGTCGCAGCGTCGGACCGCGGACCATCTCCGTGACCAGATAGGTCCGACCATCGCTGAGACGACCGCAGTCGATGATGCCGACGACGTTCGGGTGATCGAACTGAGCCCCGGCCGAGGCCTCGCGGGAGAAGCGAGCGGCGACCTCGCCGTCGCTCGCGTACTCCTGCTGGATCACCTTGATCGCGACGAGCTTGCGCAGGCGGAGGTGCTGGGCGACAAAGACAGTGTGGGTCTCGGTCTCCGAGAACACCTCCTGCACCTTGTAGCGCTCGTCGAGAGTCCTCCCGATCCACGCCTCTTCGGTCTTGCGCTGGGGTCCCCTCACGCAGCGGCCTCCGTGGCGGCTCTCGTCTCGTCCATTGCTGTCCGGAGTGTATCACCAGGGTTTCGTCGCGGTGAATGACCACAACCGGCCCATCGACGCCTTCATCTGCGCGAAGCTGACCCCCTCGCGCCAGCCCCGCAAATCTCGACCTACGCCGCTTTCATAGCGGCTCCAGACGCAGACCCCCGCTACCCTGGAGCGGCGACGATGTCCGAAGAACGCTTGGTCAACCAACTCCTCGAGGCCTTCGCCCGCGACCCCGCGAAGGCCCTCGACACCCTTCCCCCAAAACACGACAGCCAAGGTCAAGAGGTCCACAAGACGGCCTTCGACGCCGACGCGATCGCCAGCCGTCGCTATGTCGACGGTCGTGACGACCTCCGCCGCGCCCAGGCGATGATCGACCACGGCGTGATCATCCGCCTCGAGGACGTGCTCCCCGGGCGTGCTCCCTACGAGTTCAGCGATCGCGCGGAGAGCCTCGTCGATCGCCTCACATACACAGATCTAGCGACGATGGAGGAGGCGAACCTACGCAGCGCCGAACTCCGCGAGTCGCCCTGGTCCGACGACTACTGGGCGATCTGCCGCGGGATCCTCGGGGCCCGCTACGCCGATCCTGCCTTCCCGGGCGGCGATCGCTGGGACCTGAACCGACGCTACACCCACGAGCGCACGCCGGCGTCGATCGTCGCCAGCGGTGACGCGCTTGCGATCGAACGCCTCTCGCCCTCAGAGAAGTACGATCTCTTGATCGGAGAGCAGAGCGGAGCCCTCACCCGGGCCATGTGGACCGAGGGCGAGAGCTACTTCGAGCGCTTCGGCAAGGTCGAGACCTGGATGGGGATCTGCCACGGCTGGGCGCCCGCCGCCTACATGCTCCGTCGCCCACGCCGAGCGGTGACCGTTCTCGCCGCGGACGGCGTCACCCGCCTGCGCTTCTTCCCCTCCGACATCAAGGGCCTAGCCTCGCTCCTCTGGGCCCACACCCACACCGTCAGCCGCTTCATCGGCGGCCGCTGCAACGACAAGGATCCAGCCCGCGATCGCGTCGGCCGGGTGGTCTCACAACACTGCTTCGACACCAACCCCGGCTCCTGGCACCTCGCGGTGGTCAACCAAATAGGTCACTCGCGCCGGTCGATGGTCATCGACGCGACCTTCGACTACGAGGTCTGGAACCAGCCGGTCTTCTCCTACCGCTACCACCACTTCAACCCGCAGACGCTCCGCTTTAGCCCGACGCTCCACGGGGCGAAGGTCCCCTACAGCGACTTCACGCGCGATTGGTTTCGGGCCTATCGCTCGCCCAACGTCGCCTCGATCGCCGGGATCGTCATGACCGTAGGCTACGTCGTCGAGACCGCGCCGAGCCACGCGCCGAGCGACAGCCCCGCCCGCGACGCGATCCACGAGGTCCGCTACGTCTACGATCTCGAGCTCAATTCCACAGGCGAGATCATCGGCGGCGAGTGGTACACCAACCGCCACCCCGACTTCCTCTGGACGCCCGCCGCCGACGCCCGGGCGAAGACCTCGGCGGACTCGTTCGCCCGCGGAGCCTGGGACCCAGACCTGCCGCTCCCCGAGAGCTGGCGCAACGCCGCGAGCCGAGCCGCAGGATCCCCCGCTGGCGCGGCCCCGCTGGCGAGGATCGTCGAGGGGCTGATCGAGCTGGCTGATGGCTGACCGCCTGCGCCTCGCCGCGGCCTGCCTGTGGATCCTCGGCTGCCACGGGGCGCCGACCCGAGCCCCGGATCCTGCGCCGCCAAGCGCACCGAGCACGGCCGTAGACGCGCCTAGCACGGCCGCGGCGCTCCCGAGCTGTCGCGACCGCTGGAGCGACACGAACGCTGGTGACTACGACCACGGCCGCGACGCCAAGCAGAGCGCGCACGGCAACCTCGGCTACTCCGACTACGCCGCCCGCTCAGAGCGCGAGCGCTGTCGCAAGACCTGGACCGTCCTTGTCTACATGGCCGCGGACAATGAGGACCTGCCGCTCCACGCCTACTGGAACCTCGACGATATCGAGACCACCGTCGGCGCCGCGTCAACCCAGGATCACGACGTCATCGTCCACCTCGACCTCGAGGACCCGAGCGGCCTGCGTCGTCTCCACCTCTTCCATGATCCACAGGCGGAACCCGCGACGTCGGCGGCCGATTTCGCCGAGGCGACGCCGGCGCGGATCCGTTCGCCGATCGTCGACCTCCGCGAGGATGAGCGCCGACCTGCGGCGGAGGAGCTCCAGGACTTTGTCCGCTGGGGGATCGAGCGCTACCCGGCCGAGCATACGGCCGTCGTCGTCTGGGGCCACGGTCAGGGATGGCGACCCGCAGGGGGATCTGCGGGCCCAGTCCGCTACGAGGAGCGAGAGGGCGGCTTTGTCGGCGGCATCGCCTTTGACCACAGCCAGGGCGAGGTGCTCGACATCCCCAGCCTCGCCGCTGCGCTCGAGGCCGCGACCGACGACGCGGCCGATACGACGAGAGCCCGGCTCGATCTCCTCCTCCTCGACGCCTGCCTGATGCAGAGCGTCGAGGTCGCGGCGGCCCTCACCGACACGGCCGACTTCATCGGCGCCTACGAGCCGATCGCCCCCTATCCCGGGCTCCCCTACCGAACGTTGCTCCCCCGGCTCGACGAAGACCCGCCGACCGCCGCCATCTCGACCTGCGAGGCGACCGCTGCGGGTCGCCCCTGTCGGTTCGCGGCGTCGCTCCCCAACCTCTACGCCGAGGCGATCCGCGACGGCCACTACGATCGCCGCACCGACACCCAGCCGCCCGCAGGTTCGACCTTCGCGATCTCCGTCATCGCCAGCCAGCCGCTGCGCCAGCGGGTCCTACCCAGCCTCGAAGCGCTCGCCCGCGCCCTGACGGCGTGGATCGACGAAGAGCCGCTGCGGGCGATCGGCCTCCAGGATCTACTCTCGCCTCGGGGGATCCCCGCCTTTCTCGGCGGCGCCCGGGATCTCGGGGTCACCCTGCGCCGCCTCGATCACCTCGCGGCCCAAGAGCTCGCCCGCGCAGACTCGAGCTCGGCGACTACCGCCGCGCTCCAAGGGAAGATCGCCGCCCTTCAAGGCGATCTCGCGGCGACCGTCATCGCGACCGCGGCCGGCACCCTCTACGACACGCCGCGCTTTGACGGCGGTCTCTCAGGACTGGCGATCTGGCTCCCGCGCAGCGCCGAGGAGCTGGCCGCCCGGATCGGCGACCTCAGCTCCGCGCCGACCTTTCGCTCGAACGAGGGAGCGCCCACGGCCTGGCGCCGCTGGATCGAGGCCGTCTACGGGCCCCCCGGGCCCTCGTCGAGCAGCCCCTGAAGAGAGCAGCAAGCACCCTCGCGCCGCGCTCGTCGTGCCGCTCAGCCCCGACTCAGCCCTCGACCCTGTCGTGAGTCGCGATCGAGATCACGAGGCTCGTCGAGCCAACATCGGCCTTCATGATCAGGCTGGACTCCTGACCAAAGGCGAAGATCGCCGCGGCGACGTCATCGACCAGCGCCCGCTCGATCGCATAGCCGAGATCCCCGAGGGCCTGGACGAGCGCAGCCCCGTCGTCCGGGCGATGGGCTCGACCGAGTCGGTAGCGGAGCTCCTCGATCGTCTCATGAGCGCCCTCGATCCGCTCCTCGCCGACCAAGGACGCAGATCCGTAGATCTCGACGAGAACGCCGCGAACGTCAGCGTCGATCGCCTGCGCCCGAGGGCTCGTCGGCGCGTCGACCGGCACATCCGTCCTGTCCGGCTCAGGCGTATCCGCCGCGCTCGTCGGATCGCCGACAACCGACGGGGTCTCCAAGCCCGAGGTCGCACAGCCGAACGCAGGCGTCAGCGAAAACACCAAGGCGAGCCCCACAAGCCCGGCCCAAGGGAGGCGTGGACCCGACTCCGGCGTTCTCGCGGCCACCGATCGAAAGCTGCCCCGCTCCGAAAGGGTGTCGGCCATGCCGAGTGCCCCGACCTCACGGTCTGTCTTCTCCGGGAGCTGTCGCGGGCTCCGGCGAACCGACGAGGTCGATCCGGAGCGCGCACCATGACGGCGACAGGATCGTCCCGTGCGGTGGGCTCCCGGAGGCGACTTGATCTCCATGCTCGATGAGTCTACGCCGCCTATCGTGAGGGCGACAAGCGAGGCTTTGCAGGCTGTGACAAAGCGCGCTGTGCCGGCCGCAGTACCAGGCTCCTGACATCAGCCGACGACGTCGGCCAGAGCGCGCAAGACCTACAGCCGCTGAGGCCAGGCCGCGCCGAGGACGGCGCAGACCTGGGGACAAGCGGACCTATGGCGGCCTAGTCCTCACCGGGGCCGAGGACCCGAAGACGGATCATCAACATGACCATCAGCCCGGCGATGCCGAGCGCTCCAAGGAGCCAAACGCCGTAGAGAGCGATGAACTCCGAGTTCGGGATGAGAAGAATCGTAGCGATCGACATATGTACACCCTCCTGATCTCACTCGCCGCAACGCCGGCCACCGGTGAGATCGGTCCTTCTTGCGCGACGTCATGTCCGCCTCGCAGATCCACCGTAGGACCGTTCGCGAGGATCAAGAAGCGCAAGAATTTCCCGCCGTAGCGTCAGCTATCGGCGATCGTGCCACTCGCACTTCGCCCAGAGAGCTCTGGCGGAGGGACCTCCGCCAGGTCGTAGGGGAATGTACGGCAGGTCACGAGATGCCTGGCCGCGGCCCGTGGTGTCCGCGGGAGCTTGGCGAAGTAGCGCATCGCGTTTGGCAGCTCGCCGAAGGTCCGCTCCAGCACCTGGAGATGCCTGTCCCCCTGGATGTTCTCTCGGAGCAAAGAACGCCCCTGACCGCGGGACTCCTTGAAGCGGGCGACATGCTCGAGGAGCTGCGTGTGGTACTCGGGGTCCTCGACCGTCGCGAGAATCGAGCTCGCCCGCGGATGGGTCCCGTCGAGGATCGACCGCACCTGAGCCTCCATCGCGTCGAGCCCATCCTCGAACGATTCGAGGAGCTGGAGATCGTAGTCCGGGTTGGCGTGCACCACCTGGAGAACGTGGCCGATGATCGTGTCGCGCTCCGAGTTGAGGCCGAGGGGATCGATCAACGAGGCGGGATCGTCGAGGAAGCGGAGGAGCGTGTGGAAGTAGAAGTTGATCCCCTTCGACCGGTAGTAGTCAGCCGCGCAGGGGACGATCCAAAAGCGGACCATGTCGAGCGCGCCGACGATCCGCTGGACCCGCGTCGGCACCTCTTCGATCCAGCCGAGCTCCTTGAGCCGGATGAGGCGCGGACGGACGCGAGCTTCGTCGCCGAAGCTGCGCAGCGCATTCGCAAGGCGGCGGATCTTCTTCCGGCGAGTGAAGCGGTCGCCCATCGCCCGCCGAAGGAGCTGGAGAGGTGCCTCTTGAAAACGCGCAGAAACTTTTTGCATGACTGTACAAAAATAGAGGAGTTGAGCCGGTGTGCAAGACAATTCGCAGTCTCCGACCGTGGGGCCGTGTATGGGGCGATTCGGCGGTGTTGAGCTCCTGAGAGCCCCCCTGCGCCAAGTCCGCCCAACGTGTCGGAGCGGCCCGCCAGCCCCCCTGGGGAGTCGGCATCGCCCGGAGCGACCGGCTTGGGGAAGAGGGCCACAGGCGACTTCGCCCCCCAGGGCTCTAGAGGCTTGCCGCGGTGGCCAGGAGCCTGTGGCAAAAGTCCTGCGCACCTCCCAGCCCTCGTAGATCCTCTCGGCCGAACCGCACCGAACCGAACCGAACCGAACCGCCCAGCCCAGCCCAGCCCAGCCCAGCCCAGCCCAACGGGAGCGGCGTCTAGGCGAACCAACAAGCGCCGCTAAAAACGTCCGCCCACCGTGAGCCCCAGCGCGACAGGACCTGGCGTGAGCCGGAGGCGACGACCCTGGAGCAGGGCCACGCCGCCGCCGACGAGCAGGAGCCCACCGACGATCCCTCCTGCGTAGGCGAGGCGGTTGGCCAGAAGCCCGTCGGCGTAGGCGTCATCGATCGCGCCGCTCCGCAGTGGATCGGTCGGCGAGCGATCGACCGCAGCGCCGAGGGCGACGTCGGCTCGCCGACCGAGGCCCATACCTGCGCCCATCAACGCGACCCCCCCAGCGCCGACGCCGACGAGCACCCCTCCGAGAACGGTCCACCCCCTCGCCGCCCGCTCCTGCACCTGCGGATCGGGGCCGCGCTGCACCGGTCCAGCATCGTCGCCGCCGCCGCTCACGGGGCCCGTCTCCGCCGCCTCCAGGCGGAGGACGAGCGCGCTTCGCCGAGCTTCGACCGCGACTCGGTTCTCGTCGTCGGTCGGCGCGAGCTCGCCGAGGTAGTGATCAAGAAGCTCGATCGCCACCCGCAGACGCCGTGGATCACGCTCGGCGACGTAGGCCCGCTCGTGAGCGTCGACGATCGCGAGGAGGATCGACGCCCGTCGTGGCGCCTGCTCGGGGGTCGACGAGACCTCCGCGAGGAGCTCGCTCCAGAGGGCTATGGCTCCGTCAAAATCTCCCGCGTCACAGCGCACCTGGGCCGCTGCGGAGCGCCGCGTGCTCTCGAGGAGCGCCTCGTCCTCGGTCGACAGCTCCGCGGAGCTGGGCTCGCTCACCGCCTCCGCCTCCTCCGCGCGACCGTCGGGGCTCTCCGAGTTTGCAGACCGCTCGATCTGCTCGGGGCTCTCCGACCCCTCGGGAGGCTCTGGGTCGAGAGCGCCGGCGAAATGCGACGAGTTCGTCGACTTCGTCGACTTCGCCGCGCTCGCCGACTTCGCCGCGCTCGCCGACTTCGCCAAGCTCGCGACGCCCGCCATCCCGCGCGCCGGGCCGACCATCCCCGCGGGTGCGAGCCCGCGCGCTCCGGTCTGCGCCGAAGCCTCACCGCCGCCGAGGAGAGCGACCACAAGCGGCACGAGGACGGCGCTCCGGCGAATAGGGCGGCCTCCGCGAGCTCCGCCCATCGCGGCTGTGCGAGCGCTGGTGATACGGCGATGGTAGCGTCGGTGGTCGCGCTCGTGCCAGCGCAGCGGCGAAGCTCGCGTCCTCGTCTGCGCCTGCGGCCTCCGCGACCCCCCCACGCCGCCCGTTTCTGCTCACCTGACTGGCCCGCGAGCCTGTCCGATCCCGTGGATAAGCCCCTCAGACCACCGATACGCCGTCGCCGAGCGCCGCGCGTTGAAGAGCAGAGGTCGATCGCCGATGCTTGATCGACCCGGCGTCATGTCCGACCAACCCAGCCAGCCGCGACGCGGCAACGGACACACCTCGACCGGGCTTGGTCCCGCAGGACCGCCGCCAGAGGTCCTCGCAGGGGCCGAGAATCAGCGGATCAAGCAGATGGTCAAGGCGTCGCTCTTCGCCGGCGCCCAAGCTCCGGTCAAGATCGGCCGCTACACCGTCGTCAGGCCGATCGGCGCCGGCGGAATGGGCATGGTCTACGCCGCCTACGACGAGGAGCTCGACCGCAGGATCGCGGTCAAACTCCTCCGCTCCGGCTCCTCAGAGCAGGACCGCGCCCGGCTCTTCCGCGAGGCCCAGGCGATGGCCAAGCTCTCCCACCCGAACGTGGTCACAGTCCACGAGGTCGGCACCTTCGAGGACCAGGTCTACGTGGCGATGGAGTTTGTCCGCGGCGAGAACCTCCGCGACTGGCTGCAAAGTGAGCCCCGCCCTTGGCGGACGATCGTCGACTCCTTCGTCCTCGCCGGCCAGGGTCTGGCGGCGGCGCACGACGTCGGCCTGGTCCACCGCGACTTCAAGCCGGCGAACGTTCTCGTCGGTGATGACGGTCAGATCATGGTGAGCGACTTCGGCCTGGTCAGGACCGCCGGCGATGCCCTCGACGAGACAGCCTTCGCCGACCACGGCGCCGCCCCGCGCACGCCGCTGTCGACCTCGCTGACGATGACCGGGATGATCATGGGCACCCCGGCCTACATGAGCCCGGAGCAGCACCGCGGTCAGAGGACCGACGCCCGCAGCGATCAGTTTTCCTTCTGTGTCGCCCTCTACGAGGCGCTCTACGGCCTCCTCCCCTTCCCCGGCGAGACCCTGCACGAGCTCAGCGCCTCCGTCACCGCGGGCCAGCCCCGCGAGCCGCCCCGCGAGAGCAAGGTCCCGGCCTGGGTCGCTCGCCTCCTCGCCCGCGGCCTCGCCAACGATCCCGCGGAGCGCTGGCCGACGATCGCGGCGCTCCTGACAGAGCTGGCCCGCGATCCCGAGCGGACCGCCCGCGTCCGGCGAAGCGCCCTGCTGATCATCGTCGCGGTCACGGCGGTGATCCTCGGCCTCGCGTGGTTGGTCCGCGAGCGCAGCGCGGCGGCGAAGACGTCGGCGCTCGCCGAAGAGGCCGCCCAGCGCAAGAAAGATGCCGCCGAGCGCGAGCGCGACCGGGCCTTCGCCGACCTCGAAGACCAGCTCAAGGAGACCGAGAGCGCCCTCGCCGAGGCCAAGCAGCAGCGCCAGCTCGCCGAGTCCCAGACCCGCCGCGCCGAGGAGCAGACCCGGCTCGCAGAGGAGCGCCGCGGCGAGGCCGAGACCCAACGCCGAGAGACCGAAGGCCAGCGCCAGGAGGCGGAGCGCCAGCGCCAGGAGGCGGAGCACCAGACCGGCAGAGCGGTCGCCGAGGCCCGGCGGGCCCGCGACGCGACCCGCCTGGCCCAATCCCTCGGCGCCGCCGCCGACGACCCCACCACCGTCCTCGCCCTCCTCCGCGAGACGGAGGCCCCCGCGGAGACGCCCGGCTGGGTCTCAGCCGCCGTCGACACCCTCCTCAAGCCGATCTCCGAGGCGATCCTCAGGGCCCACCTGGGGACGGTCCGCGGCGCCGCGTTCAGCCCCGACGGCGAGACCATCGCGACCGCTGCCGACGACGGAGAGGTGCTCCTTTGGCGCTGGCGCAGCGGCGAGATCCGACGACAGGGGCACCATCGAGGTCCGGTCGCGTCGGTCCAGTTCTCAGGCGACGGCGCCCAGGTCTTGACGGCCGCTCAGGACGGCAAGGTGATCCTCTGGGCGGAGGACGCAACGCCAGTCGAGCTCGACCACCCGGGCCCGGTGACCATCGCCCGCTTCAGCCCCGACAGCCGCTCGATCGCCACCGCCGCCCGCGACAACGCAGTCCGCCTCTGGCCTGCCGACGGCGGCACTCCGCGGGTGCTCGGCCGCCACCACGGGCCGATCCACGCCCTCATCTTCAGCCCCAGCGGCGACCGGGTGGCGACAGCCTCGGCCGACGGCACCGCCCGCCTGTGGCCCCTGAAGACAAAGGCAAGCGCCGCCGTCCTCGGCCACCATCCCGGGGCGGTCCGCGCCATCGCCTTTGACGCCGCAGGCGTCCGAGTCGCCACCGCCGCCCAGGACGGCGTGATCCGGATCTACGAGCCGGGCAAGGGCGACGCGCCCCGCGAGCTTCGCGGCCACGAGAGCGACGTCATCGCCGTCTCCTTCACCAAGGATGGACGACTCCTGGTCTCTGCGAGCCTCGACGGCACCGCCCGCCTCTGGTCTCTCGCAACGGGCAAGGCGACGGTCCTCCGCGGACACCGCGGGCGGATCTACAGCGCCGAGCTCAGCCCCGACGAGCGCACCCTGCTCACCGCCTCGCAGGACGGCACCGCCCGCCTCTGGGATCGCCGCCGCCCCGACGCCCCGCCGCTCGTTCTCCAGGGTCACACCGAGGAGCTCTCATCGGCGACCTTCAGCCCCGACGGCAAGCGCGTGATCACGACCTCTCGCGACAACACGGCGCGTATCTGGCCGATCGAAGAGGTCGATGAGCAGGCGGCCCAGCTCCAGCACGACGGGGCGAAGGTCCGCTGCGGCGCCTACTCGCCGGACGGCCGCTCCTTGCTCACCTGCGCCGGCGAGCGCGAGGTCTGGCGCTGGCGAGGCGATGATCTCTCACGACCTCGACGACGCATCGTCCACGACGCGCGGGTGATCGACGCCCGCTTCGTCGATGACGACAGGATCGTCACGGTGACCAGCGACGGCGCGATACGGCAGTGGCCATCCTCGGGACCGCCGACGCTCCTCGCCGCCGCCGGGGCGCAGGGGCTACGCCGAGCGGTCTATCACCCGGCGAGCGCGCGGCTGCTGAGCGCTGCGATGGTCGAACAGGCGCAGCTCACCGCGACCGACAAGGATGTGGTCGAGCGGGTGCTCCGCGGCCACAGCGGCACCCTGCACGCCCTCGCGTTCAGCCCCGACGGTCGCCTCCTCGCGACCGGGAGCAGCGATCGGAGCGCTCGGATCTGGCGCGCCGACGGCCAGGTCAGGGCCGTCCTCCGGCCCCACTCCGGTCGGGTGACCGCCCTCGCCTTTCGCGATGACGGCCTCGAGATCGCGACCGCATCCTGGGACAAGCGCGTCCGCGTCTGGGGCACCGATGGTGTCCTCCGGGCGACGCTGGCCGGCCATGAGGGGCCCGTGTGGTCCGTCGCCTACAGCCCCGACGGCCGCCAGCTCGTCAGCGCCTCGGAGGATCGCAGCGTCCGGGTCTGGCCGGCGGACGGCCGCGGTGAGGCGATCCTCCTCCGAGGACACTACGCACCGGTGGTCAGCGCCGCCTACCGTCCTGACGGCCGGGCGATCATCAGCGCCAGCGACGATGGAAGCGCCCGGATCTGGAGCGCAGACTTCGGACCGGAGTCGCTCCAAGAACGACTGTGGAGGGCCTCGTCGGTCTGCCTCGCCCCCCGCGAACGTGTCCGCCTCCTCGCCGAGGAGGAGGCCACAGCGACCGCTGCCCACGAGGCCTGTGTCGCCGACGCCAACGCGCGCCGATGACCCCGCGCCCGGCGAGACACGCTCGCCCCTTCGCCAAGCGTCACCGCGCTCCGCCGCGCTCCCCACACCTCCGCTTGTCGTCCCCCTCGACTTAGTGTACATATGACACTCTTCAGTTCTAGTAAGGGGCACCATGGACAGCGCACTCGCTCAGCTCATCGACGAAACCCGCGACCGTCGTGGACACATCACCATCGTCACCGGCGCGGGGATCTCCGCCGAGAGCGGGATTCCGACCTTCCGCGGCCAAGAGGGCTACTGGACCGTCGGCGCCCGCGAGTACCACCCGCAGGAGATGGCGACCCAGCGGACCTTTCGCCAGCTCCCCCGCGAGGTCTGGCATTGGTACCTGTATCGGCGCGGGGTCTGTCGAGCGGCCGCGCCCAACGTCGCTCACCTCGCCCTCGCCCGCCTAGGAGAGGCCCTCGGCGAGCGCGTCCACGTGATCACGCAGAACGTCGACGGCCTCCACCTCCACGCCGGCCAGAGCCCGGAGCGGACCTACCAGGTCCACGGCAACATCGACTTCATGCGCTGCGCGGCCGCCTGCTCGAGCGCCGTCGTTCCCCTGCCGCCGAGCCTCCGACATGCCACCAAGGACGGGGCGCTCTCCGACGAGGAGTACGCCCTCCTCCGCTGCCCCCGCTGCGGGGGCCTATCGCGGCCGCACATCCTGTGGTTCGACGAGTGCTACGACGAGTCCGTCTACCGGGCGGACAGCGCCATGCGGGCCGCCGGGCGCTGCGATCTTTTCATCACGGTCGGCGCCTCTGGAGCCGCCGCCCTGCCGATGCACGCGACCGCTGAGGCCTCAAACGCCGGCGCTGCGATCGTCGACATCAACCCCCACGACAACCCCTTCGCCGCCTTCGCCCGCGAGTCCGCGCGCGGGCGCTGGGCCCAGTCCACAGCCGGCGCCATCCTCCCGGCGATCGTCGATCGTCTCCTCGCCTAGGACGACCTCGCGCCTTCGCATCGCCGACGGCGATCGCGGGACCTTGACCGCCCTTCCCAGAGCTAGTCGGGTCCACAGGTTCGCCTAATTCGAGCGCCACCTCGGCAGGCCCGCAGCGCTGGGACCCGACCGCAGCAGCGGCTCGCGCTACCGCCTGGGCCGCGACGAGGCGCGGCTCGGCTCGGCTCGGCTCGGCTCGGCTCGGCTCGGCTCCACCCGCGCAGGGTCGGTCAGCGCGCCGGTGACCCGCGTTCGCAGGCCATCAAATTTTCTCGAGTCCCCGCAATTGTTCTCGAACGGCCGGGTACCACCACCTTGAACGTCGGCGAGCCCGACGGACGAGGAACGCAGACCGATGCACGCCCGCAGCCACGACCACCTCCCCGAGACCGCCGACTCCGAGGCCGCCGACTCCGAGGCCGCCCTCATCGCGCGCGCCGCAGCCGGTGACGCGCGGGCGCTACGAAGGCTCTACGATCGCTCGCACCCGCAGGTCCGCGCCTTCCTCCTGCGCATGCTCGGTCCCGATCCCGAGCTCGACGACATAATCCAGACCGTGTTCATCCGGGCCTTCAACGCCCTCGGGACCTTCCGCGGCGACTCGAAGCTCAGCACCTGGCTCTACCAGATCTGCGGCAACACCTGCCGCAACCTGATGCGCAGCCGCTACCGCCAGCGACGCCTCCACGACGCCCTCCACTTCTTCACCGTCGCCCGCCAGGGAGACCGGGACAATGTCGATCTCAGCGCCAAGAGCGAGGCGCTGCGCCTGCTCCAGAGCCTGCGCCCCGAGCTCCGCGAGGTCTTCGTCCTCTACCACCACGAGGGCCTGACGATCCCCGAGATCAGCCAGATCCTGAGCGTCGCGACCTCGACCGTCGGCGACCGCCTCCAGCGGGCTCGCAAGCTCCTCCACAAGCTCGCCAACGCCGAGCCCAGGAGGCCGCTCCCTCAGCCCTTGGCGCTCGCGCTCGGCTGAGCGGCGCGGCCGCGGAGAAAGGCGGTCTGGATCACCCCTGCACCGGGCAGGCTCATCGCGCCCCGCGGCTGGACCTCGAAGCGCCCCGCCAGCCGTCGGGCGGCGACGTCGCTGAGGTGGATCTTCATCGCCAGCGACGACGCCTCGATCTTCGCAGCCATGGCCATCGCGGCGCCGAAGAGGCAAAAGCGCGGGAGGTCAGCGCCGACGACCCCGCCGACGACATCACCGCAATGGACGCCGATCCGGATCGCCAGCGTAGACCCTTCGATCTCAAACCCCTGCACCGTCTCGATCATCGCCAGGGCGAGCTCCGCGATCCCATCGACCTCCGCCTCTGTCCGCTCGGCCAGGCCGCCGACCGCGACATAGGAATCCCCCACGGTCTCGACCTTGAAGACCCCATGCGCCGCGGTGAGGGCGTCAAACTCGGAGTAGAGGCGATCCAAGAGCTCGAAGACCGCCCTCGGGGTGCGGCTGCCGGCGAGCTCGGTAAAGCCGACGATATCGCAGACTAGGATCGTCACCGTCTCGTAGCACTGACCGGCCGGACGTCGCCCCTGGCGGAGCTCCTCCGCGACCTGCGGCGGCAGCATCCGATCGAGGAGCGCGTCGCTCTTCGCACGCTCCGCCGCGAGGGCCCCCTGGAGGCGATGGAGCTGGAGCTGGAGCTCGACCCGGGCGACGACCTCGTCGAGATCGAAGGGCTTGGTGATGTAGTCGACGCCGCCAACGTCAAAGGCCGCGACCTTGCCGGAGACCGCGTGCCGGGCGGAGAGGAAGATCACTGGGACGTCCACCGTCCGAGGATCGGACTTCAGGCGACGACAGACCTCGTAGCCGTCGATCCCGCCCATCTGAACGTCGAGCAAGACCAGCTCCGGCACCTCCGCTGCGGCCGCGCGGAGGGCCCCCTCGCCGCTGAGCACCGGCCGAACTCGGTGGCCGCGCCCGCCGAGCACCTCCGCCAGCACCCGCAGGTTGGTCGGCGTGTCATCGACGACGAGAATGTCGCCGGGCGGCCCGCGCTCAACCACCGGACCCCGCTCCGACCTCGTCGGTCTCGCCGAGCAGCTCGAGGATGGTGCCGTAGGCGAAGTCATGCAGCGCCGCGTCGACCCGCTGGACGAGCTCCCGGTGATCGCCCGAGAGCTCGGCCATCAGCCCGCGCAGGCGGACCGGATCGGCGGCCTCCGCAGCGCCCCGCAGCTCTGCCCGTAGCTCGCTCGGCAGGACGGACAGAGGCTCGGCCCCAGGGCCCGCACACGGGCCGAGCGCCGGCTCGGAGCGCCGCTCCTCGTCGCCGTAGAGATAGGTGCAGCCGAGATAGCGGGTCAGGAGCTCGAAGAGCACCTGGGCGCGGAAGGGTTTGGCGACAAAGTCTGCGCAGCCGACCGCCTCCATCCGCGAACGGTCCCCCTCGAAGACGTTGGCGGACACCGCGATCACCACCATCGCCGCTCCTCCAGGGAGCAGCTTGATCCGGCGGGTCGCCTCCACCCCGTCCATCACCGGCATGCGGATGTCCATCCAGATGAGGTGCGGCGCCCACTCCTCCGCGATCGCGACAGCCTCCTCACCGTTGACCGCCTCGCGGAGGTCAAAGCCGACCGGCTCGAGGAAGGAGCGGAGGATCTCGCGGTTCTGCCAGCGATCCTCGACGACCAAGAGTCGCCACCGGGGCTGCCCCGGGGCGAGGCCGACGATCCGCTGAGCCGAGGGGACCGACGAAGCCCCGATCTCGGCGGCCTTCGGGCCGACCGCGACCTCGACCTCAAAGGAGAAGCTCGAGCCGACGCCGGGCTCTGAGCGAACCTCGATCTCGCCGCTCATCATCCGCACGAAGTGCTGGCTGATCGTCAGTCCGAGCCCGGTGCCGTCCTGGGAGACCCGACCGCTCTTGGTCTGCTCAAAGGGCCGAAAGAGCCGCGGCAGTTCGTCGACCGAGATCCCCCGCCCGGTGTCCTCGACCTCCACCCAGAGCCGGTGCTGCGGGAACTCCCCGCGCAGCTCGGCGCGGACCCTGACCGAGCCCACGTCGGTGAACTTGATCGCGTTGCCGAGGAGGTTGAGGACCACCTGCCGCAGCTTCGCAGGATCGCCGCGCAGCTCCTTCGGAACCCCGCGATCGACCTCGACGAGCAGCGCGAGCCCCTTCTCCTCGACGCGCAGGCGGAGCATGTCGACGAGGTCGGCGAAGAGGCGCCGCGGGTCAAACACTCGCTCGTTGAGGGTCAAGCGACCCGCCTCGATCGTCGACATCTCGAGCACGTCATTGATCAGCGTGAGCAGGTGCTCGCCGCTGCGGTTGATCACCTCGAGGTGACCGCGGTGCTCGTCGCTCAGGCCCTCGCCGCGGATCATCAGCTGAGCAAAGCCGAGGATCGCGTTGAGCGGGGTCCGCAGCTCATGGCTCATGTTGGCGAGGAAGACCGTCTTGGCCCGGTTCGCGGCCTCAGCGGCGTCGACCGCCTTCTGCCGCTCCGCCTCAGAGCGCTTGAGCTCGGTGATATCACGGGAGATCGTCGCGTAGCCGACCAGCTCGCCGCGCTCGTCGCGGACCACGGTGATCACCTGCGAGACCGGGATCTCCGAGCCGTCGGCGTGCCAGAGGAAGAGCTCGCCGAGCCAGGATCCGTGCTCGCGGACGAAGGGAAAGGTCTCGGTGATCAGACGCTCGTAGTCGCGCGGGGCCTGGAGGTCGGAGACCCGAAGCGTCTGCGGATCCTCACCGGCACGACCGACAAGCTCCATCCCGGCCGGGTTCACGTAGAGGATCTGCCCCCCGCTGTCGGCCATCGCGACGAAGTCGCTGGTGTTCTCGAGGACCGCGGTCAGGCTCCGAAGCCGCGCGAGGAGTCGACCGCCCTCGTTGTCGTCGCCGCTCTCGGTCCGTCTCAGGCGGGCGACCCAGATCGACTCGTGCTCGCCGCGGCCGTGGGTGATCGATCGGATCTCGAGGTAGGCCTCGATGAGCGTTCCGTCGCGGCGGCGCAGGTGAGCATCGCCCGTCCAGCGCTCTTCTCCGCGGAAGAACGATGGGCCGAGTTCCTGCGCAAGTCGGCGCGCGTCGGTCGGCCCCAGGAGTTCGCTGATCTGGAGGCCGAGCGCGCGATCAGCCTCGTAGCCGAGCAAGCGCTGGCCTGCGGGGTTCAGCGAGAGCAACGAGCGGTCTTCACCGACCACCGCGACCAGCTCGGAGACAGAGGCGACCGTCGTCCGCAGCCGCAGCTGATCACGACGCACCGCCCGCAGTTCGGCGCGCAGGCCGGTGAGCTGCAGCGAGAGGTCCCCCTCACCTGCTGAGCCCTCCCCCGCCCGCTCAGCACCTTTCCCCGGATCGGCCATCGACTCACGAGTCACCCCCGAGGATAGCGTTGACCCGCGCGCAGCGGCAAGCGCAGCCGCCCCTCCCTCTCCGGGCAGCGCTCCTAGTCACCCTTCGTGAGCCAGGCCGGGAGCTTCTCCTCGGCGATGAGCTCGGTGACGGAGCGCCGCGGCCGGGTGACCGCGAACTCAGCATCGCCGACGAGCACCTCCGGAGCCAAGGGTCGACTGTTGTAGTTCGAGGCCATCGTCATCCCGTAGGCCCCTGCGCTGAGGATCACCAGGAGTTCGCCGCTCGCGGGGCGAGCCATCTCCCGATCCCTGGCGAAGAAGTCGCCGCACTCGCAGACCGGGCCGACGACGTCTGCACGGATCCGAGGGGTCTCGGCGCTCGGCAGGGTCGCCGGGACGATCGCGTGATAGGCCTCGTAGAGCGCCGGCCGGATCAGATCGTTCATCGCCGCGTCGACGATGACGAAGCTCTTGCCGCCGCTCTCCTTGCCGTTGACCACTCGGGTGAGGAGCACCCCCGCGTTGCCGACGAGGTAGCGCCCTGGCTCGAGGACTAGCTCTAGATCGAGATCGGCGAGCGCCCGCACAAGCTCAGCGCCGAAGGTCTGCACGTCGACCCGCGGCTCATCGACCCCGTAGGGGATCCCCAGGCCGCCGCCGAGATCGATATACTCGAGCTTGGTCCGCTCTTGCAGCGCCGAGATCAGCTCGCGCACCCGGCACAGCGCCGCGAGGAAGGGCGCCGCGTCCATAATCTGGGAGCCGATGTGGCAGGCGAGGCCGACGAGGCGCAGGGCCGGCTCCGCGATCACCCGCTCGGCGACCGCCAAGGCGTCACGCATGGCGATCCCGAACTTGGTCTCGCGCAGGCCGGTCGCCAGGTAGGGGTGCGTGTCGGGATCGATGTCCGGGTTGACCCGGAGGGCGACCCTCGCGACGGTGCCGCGGGCCCGGGCCCGGGCGGCGATCCGCTCGATCTCCTCGATCGACTCGGCATGGATCGCCCGGATGTCTGCGTCGATCGCCGCGTCGATCTCCTCGTCCCCCTTGCCGACCCCAGAGAAGACGATCACCCGCGGGGCGAACCCGGCGGCGAGGGCCCGCTCTAGCTCACCGCCAGAGACGATGTCCGCGCCGGCGCCCTCGTGGGCGAGGAGGCTGAGGAGCGCCTGGCTGCTGTTCGCCTTGACCGCGTAGCAGATGAGCGCCGGTCGTGCGGCGAGGGCCTCACGAAGGCCCCGGAATTGCGCCCTGACAAACGCCGCTCCGTAGACGTAGCAAGGGGTGTCGACCACCTCTGCGATCGCGGCGACGTCGACGTCCTCGACGAAGATCCGATCATCGACAATACGGACGCCGAAGCGCTCCGGGTTCGCGCGGAGGAGCCGGTCATCGGCGTGGTCAGGAGGGGCGCTGATCGACACCTGGCCGACGTGCCACGTCACCATCGCGCGTGTCAAACCAAACACGCCCATTTGCCAGCCCCCTGCCCTCTGCTAGCCTCAGAAGAGTCATCTCAGGACCCGGCAACAGGAGGTGTGATGCAACAGACGAACCCCGAGAAGACGATCTGCCAACCCCTTCGACTAGCCAGGCGCCGAAGGGGTGTGTTGTAGCCGCCCCTCGGGGCCCTCGATCCCCGCAGGATCACGACGTAGGGGCCCCAAGGCCGCTTCGGCACCATCATCAGCGAAAGAGTCAGCCACGGTGAGCTCCGCTCACCCCAGCGATCCCGCCACGGTCGATCGCTGATCCTCAGGGGGACCCCCCCACCCAAGGTCTCCGGTTGGGACCTCAACACCGACCGCCCGCCACAGGACGTGGCACCGGCCGCGGATGACCGCGGCCGACTCGACCAACCACTGACGGCATAGACCGCAGACAAGAACCGGCGCTGCGCCCGAGATGACCCCACGGCGGAGGTGAGCGATCACCTCCGCCGTGCTCAATTTTGCAGACCCCTCCCCACGACCTCCTGGCCGCTGGCGACGCATGGCCCAGCGCCCCTGCGCAGGCCCTCGCCGCCCGCTAGGACTCTCGCTGGCCGAGGTTTGCGTGGAGCACCGCGCCGTTGAGCGCGGGGGTCCTGGAGGCGAAGGTCACCACATCGGCGATCTCCTCGGGGTCGATCAAACGGCCGAAGGAGACCATCTTGAGGACCGCCTCGCGCAGCTCTGGGTTGGCGTCGAGCACCGGCCGGAGCATCTCCGTGTCGGTGAAGCCCGGGCAGACACAGGCGGTGTGGATCTGCTCGCCGAAGAGGTCTTGAGTGGTCGCGCGCATCAGGCCGACGATCCCGTGCTTGCTCACCACATAGGTCGCCCGCCCCGGCACCGCCTTCTCCGAGAGGGTCGAGCCGATGTAGATCACGGACGAACCCGCGCCCATCCGCGGTCGCAGGCCGGCGGTCAGGAGCATCGGCGCGACCAGGTTGATCCGAAACGCCCGCTCGACCTCGGCGCCGCGGAGCTCGACGGTCGAGTCCTGGGGCATCACCGCAGCGTTGTGGATCAGGTGGAGCTCCACCGGGCGCGCGATCGCCCCGACCAGCCGCTCGATCACCGCGTCGAGAGCGTCGAGGTCGCCGAGATCCACCTCGACGCTCTCGACGCCCGCGGCCGGACATGGCCGCCGGGCCAGGCCGAAAACGCGGGCCCCCTCGGCGGTGAAACGAGCCGCGATCGCCGCGCCAATTCCGACGCTCGCTCCTGTGACCACCGCGACCCGCTCGGGCGCGGCCTCTCTTGAATTCGCTCCGCTCATCGTTCTCTGCTCCAGTGATACGACCCGAACTGCCCCGGACCCGAGGCGACCTTCACGACCAGCGCCTCGACAGCGTCGCCGACCAGCCGCTCATCGTTGACAAAGCGCTCGCTGAACATCCGCGCGAGCTCCTCGATCGTCACGTTGCGCACCGGCAGGACCTGGACGTCGCGCTTGAGGAAGGGAATCTCCTCACCGTTGAAGAGCGCATAGAGGTGCTCGCCCTCCTCGCGGATCGTCAGGTAGGGCGAGAGACCCGGGAGGAGAAAGTACTCGTTCAAGCTCCGGCAGGCCTCGAAGAGAACGCGCTTGTAGGCCCCGTATTCGCCCATCAAGCCGCTCTTGTCGACGACCCCAGTGATCGCCACATAGAGCGTGAAGTTGTGACCGTGGAGCCGCTCGCGCTCGGTCGGCGAGAGGATCGTGAAGTGCCCCGCGGAGAATTTCATCTCCTCCTTGAAGAGCTCGATCGTTGTGCGCTGACCGGTCATGCCTGATTGCCTCGGCCGCGAACTATACGCGATCAACCGCCCCTCGGCGACGCGTCGACGGTCGCCGGCGGGAGTCGGAGATAGCGGCCGAACCACGCCGACCCCAAGTAGAAGGGCAGCGTGTCGAGGCCGGCGACCAGCGCCTTGAAGACATAGCCGGTGGCGATAAATGCCGCGAGCTGGGGGAAGAGCGCGCTATTCGGGTCGATCGGCAAGACCCCCGCGTAGTAGTGGGTGATCAGGATAACGGCCGTGGTGTCGACGAGCTGAGAGACCAGGGTCGAGCCGTTGTTGCGCAGCCAGAGGTGGCGACCGGCGGTCAAGCGCTTCCAAAAGTGAAAGACGTGGACGTCGACGAGCTGAGCCGCGAGGTAGGCGACCATCGACGCTGTCACGGCGCCGAAGGCGAGGCGGCGAATGTCGAAGAACACGCCCTCCTGCGCGCCGCCGGGCTCGTACCCCGGCCACACACCGCCGAGCCAGAGGATCGCGACGACCCAGAGGTTGAGCAGGAGACCGACCCAGACCACGGCGCTCGCCCGCCGCCGACCGTAGAGCTCGCTGATGAAGTCGGTGCAGAGGAAGGTCAGCGGGTAGGGCAGCACGCCGACGGCGATGCCGATCCGGTAGGTCCAGTCCTTGGATCCCTCGACGAAGAACGCGAGGTCGAGAAAGCGGCTGATCCCGAGGATGTTGAGCATCACCAGGGAGCCGAGGAAGAGCCCGGCGAGGAGGAGAAAGACCCCCTCGCGCCGACGGTAGAGCACCGCCTCCGAGAGCGCCGGGAGCCCCTCGTAGGACCATTGCTGCGACGGCAGGACGTGGCGATCCTCCGCCAGCTCAGCGCCCTCTGGAGGGGGCTGCGCCGTCACGGGAGCCGAGGGCTGTGGTGGGCCAACCGTGTGCTCTCGCCCAGCCATCGTTGAACCTCTAGGTTCCGACAAAACGCCGCTCGACCAGAGCCCTACAGCTAGCTCCTAGGGGGCCGAGGCGGCGGCCGAGGCGGCGGC
>Ga0316189_10001755_pt1 | contig 21441 bp, 22 predicted proteins | sample LowCovwburrow_MG_FD_204930 | JGI IMG/M metagenome (GOLD analysis project Ga0316189, IMG submission 204930) | Coastal sediment microbial communities from Maine, United States - Lowes Cove worm burrow | ecosystem: Environmental > Aquatic > Marine > Coastal > Sediment | place: USA: Maine... | reverse complement strand
CACCGTATGGACAACCCAGGTCGCTGGCAGTCGAAATCCAGGGGTGATCTTCGCCGTCCCGGTCGGGCAGCCACCCAAGGCACTACATGCCGCCAACAACTCCGGACCGGCAGCACGATGGATGGCGCCATCTACCCCGCCACCCCCAAGCAGACTGGTGTTGGCCGCATTGACAATCACATCAACCCGCAGCCGGGTTATATCACACTGAATCACGCTGATTGAGCTCATAGGTTATTATCTGTCTTTGGTTGGCAGTATTATCCAGCGCTCACGATCGGGATACAGGTCCGTCGTGGCGACTCTTTGTCTACCCTGTTTGAACTGCTTGGGGCATCCTGTGGTGGAAAACCGTACCGGCTTCACTCCCGGAACATACCCACCTGTCCTGCATAGCTGTAAAGCATCCGTTGCGGCGCGGGCAGCAACGGCTGAAACATAATCAGAATAAGAGACCAGGATTATTCATGTCCACACTCACAGGCGTCCTGCTCATCGCACTCATTTTCTGGCTCTGGCTGGATGGTGCCCGAGCCCGTGAAATCGCGACTGGAATTTGTGAGGCTGGTTGCCGGCAGCGCGGCCTGCAGTTTCTAGACCAGACTGTGGCGCTGCGTCGGTTCGGACTGCGCTGGACCACCGAGGGCATCCGTGTGCGCCGGCTGTTCCGTTTCGACTACAGCGAGGAAGGGGTCGGCCGGCATGCGGGTCACATCACGCTGGTGGGAATTCAACTGGAAGAGTTAAGCTTTGGACTACCCAATGAAGCAGAAAAGCCAGGGTCCTTTCCGCCTAAACCACCGGAATGAGTCGGGCGTCCCAGCGGATAGCAATATGGCTGCTATTTGACGACCTTCAGAGCGGGTCGCGGCGGACCGGCCGCACCATCCGGCGGAGAGTCTTCCGGTCCTGATGCATCGTCGTCCGGGAACAACATGCCTCTTCCGTTTTCTCTAGCGTAAATACCGAGTACAGCCGTTGGAGGTATCAGCACGTCCATCGGTTTGCCACCGAAGCGCGCGTTGAAGCTGATCATCTGATTACCCAGAGCCAAGCGTTGTACGGCTGATGGACTGATGTTCAGGACGATGCGCCCGTCCTCGATATATTGCCTGGGGATGACGACATCATCTTGCTCCGCCTCCACCAGCAGGTGAGGGGTGAGACCATTGTCCACCAGCCACTCGTACAGGGCACGGATAAGATAGGGCCGATTTGAGCTGATTCCCATCCCGCCGGAAACTACTCGCGCATCTCCCGCTCCATCTCAGTCAGGCTCTGCTGGAAGGAATCCCGGCTGAAAATTCGCTGGGCGTAATCCTCCACTGCCTTGGTCTGAGTAGGCAGTTCTATACCAAGTACGGATAATCTCCAGAGCAGCGGCGCGATCGAACAATCTACCAGGGTGAAATCATCACTCATGAAAAAAGGTTTGGCACCAAATATCGGGGCGGTAACAGTCAGGCTCTCCCGCAACTCCTTGCGTGCCTTGGTTGCCGGCTTACCACCTGCCTGGATTTGATCCAGCAGCCGATACCAGTCCCGATCTACCCGGTACATAAACAAGCGGGAGCTGGCACGGGAAACCGGATCTACCGGCAGCAGCGGCGGATGAGGGAAGCGCTCATCCAGGTATTCCATGATGATTCGGGACTCAAACAGCGTCAGGTCGCGGTCCACCAGGGTAGGCAGAGTCCCATAGGGATTCAGATCCATGATGTCGTCCGAAATATTCACTGGATCCGTGTCGACGATGTCCACCGTGATGTTTTTTTCCGCCAGCACCAGGCGCACTCGATGACTGTATGGACTGCGGGCGTCCGAGTACATGGTCATCACAGATTTTCTGTTAGTAACAACCGCCATACAATCACTCCGAGAATAAAAATCGCGGCAGCTATTCGTTACCGCCAAAAAAAAGAAAAGGGCGCACAGTATACATTAACCGTGCGCCCCTGTGTGCTTGTGTGCGATTTAATGGACGTCTTTCCAATACTCTTTTTTCAACATATAGGCAAAAACAAAGAAGACCGCAATGAACAGCAGCACCCAGACGCCCAGGCGCTTGCGCTCCATCTGAATCGGTTCCCCGACGTAGGATAGGAAGGCCGTCAGATCACGCACTGCGCCATCGAACTGCTCCGGGCTCATGGTGCCTGGATCGACCAGTTCGAACTTTTCGAACACCTTCTGCCCGTCGTGATCCTGGAACACCGCCCGCTGTGAGCCCTGCAACTGCCACAACACGTTGGGCATACCCACATCGGGAAAAACGACATTATTGACCCCGAAAGGACGCGACTCATCAAGGTAGAAGCTGCGCAGATAGGTGTAGATCCAATCCACCCCACGGGCGCGCGTGATGACGCTCAGATCCGGCGGCGCGGTGCCAAACCATGCCGCTGCATCTTCTTCGGCCATGGCTATCTGCATGGTGTCCCCGATCTTATCGGTGGTAAACATCAGATTCTCTTTGACCTCTTCCTCGGTCATGCCCAGATCCTTTGCCATGCGGTTGTAGCGCTGGTATTTGGCCGAATGACAGCTCAGACAGTAGTTGACGAACAATTTAGCGCCGCGCTGCAGCGAGGCCTTGTCTCCCAGATCGATATTGGCCTTATCCAGGTGGGCACCACCACCCGCTGCCAGTCCAAGAACGGGTGCAGCGGCAAGCAGAAATGCAACAATCAGCTTTTTCATTTGGTCACCCTCTCAGGAACAGGCTTAGTCTTGTCCAGCTTGCTGTAGATCGGCATGAGCAGGAAGAACAGGAAGTAGGCTACCGTGCCTATCTGGGCCAGCAGCTTATACAGATCGGTAGTGGGCTGGGTACCCAGGTAGCCGAGCATGATAAAGGCCACGACGAAGATCGCAATCGCGATTTTGAAAATCGGCCCTTTGTACCGGATCGACTTCACCGGGCTGCGATCCAGCCAGGGCAGGAAGAACATAATCACGATGGAGGCACCCATCGCCACCACTCCCGGAAAGGCAGAACCGGCTATCGAGGGCACGGCACGCAGGATGGCATAGAAGGGGGTGAAGTACCAAACCGGTGCAATATGCTCTGGCGTCTTCAACGGATTGGCCGGTTCGAAGTTGGGATGCTCGATAAAATAACCGCCCATCTCCGGGGCAAAAAAGACAGCAGCGGCGAACAGAAACAGGAAGCCGGCGACACCCGCTATGTCCTTTACAGAATAGTAGGGATGAAAGGGTATGCCGTCCGCCGGCGCGCTATCACTCCACTTGTTCCCCTTGAGTCCCTTCTTGATCTCGATCCCGTCGGGATTATTGGAGCCGACCTTGTGCAGGGCCACGATATGCACAAACACCAAGGCCGCCAACAGAAACGGCAATAGAAAATGCAAGGCGAAAAATCGGTTCAGGGTGGCATCCGAGATGACATAGTCGCCGCGAATCCAGACACCCAGTTCCTCACCCACTACCGGCACGGCAGAGAACAGATTTACGATCACCTGGGCTCCCCAGTATGACATTTGCCCCCAGGGCAGCAGATAACCGAAAAACGCGGTTGCCATCATGGCAAGGTAGATGATCACGCCAATAATCCACAACAACTCCCGAGGCTTACGGTAGGAGCCATAGATCAGGCCACGGAACATGTGCAGATAAATGACGATAAAGAAGGCCGAAGCGCCAGTGGAGTGCAAGTAGCGAATCAGCCAGCCCCAGTCCACATCGCGCATGATGTATTCGACCGAACCGAAAGCCAGATCAGCGTCCGGCTTGTAGCTCATCGCCAGCCAGATACCGGTCAGGATCTGATTGACCAGAACCAGCATGGCCAGTGAGCCCATGAAGTACCAGAAATTGAAATTTTTAGGGGCGTAATACTGAGCCAGATGCTCGTTCCACACCTTGGTCAACGGGAAGCGCTCGTCAATCCAATCAACCATGTTTTTCATCGTGCTCATCAGGCAGCCCCTCCATCGTCACCCACCACTATCTTGGTGTCCGAAAGAAATTGATACGGGGGAATTACCAGGTTCGTAGGCGCAGGCACCCCACTGTAGACGCGAGCGGCCAGATCAAACCGGGAACCGTGGCAGGGACAGAAGAAACCGCCCACCCAGTCCGGGCCCAGATCGGCCGGGGCAACCTCCGGCCGGTAAGTCGGGGAACAACCCAGGTGGGTGCAGATGCCAATGGCGACCAGATACTCCGGTTTAATGGAGCGGTACTGGTTCTGAGCGTACGGAGGTTGCTGTGGCATCTCCGAATTGGGGTCGGCGAGTTGAGCCTCCAGGGCCGCGAGATCCTTCAGATTCTGCTCCGTGCGGCGCACCACCCAGACCGGTTTTCCGCGCCACTTGACGCGTACCAGCTGACCCGGTTCCAGCTTGCTGATATCGGCCTCAACCGGGGCCCCTGCCGCTTTAGCCTTTTCGCTGGGGGCCCAGGCCGCCAGAAAAGGATAAACCACAAAGCCGGCACCTACGGCACCAACCACACTGGTTGCAGCGGTCAGAAACCGCCGCTTTTTCAAATCCACGCCATCTGCGCTCATGCTAAAAGACTCCCGGAGTAGGCTGGACGAATCCCGATTCTAGGGAGCATCGGCTCCCCATTGCGTATAGTTAAAAATTCAGAATATGCTGAATTAACCCCATAATACAGACGGCGCATTTTCCACCATGCGCCATCGAAGGTCAATAATCACACACTGGTTAGAAGGATATCAATGCGCTTCATCAATTCAGACCGGGTTAGGGATATCCACGAACTCGTGCTCCAGGCCAAATCTCTCGGCCAGATGTTGGCCAAGCGCCCCCACCCCGTATCGTTCGGTGGCATGGTGCCCCGCCGCAAAATAATGGATCCCAAGTTCCCGCGCCAGATGCACCGTGGGTTCAGAAATCTCACCACTGATGAAGGCCTCCAGGCCGGCAGCGGCGGCCTGCGCAATCTGGCCCTGGGCCGCGCCCGTGCACCAACCGATGCGCCGGATCTTATCGAGCCCCCCGGCAATGTGCAGAGGCTCGCGCCCAAGGGCTGCGGTAATCCTCTCGGCCAGGGCAACGGGTGACTGAGGCGACTCGCTCTCGGCCCACCAAATGAGTCCATCACCCTGTTCCAGCGGCCGCCCTCCAGGGAAGCCCAAGTGCTGAGCCAACTGATAGTTGTTACCCAATCCCGGGTGGGCATCAAGCGGAAGATGGTAGGCCATCAGCCCAATCCCCTGCTGCATGAGGGTCCGGATTCGCCTGCCCTTGACACCGGTCAGAGGGGAAGGCTCTCCCCTCCAGAAAAAACCATGATGAACCAGCAGCAGATCCCCCCGTCGATCCACCGCCGCCTCGATCAACGCCTGACTGGCGGTCACGCCGCTGATCAGTCGCCGAATCTGCCCGACACCCGCGTCAACCTGCAGGCCGTTTGGGCAATAATCATCAAACGACGAGGCCTCCAGAAAACGACTGCAATAGCGTTCCAGCTCATCAAGCTCGACCATAGTCAGCACCTGTCCCTTGTTGAAATTATCGGATTGAAAACCATGTTACGCTAACCCCATGGTCAGTTTTACCGTGCAGCACAAAAAATGCGTAGACTCCTGAGTTTCGCCCTGATATCCATCGCAGCGGGGCTTGCCGCTGCCTTCTTTGCGGTGAAACTGCTGAACCCCCCTGCCCCCCAAGCCCATCCGGACCAACCAGCGATCAGCCGAGGCCTGCCGCCGCAACCGGGGCCAGTCTCTTACGCCTCGGCGGTGGAGGCAACTGCCCACTCAGTGGTGAATATCTACACCACCAAGGTTTCCATTAAACGGGGCAACTCCCTGTTTGATGACCCTCTGTTCCGCCGCTTCTTCGGCGAACGCTTTACGACTCAACCTCGCAAAAGGACCCAGACCAGCCTGGGCTCCGGGGTGATTGTCGCAGAAAAAGGCTTTATCCTGACCAATCACCATGTCATCGCCGAGGCGGATGAGATTCGTGTGGTCCTCGCCAACGGCCGCACCCTCAAGGCAGAGCTCGCCGGCACTGACCCGGACACGGATCTGGCGGTAATACGGGCCGACGCGGAAGATCTCCCAGCGATCACCATGGGCGACTCCGACCACCTGCGGGTGGGTGATGTGGTCCTTGCCATCGGCAATCCCTACGGAGTCGGCCAGACCGTCACCATGGGTATAGTCGGCGCCACCGGTCGCAGTCATCTCGGCATAAACACCTTTGAAAACTTCATTCAGACCGATGCCGCCATCAACCCAGGCAATTCGGGAGGCGCCCTGGTCAATGCCCATGGCCAACTGGTAGGGATCAACACCGCCATCTTTTCCCGTACCGGCGGATCCGACGGAATCGGTTTTGCCATTCCTATCTCCCTGGCAAAGGGGGTGATGGAGCAGATTCTAAAACGGGGCCGGGTGGTCCGTGGTTGGCTGGGTATCGCCGGCCAGGATATAACACCTGAACTGGCGGAATCCTTCGGCCTGTCACGAATCGAGGGGGTTGTGATCTCCGCCGTACTGGAGGGTGGACCGGCCGACCTCGCAGGACTCGAGCCAGGGGACGTCATCACTCGGATCAACGATCGTGTTCCGGACGACTCTCAGGGCGTGCTGGATATGGTCTCTTCGCTGCCGCCTGGCAGCCTGGTGGAAATTCGAGGCTGGCGGGGCAAACAATCCCTGCGACTGGAGGCAGTCATCAGCGAGCGTCCTAAAATCCGCAAGGAGAGTTAGGCGGTCGGACGAAGCACCCTACTCTCTTCGCCGGAAAGCCACTCCAGGGGCGCCGGCCTGGCCACCCCGTAGCCCTGGGCGTAATCGACCCCGATTTCGCGCAAACGCTCCAGAATGGCTTCATTCTCCACGAACTCCGCAATCGTGATCTTCCCCATTACATGACCGATGTCATTGATGGAACGGACCATGGCAAAGTCGATTTCGTCCTCCATGATATCCCGGACAAAGACACCGTCTATTTTCAGAAAATCCACCGGCAGATTCTTCAGATAGTTGAACGACGACATTCCGCTACCGAAGTCGTCCAGGGCAAAACGGCAGCCGCGCTGTCGAATCGTCTGGATAAACCGCTCCGCCTTGGCCAGGTTGGAGACGGCCGCGGTTTCGGTAATTTCGAAACAGATCCGTTCGGCCGGTATGGACTTGCGGGTAAGCTGCTTCTCGAGAAACAGTAGAAAGGCGTCATCGGTAACCGAATGCCCGGACAGATTGATGCTGCAAAGCCCCAACTCGTTCAGATGCTGTGGTTGGCTCTCCAGCCAGGCAAAGGTGGAACGGACTACCCAGCGATCGATGGTCGGCATCAAACCATAGCGCTCGGCAGCCGATAGAAATACCGCTGGCGCAACGAACTCGCCCTGCTCATCACGCATACGGATCAGTATCTCATAGTGCCAGCGGTTATCCGTCACCCCATCAGTCAACGGCAGCAGGGACTGGTAGTAGAGGAAAAATCGCCCGTTTTCGAAGGCGTCATGTATTCTGCTCACCCAACGCATCTCGCCCTGACGTCGCGCCAGTTCCACGTCATCGTGGCGGAACAGATGAAGGCGATTACGGCCCTGCTCCTTGGCGACATGACAGGCGGTATCCACCGTGCTGAGAACATCACTCAGAGACTGACCACGGATGTGAATCGGCGCCAGCCCGACACTGACTGTGACGTTGAAGTTATGCCCTTCCCATACAAACCGATACGCCTCTACCGCTTTTAGCAGTTCACGGCCGATCGTTTCCGCCTTGTCGAGGGGACAATGTTCCAGCAACAGCCCGAACTCGTCTCCACCGATCCGGGCCAGTGTGTCCCCGGCCCGCGTCCGGGAATAGAGGAGTTTACCGACTTGACGCAACAGCTCGTCTCCGGCGGCATGTCCGCAGGTATCATTGATTATCTTGAACTGATCGAGATCCAGTGCAAACACCGCATGCTGAGTATCTCCCAGCACCAGGTCGTCTAATAGCCGGCTCAGGCGGCGCTCGAATTCCGCACGGTTTACCAGCCCGGTCAGATCGTCATGGGTGGACTGGAAAAGAATCTGCTCCTCCAGTCGAAGGGCCTCGGTACGATCCCGGATATAGGCAGTAAAAAGTGGCTGACCTTGCAGATCGATCCGGGTCACCGTCAGTTCCACAGGGAACTCCTCGCCATCGGAACGCATCGCGGTGGTCTCCATCCGGGTCCCAAGCAGTCGCTTCGGCCCTCCCGCCAGATGACGTTTCAGACCTTCGCTGTGAAGCCCCCGCAGCGAAGGAGGCACCAGCATATCCGCAAGATTCCGTCCCATCACCTCTTCACGCCGATAACCGAACGCCTTTTCTGCCGCAGGATTGAACTCAGTGATATCACCCCGATGGTCCATGGTGACAATGCAGTCCAGGGAAGAGTTCATAATCGCGCTTTTCCGAACTTCACTCTGCAGCAGTTCAGCCATCGTTTCTGTCCGTTTCTGCTCTCCCTGGACGACTCGACGATAACCAAAGAACAGGGGGAAAACCCCAAGCAGCCATACCACACCCAGCGACAGGCCATCGAATAGCAGTCGTTTCCGTTCTTGCGCAAGCAGTCCCTTGAGAGGAAGTGCAACGCCGACCCCACCGGAGATGTCTCCCACTTCGAACCCCTGCCGGGCATGACAGTTCAGGCACCCAGCTTCAATCTTCAGGGGACGCATCAATCGCAGGTAGGGTTCACCCGCCATCTCGGTAAATTCCATCACCTCCGGGATATCTTGATTGAACCTTTGGATCGCCTGTTGCTCCCAGGCATCCGGGGCATTCTCGGGCCTTAAGGGTTTCAGGCTGGTGATGTGTCCGGTCACTCCGTAAAGCGTGCCGTACCACTCATTCAGCTGACGAATCATTCTGGCCGGATTCATCAGGGTCAGCCGTTGGCCAGAAGGGGTCTGGATATCCCGCTCCGGCATATCTGCAAGATGTGGGTCGGGGCCATTTTTTTCGGAAATCGGCACATAAACCAGGCCATGCTCCGTACCCCACAAGCGGAAGGCTACATCCTTGTTGAAGTGTGCCCTGGCTTCGGAAACGGCCATCGCCTGGGTAGCCAGCCGCCCGCGCTGGATATCCAGCAGCAGGATCGCACCAATCAGCAGGGTCCAGGCGACCACCAGCCCCCAGGCAAACACCTTGAGGCCGGGAATGGTTACCGCAAACCGACTTAGCCTTTCAATTTTCTTCTCCATGGCAGGGAAAATAGCGACCCCGAGGAGCGATACTTAAGAACAAATCCCCTAGCCCGCATTTCTCACTGTGCAGGCCCAGAGAGTAGAAGATCACCGGCTTAAACAGCCCTTTAGATTAGGGCCTCAAGGGCGGTCAGAAAGGACTGATTTTCCTCCGGTGTCCCCACTGTAACCCGCAGGCAATCGGCCAGACTGGGGTGAGCACCATGAAGGTTCTTCACTAACACCCCGCGTTCCCGCAGCCCTAAATGAATCTCAGTAGCCCTTTCCGGCGGCACCCTCAGCAGAATGAAATTGGCTTGACTGGGAAATATCTGCAGGCCATTGATTTGCACCAAACGACGGTAGAGTCCCTTGCGTTCCTCACGAATCGCGCGGGTCTGCTCGTCGAACAGGGCCTGATGTTCAAACGCGAACACGGCACTAATCTGGGTCAGCACGTTAATATTGTAGGGCAAGCGGGTTTTATCTATCTCACCAAGCCACTCGGCCGGTCCTGCCAGCAACCCCAGCCGCAGCCCGGCCAGCCCCATCTTGGAGACAGTTCGCATCACCAGCAGATTCTCGTAGCGACCAAGCCGAGGCAGAAAACTGGCATCGGTGAAGGGGGCATAGGCCTCATCGATCACCACCAGCCCCGGAGCCCGCTCGATCACTTGGACCAGTTCAGACTCGGAAAACAGATTGCCCGTCGGATTGTTCGGGTAGGCGAGAAAAATCACCGCCGGCCGGTGCTGTTCGACCGCGGACATGAGGGCCCCGATATCGAGTGAGAAATCTGCCGGGCGCAACGGCACACCGATATACTCAAGGCCGTTGAAGACGGCGATCATTCGGTACATGACAAACCCAGGATCCACCGACAGAACCACCCGGCCGGGTCCGCCGACGGTCATGGCAATCATCTGAATCAACTCGTCCGAGCCATTACCCAGCAGCAGTTCCGCCTGCTCCGGTATCTTCATCACCGTCCGAAGAGACTGCTTGACGGCGGTTGCCTGGGGATGCGGGTAGCGGTTTACCGCCGCGTCCGCCAGCCGCCTCAACCACTGCTCCCGCAGCTTCGGGGGCCAAGTATAGGGGTTCTCCATGGCATCAAGCTTGATCAACCCCTCCGCCTCCGGCACATGATAGGGGGAGAGTGACCGGATCTGAGGCCGAACCCACTCGCCTACCAGACGGTCGATGCTCTTTTTAGTAGTCAATGCTTGTCCATCCTACAATGATCAGCACGGCATTCGGGCTTCTGCGGATTCGATAAGTCGCCGCTCCGACCAGAATCCGGTCGACCAGCTGCTAGCTCATTTTTTAAACCGGTATTCGGCCGACCGGGCATGGGCGGTCAGCCCCTCACCCCTGGCCAGCACCGATGCGGTGCGCCCCAGGGTATCCGAACCCCGCTCGGATACCATGATGAGGCTGGAGCGCTTCTGGAAATCGTAAACCCCCAGCGGCGAAGAAAAGCGCGCCGTCCGCGAAGTAGGCAGTACATGGTTGGGGCCGGCACAGTAGTCGCCCAGCGGTTCGGAGGTATGGCGCCCCATGAAAATGGCCCCGGCGTGGCGGATCTTCCCGACCATCTCCAGGGGCTTCTCAACCGAAAGCTCCAGGTGCTCGGGCGCAATGGTATTGGCGACCTCGCATGCCTCATCCAGATCGCGGCAGAGAATCAGCGCACCGCGTTCGCGCAGCGCCTTGGCGATAATGGACGCTCGCTCCATGGTCGGAAGTAACCGCTCAATGCTGATCTTCACCTGATCGATAAAAGCGGCATCCGGACAGACCAGGATGGACTGGGCATCCTCGTCATGCTCGGCCTGGGAAAAGAGGTCCATCGCCACCCAATCAGGATCGGTCCCTCCGTCGCAGATCACCAGGATCTCGGAAGGCCCTGCCACCATATCTATACCCACCTGCCCAAATACTGCCCGTTTGGCCGTGGCGACATAGATATTTCCCGGCCCGACTACCTTGTCCACCCATGGTATGGTCTCCGTTCCATAGGCCAGGGCGGCGACTGCCTGGGCCCCGCCGACGGCGAACACCTGGCTTACACCACACAGATACGCCGCCGCCAGCACCAGCTCGTTGAGTTCCCCACCCGGGGTCGGCACCACCATGATCAACTCCGGCACCCCTGCCACCTTGGCCGGCAGCGCGTTCATCAACACCGACGACGGGTAGGCGGCCTTACCCCCCGGTACATAGAGTCCGACCCGATCGAGAGGCGACACCTGCTGGCCAAGCAGAGTGCCATCTTCTTCGCTGTAGGACCAGGACGTCATCTTCTGTCGTTCTGCGTAGTCACGGATACGCCCGGCGGCATGTTCCAGTGCCTTCCGCTGTTCTTCGCCAACGCCTTCCCAGGCCTGCTTCAAACGGGCCTGGGGGATTTCCAGATCCGCCCCGTTGTCGGCCTGCCAGCCATCCAGACGACTGGTGTATTCCAGCAAAGCCTCATCACCCCGTGAGCGAATGTCAGCAATGATCTCCTCGACCGTGCGATTCACCCCCTGATCGGAGACGGATTCCCAGGCCAGCAGCTGTTCCAGCTGCCGCCGGAACTCACTATCCGTGGTCGACAAAAGAGTTATTTCAGCCATGGCTCAACCCCTAAATCTACGAGATGCTTAAAAATGCGCAGCGAACAGGCCGGGAAAAGGCATCTCCCCGGTGACCCCTCCCCTCCTGGATTAGCGATTTTCGCTGTCAACCGCCTCGCGCAGTGCCGCCAGCAACCGGGTGACGGTCCCGTGCTTCATCTTCCAGGAGGCCTTGTTCACAACCAACCGTGAGCTGATGTCCGCGATGTGTTCCAGGGGGACCAGGCCGTTGGCCTTCAGAGTATTACCACTCTCCACCAGATCGACGATCAGATCCGCCAGCCCCACCAGCGGAGCCAGCTCCATGGAGCCGTACAGCTTAATGATCTCGGCCTGCTGCCCCTTGGCGGCGAAATGGTGCCGGGCCGATTTAACATACTTGGTGGCAATTCGCAGACGGGTCCCGCTCAACTCAGCGTCACTGGCGCCGGCCACCATCATCCGACAGCAGGCGATTTTCAGGTCCAGCGGCTCGTACAACCCATCTCCTCCATACTCCAGCAATACATCCTTGCCAGCGACCCCCATATCCGCTGCCCCCCACTGAACGTAGGTGGGTACATCGGTGGCCCGAATGATCAGCAATCTCAGCTGCGGGTGGTTCGTCTCCAGGATAAGTTTTCGGCTGCTCTCCGGATCATCCAGCGGCTCGATACCAGCGTGGGCCAGCAGCGGCAGCGTCTGTTTGAAAATTCGTCCCTTGGACAGGGCAAAAGTAATCGGTGTCTCTAAGTTCATGATGAAAAACTAGGCCGGTGCCCTCCTGATTCGGGCACCCAGGGCCGCAAGCTTCTGCTCGATGTTTTCGTAACCGCGATCGATGTGATAAATACGGTCGACCAGGGTCTCCCCTTCCGCCACCAGGCCGGCCAGCACCAGACTCGCCGAGGCTCGCAGGTCGGTCGACATCACCGGCGCCCCGGTCAGCCGCACTACCCCGGCACAGATGGCCGTATTGCCCTCCAGCCGGATGTTCGCCCCCATGCGCTGCAACTCCTGCACATGCATGAAACGATTTTCAAATACCGTCTCCGTGATGGTTCCGACTCCCTCTGCGACGGCGTTTAGGGCAGTGAACTGGGCCTGCATATCGGTAGGAAAGGCGGGGTGCGGTGCGGTATGTACATCCACCGCCCGGGGCCGTTTCCCCTCCATATCCAAACTGATCCAATCCTCGCCCGTTTCGATTCGGGCACCTGCCTCGCGCAGCTTCTGCAACACTGCGTCCAGCAGTTCTGGGCGGGTGTCCCGAATCCGGATGCTGCCGCCGGTGATCGCGGCCGCCACCAGATAGGTTCCTGTCTCAATACGATCAGGCAGCACACGATAGTCGGTACCAGTAAGGTTCTCCACACCCTGAATCCGGATAGTATCGGTTCCGGCCCCGCTGATCCGTGCTCCCATCCGATTCAGGCAATTGGCGAGATCGGCCACCTCCGGTTCACGCGCCGCATTCTCGATCACACTTTCCCCAGAGGCGAGGGAGGCGGCCATCATCAGGTTTTCGGTGCCGGTCACCGTTACCATATCCATCACCAACCGCGCCCCTCGCAGACGTTTGGCGATAGCCCGGATATACCCCCCCTGCAGCTGCACCTCCGCACCCATGGCCCGAAGCCCCTCGATGTGCAGATTCACCGGGCGGGCACCAATGGCACAACCTCCCGGCAGGGATACGTCGGCGCGCCCAAAACGGGCCACTAACGGCCCCAGCACCAGGATGGAGGCCCGCATCGTCTTCACCAGCTCATAGGGGGCATTGAAGTTGGATATATTGCTTGCATCCGCTTCGATTCGCAGCCCTTCTGTCACCGTCAACTGCACCCCGAGACGCCTCAGCAACTCAAGGGTCGTGGTAATATCACGCAGGTGGGGCACATTATCCAGTGTCACCGGACTGTCGGCCAGCAGGGTGGCAGCCAGGATCGGCAGCGCGGCATTCTTGGCCCCCGCGACACGGACCTCTCCAGCCAGGGGGGTGCCGCCGTTGATTATCAATTTATCCATGGGTCTTTGTCACACGGACCCGCCAGGCCCGCGTTGATCATAGGAAAGGCGCGTATGATATAGAAAACCAGCAAGAAACGAAAAGTACCGCCCCCCGAAGCCGGTGGCTTCAGGGTTTTTTGACCTCGGGCAGCAGCGATGCCACGTTGCTCAGCCGGGCGATTCGCATCAGGGATTCCGGGATATTGCGATAGCGGATAGATAGCCCCCGGGAACGCCCGCGCTCCAGCCATTCGAGCAGCAATGCCAGCCCGGCGCTGTCACAACGCTGCACCCCCCCCAGATCTATGATCAATTCCCGCTGTCCCTGAAACAGCGACTCCCCTTCTCCCAGGAGTTGCGGCGCAGTGGCAAACACCAGCTCTCCGGACACCTGCAGGCAGGCCTCTTCCGCGGCAGAGATCGATATTTCAGCCATGGCTACCTGCCCCGCCGGTTGCGCTCTGTCAATTTCTTGATCAACCCGTCAATCCGGTAACGTCTCACCTGGGCGGCAAAACTGCTTCGATAGTTGGAGACCAGGCTCACCCCATCGATGGTTACGTCATAGACCATCCAGTCATCCTCAGCCAGATAGAGACTGTACTTTATCGGGATCGCAGGGGTGCCCCTGCCCTCTCTGACCTCCGTATTCACCACCACCCGCGTCGCCCCCGGCACTAAACGCAGAGGTAGATACTTGATCTCCTGCCCGGAGTAGTTGAGAAGCGCCGAGGCATAGGTTCGGACCAGCAGTTCCCGGAACTCACGGACGAAGGCGGCCTGCTGGTAATCTGCGGCTCGCCGCCAGTACTTACCCAGCACCAGCCTCGACATACGGTAAAAGTCGAAGCGGGGAATGAGGATATCGTCAATCAGACGATAAATCTTCCCCGGAGACTCGGTCAGCTCATCCTTGCGGTTCAGTATCTCGAGCAGGACCCGGTTCGAAGTGTCCCGCACCAGGGCAAGGGGATCCGAAACGGCAAAAGCGGGGAGGCTGAAAAAAAAACCCAGCAGCAACACCAGCCGCCGCAGGGCGCGGCTACTCATCCGTACTGCTCTCCTCCGCCTTACTGAACAAAAACTGACCAACGATCTCCTCCAGAACCAGCGCCGATTGGGTCAGAGAAATCTGATCTCCATCCAGCAGAAAGATATCACTTCCGCCCGGATCCAGTCCGACATACTGCTCTCCCAGCAGACCAGCCGTGAATATCTTGGCAAAGGTATCATCCGGGAGGGTGTTGTAGCGGTTTTCGATGCGCATGGTCACTACCGCCTCGTAGGTCACGGGGTCAAAACTGACCTTACTGACACGACCGATACGAACCCCCGCCATGGTGACAGGTGAACGCACTTTCAGGCTGCCGATGTTATCGAATCGTCCGGTCAACTCATAGCCGTCACTGCTGGACGAGGTACTCAGGTTACTTACCTGCATGGCGAGGAAAAACAGGGCGACAAACCCGGCTGCCATGAAGGCCCCCACCAATATCTCTGTAGATCTGTTTTGCACCATCGATCAATCTCCAAACATGAGGGCGGTTAGAACGAAATCGAGCCCCAGCACCGCAAACGACGAATACACCACGGTGCGGGTGGTCGCGCGACTGACCCCTTCGGAGGTGGGAATCGCTTCATAGCCTTGAAACAGGGCGATCCAGGTGCAGACCCAACCAAACACCAGGCTTTTGATCACCCCATTATATATATCTTTGTGCAAATCGATTTTGGACTGCATCTGTGACCAGAAGGCCCCGTCATCTACCCCCAGCAGCCCAACCCCGACGAAATAGCCGCCCATAACGCCCAAGGCACTGAAGATCGCGGCAAGCAGGGGCATCGAAAGAAAACCCGCCAAAAAGCGGGGGGTCAGCACCCGCTTGATCGGATTCACCGCCATCATCTCCAGACCCGAGAGCTGTTCGGTGGCCTTCATCAGACCGATCTCCGCGGTCAGCGCAGAACCGGCGCGTCCGGCGAACAGCAGTGCAGTGACCACCGGGCCCAGTTCCCGCACCAGGGACGCGGCCACCATCACCCCCAGGGTCTGCTCGGCCCCGAACTGGGATAGAATATAGTGCCCCTGCAACCCCAGCACCATGCCGACAAAGGTGCCGGAGACGCTGATGATCAAAATAGAGAGCACACCGACGGAGTAGAGCTGCCGGATCAGCAACGAAGGCCGCTGTGCCAAGGCCGCCACGCCACCCAGGATGGCAAGCAGCAGCAGATGGGCGCGCCCCAGATGAAACAGGATGTCGATACCGACACGACCCAGGCGCGCAAGCTGCTCTAGCATGGCACCACTCCCGCCCGCTCCAACCAAGCGTCAACCTTCATCATCGACCGCCCGCAGGTCCTGCTCCAGCCCTGAGGCCTGATAGTGGAAAGGGACGGGGCCATCTGCCAGGCCGTGCATGAACTGTCCGGTCCATTCCAGAATAGAATTCATCATGGCCTCGGGGACACCGTGTTCGATCACCTTGCCGTCCGAGATGAGATAGATATAGTCGGCAATTGCGGCCGTCTCCTGCACATCGTGCGACACCACGATGCTGGTCAGTCGGCTGGCGTCGTTGAGCGAACGGATTAACTTCACCAGCACACCCAGGGAGATGGGGTCCTGGCCGGTGAAGGGCTCGTCATACATAATGATCATGGGATCCAGGACAATCCCTCGGGCCAGGGCGACCCGTCTCGCCATGCCGCCGGAGAGCTGGCTCGGCATCAGATCACGCGCCCCACGCAACCCGACCGCCTCCAGTTTCAGCAGTACCAGCTTGCGAATCATCGACTCGGGCAGCCCGGTGTGTTCGTGCAGCGGGTAAGCCACGTTGTCGAAGACGCTGATATCTGTCAGCAGAGCGCCACTCTGAAACAGCATTCCCATGCGCATGCGCAACCGATATAAATCGCGGCTGTTGAGCCGGTGGATATTTTCCCCGTCCACTAAAATGGTGCCGGCCTGAGGCTGAAGCTGACCGCCGATCAACTTCAACAGCGTAGTCTTGCCAGTACCGCTCGGCCCCATGATGGCGGTAATCTTACCCCGCTGGATATCGATATCCACGCCGTCGAAGATGACCTTTTCCCCGCGGGAAAAGCGCAGGCCTCGAATTTTCACCAGGGGATCTGTATCAATCGCCAACGCCGACCATCTCCTGTAATTCGAGATCATAAAGATCCGTGATTGTCCTCTGTCGAGGTCGAAAGCGTCAAGCGGGACTTGGGCCCTGCCATGCAGGCACCAACTTCGTAGTGCAGCCTGTCAGCAGCGGATCAGAATGCCCGCCACAGCGTGTAAAGACCGAACAGGATCACCGTTGTCCCGGCAATCCTGCGCACGGCGCTGGAACGGGCGAGTCGGGCAGCAGCACCGGCCAGCACCCCCATTAACAGCAGGTTCGGCAGGGTGCCCACGGCAAATGCGAGCATCAATCCGGCGCCTTTGAGCGCGCTGCCAGTGGCAACCGCAGTCACCAGCATGCTGTAGACCAGGCCGCAGGGGATCCAGCCCCACAACGCTCCCACCATCAGCGCCTGCACAGGCGAACGAACAGGGATCAGCCTTCGGCTGAACGGCTCCAGGCGCTTCCACAGGCCGCCGCCCAGCTGTTCGACTCGACTGAGCAGCATCCACCAGCCAGCCAGATACAGTCCCAACAGGATCATGAACAGACCGGCCAGAACCAGAAGCAGGCGCTGAGCATAGTAGACGGGCAGCAACTGGGCCAACACCATACCCAGCGCCCCCATTATGGCCCCGGCGACAACATAACTGGTGATCCGTCCCAGGTTGTAGGCAAGCTGAAAAGGCACCATCGCCGCCAACCGTTTCCGCCGTTCGGGTGGTAGACCCAAGGTCAGGGCACCGACGATACCACCGCACATACCTACGCAGTGCACACCACCCAGCAGGCCAACCAGAAAGGCCGTCAGATAACCGTATTCATTCAAGGCTCAAGCCCCGGCCGGTCGTCAGCCTGAGCCGAATCGCCTACCCAGTTTCGCATCAGGTAGCTCACCAGCAGGATCGCAGGCAACCCAGTCGCGGCCGCATAGACGAAAAACGGGAAATAACCGTAACCATCCACGATGACCCCTGAAAAACCACCCAGCAGTTTGGCCGGCAGGGTCATGAGCGAACTGAACAGGGCATACTGGGTCGCAGTATAGGCCGTATTGGTCAAGCTGGAGAGATAGGCAATAAATACCGAGGTTGCAATCCCACCGCTCAGGTTATCCGCGCTGACCACGGTTGCCAGCAACACCAGACTGGGCTCCGAAATCGCCAGCAGCGCAAACAGCAGGTTGGTTCCAGCCACCATCACCGCACCCAGCAGCAGCGGACGCATGATTCCGAAGCGCACCACCAGCAGCCCGCCCAGGCCCGCCCCGGCAATGGTCATGAAAAAGCCAAAAATCTTGGTAACGTCGGCAATCTCCGTCTTACTGAACCCCAGATCCAGATAGAAGGGATTTGCCATCACCCCCATGGTGATATCGCTGACCTTATAGAGGCCAATCAGCAACAGAATGATCGCTGCAAACCGTCCATTGCGGGAAAAAAACTCTACGAATGGACTGACCACGGCATCCAGGAACCAGGAAGTGGCTCTAGCCAAGGGATGGCGGGGTTTGCGGGGCACACCGAGCAGTGATTCAACGCGGGTCTCCAACCTCCGCGTCTCTTCGTTCACCAGAACCCGGGGCTCCTGGATAATCAGCGTGGTACTGATTCCCACCAACATCAGAGCGGACATGCTGAGATAGGCGACGGACCAGGATGTAAACTCGGCAATGTAGAATGCCCCGGCCCCGGCTGCCAGCAGGGCGAGGCGATAACCGAACACATAGGTCGCCGCCATCGCACCCTGCAGATCCTTTTCCACCGCCTCGATACGATAGGCATCGATGGTAATGTCCTGGGTTGCAGAGGAAAAGGCCACCACCAGCGCAAACAGGGCAATTGCAGTGATATCGGTGTTCGGGTCAGTCAGCGCCATACCCATCAACCCAGCCGCAATGCCAAATTGGGCCAGCAACATCCAACTGCGGCGTTTGCCCATCATCCGGGTCATCACCGGCAGGGGCAGGCGATCGATGACAGGCGCCCAGAATACCTTTATCGAGTAGGTGACCCCTATCCAACTGAAATACCCGATCAGGGTGCGCGAAATTTCCACGTCTCTAAGCCAGGCCGAGAGGGTAGAAAACACCAGCAGAAATGGTAGTCCGGCGGAGAATCCGAGAAAGATCATGGCCAAGGGGCGTGGCTGAGTGTAGACCAGCAGCGCCTGGCGCCAACTCCTTCGATGATCGGCTGTGGCCATTGATTGCCGTCCTCAGGAAAAACGAAGAGTATACCCTGGCCCCGCCCAGCTTCCGTCACCTGTCTTGGCGGCAGTGAAATCGGAGCGGTCGGTCCCGCGACCTTGCATCCCGCTCTGGATGGCCGGAAAATGTGCCCGACTCATCGAAAGGATTTGCTCATGCAGGCATACCAGCGGGAATTTCTCGATTTTGCTTTAGACGTCGGGGTACTGAAGTTCGGCGAGTTCAGGCTGAAATCGGGCCGCATCAGCCCCTATTTCTTCAATGCGGGCCTGTTTAACAGCGGGGCCAGCCTGGCGCGACTGGGCCGTTTCTATGCCCAGGCCATTGTCGATTCAGGCACTGCATTCGATGTGCTGTATGGCCCCGCCTACAAGGGGATTCCACTGGCAGCGGTTACGGCTGCCGCACTGTACGACCATCATGGCATAGATGTCCCCTATGCCTTCAACCGCAAGGAGGCCAAGGACCATGGTGAGGGCGGTTCCATCGTCGGACATCAACTGAAAGGCCGGGTGATGATCATCGATGATGTCATCACCGCCGGCACCGCAATCCGCGAATCCATGCAGGTCATCCAGGCAGAGGGCGCGACGCCGGCGGGGGTGGTTATTGCACTGGACCGGCAGGAGCGGGGCCAGGGAGAACTCTCCGCCATACAGGAGGTCGAAAAGAGCTACGAGATGCCGGTAAGCGCCATTGTGCGACTGGAGCACCTGATCGGGTACCTCGAGGAAAAGGCGGGCTCTGAACAGGCATTGCGACAGATCAGGGGCTATCGTGATCAATATGGCGTCTGACCAGCCGGGTGGTGCCTTTATACGGCACCTCGACAGGCCCGCCCCTATCGACTGCAGCTGACTCGATCCGCCCGGATTAAGGTTTCCCTTTGGTTGCCCGATAAACTGGAAACGGGCAGTTTTCACTGAAGTTTTTTCATGTACCAGAGAGCCAAGATATTCACCGCACTGATTGCTGCAACGCTGCTGACCCAGCCGATGGTTGTGCTGGCCGGCAAAATGTATCGCTGGGTGGATGATCAGGGCCGGGTCTATTACTCAGACGTTGTCCCGCCCGCGCATAGCGGAAAGGCGCGCAGCCGTATGAGCGAACGGGGTATTGAGCTGGAAAAGATCGAAGCGGCGAAAACCCGGGAGCAGATCGAGAAGGATGAGGAACTGAAACGCCTGCGGGCAGAGCAGCAACGGCTTATCGAGGAACAGCGCGCCAAGGACCGCGTGCTGTTGCGGACCTTCCGCAGCGACGACGATATCCTGATGACCCGGGACGGAAAACTTGCCTATATTGACAGCTTGATCCAGATCATCCGCAGCAATATCCGCCGCTTGAAACTGAAACTGGAGGAGATGCAGAAACATGCGGCGAACCTGGAACGACAGGGACAGAGCATATCGAGAAATTATTTCAGAGATATCGAGAACACCCGGCAGCAGTTGAAAGACAGCTATGCCGACATTATTCACAAAGAACAGAGCAAGGAGCAGATCCGGCGGAAATACGCTCTCGATCTGGCGCGCTTCCGGGCACTGAAAAACCTAAATCCGGAGCAGGGAATAGTCGCGGAGCAAAGAAAGCGCCGTTCACTGCTGGAAACGGTCGTGATCTGCGACAGCGAACCGAACTGCAGTGCCGCCTGGGAAAAAGCAGAGGTGTACGTTCGAAACCACGCGACTACTCGTCTCCAGATGCTGGCCGAAAGCATTATCATGACAGCCGCTCCCGGCCAGGACTCCGATATCAGTATCACCGTCTCGCGCATTACGGAACAGGGTGAACCGGGCGCCAAACTGTTCATGGACCTGCAGTGTAAAGAGTCGCCTCTGGGGCGGGATTTCTGCGACACCGACCAAGTGGATGAGATCCGTTCCGGTTTTCGCGCTTTTCTTGGCTACAAAGGGGTCGTCAGTGAAGAAAAAGAACCGGCTCCAGAAGTCCCCACTGTGACTCCCACTGGGCCAGGGGGGAAACCCTGAAACGCGTTCGCAGAAACTGGTGCATCAATCCTTCCGCCAGCGCCAGCATCAGACCAGCACCTAACTCAGCGGAGGGTTGCTGAGCCGCCACCCCTTCCCGCATCCTTGCCTCCCTCAGGATCTGCTTGAACTGGGTCTCGATGCGGGAGAAAAACTGCTCCACCCGGGCATGCAGTCGCTCGGTCTCCCCGACCAACGCATCTCCCAGCAACACACGGGTAATACCCGGATTACGGTCGGCGAACGCGAGCAATAGATAAAGCACCTTGGCGCAGCGTACCCGCGTCTCCTTCTCGCTCTCCAGGATTTTATTGATACGGGCAAAG
>Ga0316189_10001754_pt1 | contig 21451 bp, 26 predicted proteins | sample LowCovwburrow_MG_FD_204930 | JGI IMG/M metagenome (GOLD analysis project Ga0316189, IMG submission 204930) | Coastal sediment microbial communities from Maine, United States - Lowes Cove worm burrow | ecosystem: Environmental > Aquatic > Marine > Coastal > Sediment | place: USA: Maine... | reverse complement strand
ACAACCGGGAAAATGACCCGAAGCTTCATACGATTGCACTAACGCTTGTCGACGATCAACAGGTATCGCTGCACGTCTGCGGTACCTACGCGACATGGAACCGAGTGTCGGCCGAGGAATTTCCCGAATTTGTTGATGTTGCCGCCGCGGGCCCCGCACAAATCAACGATTACCGCGCGCTGGGCTATATTCTGATAACCTTGCCCTGACGGTGCCGCAGTATTTAGGGAATGTAACAGGAAAATAGTATTGTTATTTCCGGCCAGCCTGTTCGGTGGGATAGTTCTTGCTCCACCAGGCCAACATACCGCCTTTTAGCTGAACAGTATTCTCAAATCCTTGTGCCTGAAGCAGACGTACTGCAGGTATGCTTCGATGGGCACTCAGGCAAATGGCAATGATCGGTTGTTGTGCATCAAGCTGCAGGGAGGCAATACGAACTTTTAGCTCATTGATAGGCACACTCACGGCACCGGGTATGTGGCTGCGCCGCCATTCCGCACCACTGCGAACGTCAATAATTTTCAGCGGCCTGTGCCCGGTGAGACGCGCATCAAGCTCGTCGGCGTTGATTTCGGGCACATGACCGAAAGGCAACCACCAGAAACTCTTTTTCAATTGATCAAAAACAGACATTTCAGGCAGCTCAAACGATGACACTCATTAATAGGTTGCTGAGATATTAACACCTGGGATATCGAAATAATTGAAATAATTGGGGTAAAAATAATTGGGGTCAGAGCAAAAACTCCTGTACGCATTTTTTACTCTGACCTCTTTTCTCATCTGGATCCCTTTTCTCTACTGAATGGCAATGACCCAAAAGGAATAGCCAGGATTCGGGTTGTCTTGATGTCTGGAGTAGCCGCGAAAGTATGACAGGCGTGCGAACTGCCGATTGCGGCATAATTTGTAAATCGACATGCACAGGCTCTCCGAGAGGAATGATTATTTTTGGCGTGTACGGACAACTAATTGGCGCACCCAGTCAAGAATAATCAAGCGACTTCTCGTAGCCTAGGCATAACGAAAACAGCAATACGGAGTTCCGTACTCTTGGCTAAACTATCCTTTGCGCTGGCTATCGGCGCGGCTCTCGCGTTTCAAGTGAAAGCCGACGACGTGGCGCTGATTACCGAATTGGCACCGAATATCCACCCCGGTGTTATTGAAGAGGCCGTGGGCGCGATGAAATGTGCACAAAGCCGCGGCGTAGGCGTCGATGCCCGTCGCCTGGCCATCATCGACTACACCCTGCCCTCGCGCAAGCAACGCCTGTGGGTGGTGGATCTCGACGCGCAAAAACTGCTTTTCGAAGAACATGTCGCTCACGGCCAAAAGTCGGGGCACGACATTCCGACGGCATTTTCGGACCGCAATGGCAGTCATCAGACGAGCCTGGGGCTGTTTTATACGGACACCACCTATCAAGGCGGCAACGGTTATTCACTGAAGCTGCACGGCCTCAGCAATGGATTCAATCAGTCAGCCATGCGCCGCCTGATCGTCATGCACGGCGCAGCTTATGTCGACCCCCACGCCGCCGTGAAGATGGGCCGCCTCGGGCGCTCCTGGGGCTGTCCTGCGGTACGTGTCAAAATCGCCAAACCGATGATTGATGCCTTGAAAGGTGGCAATTTCATCTATTCGCACGGACCTGGCACAGCCGCCCTGTCCCAGTGCGGGGACGAGAGTCTGACACTGGCAATTCCCGGGGTGTGAGCCGCTTACTTTTTCGCGTCTGCGCTCATGCTTCCGGCGATGAACTTAAAACCGCCAGGTTCACACCCGTGGTGCTCTCCAGGACCGGCTCATCAGTGATCACCAGTGTGGTGCCTTCAGCCAGCGACGGAACGAGCACATGCAGAAAGGCATCGGGAACGACGAAACGTTTTGTCGCGTCCGGGTCCAGCGGCCGATCCGCATCGCTCATGTGACCGCTAATACCCACGCCGGTCCAGCTCGGTGACTTTTCGCTTTTTCCCTGTGCCATGACAAAGGCATGCGTACCCAGCGGGGTCCCGGGATTTTTAAGCGTGAGCGCTGAACGACCGATCTCCACACCATTGCGCAAAACGATGATGCGTTTGTCATATCCGCTGAGAATGATCGAAACCGGACCCGCAGGCGATTTTTCCGGCTCCCAGCGGTAGTCTTCCGAGGAGGCCAGAGGTTGGGCTTTCTCCGCAGATCCTGCAGAGGTCACCGGGATCAGTAAGGGCGGGTGGTCGACATTGGCCGGCGCCGTTTTCTTGTTGGCGATCACTACCGTCATCCCTTTCGGCGAGACACCGAACAGCAGGCGCGCGAATTCACTGGGCAGATGGACGCAGCCGTGGGACTCCGGATAGCCGGGTATGCCGCCCGCATGCAAGGCCACCCCACCCTGGGTGAACTTTTGCGTATAGGGCATCGCTGCGTTGTTGTAAATACTGGAATGGTGGTCTGCATCTTTCAGGAAGGTATGAAACACGCCGGTCGGCGTCTCGTGGCCCTTCTTGCCACTGCTGATGGTGCTCGCGCCGATCTGCACGCCGTTGCGGTACGCATAGGCACGTTGCTCGTCCAGGCTGACTAAGACCAGGATCGGACCTTCCGGCGCCAACTGCGGTGCCCAGGTGAACTCACCCTTCTTCAGCTGCTGGGTTGGTGTTTCATAAGGCACCGGAGCCTTTGCTCCCCAGAACGGGGTAGCCTTGGCCTGGGCGGCGGCCGATATGCCGAGAAATATCGTGAGAAACAGGCAGGTCAATTTCATGTAAAGCTCTCCTTGGTGTTTCAGTATTGTTGACGCTTCACTAATTGAAAATATAGGGGGCGGTGACAAGTCGCAATAGTTCCTATTTGTCAATTAATATTCAAGTATGATTCACATTACTCGCAGTAAAATAACACAGTTTACACGCTGTGTGATCGACTCAGGTGACAATCAGATGAACAAGCTTGTACGCAGCATTGCAGGGCTTTTCATAGGTGTTGCGGTATGCTCGCATGCGGCAATGGCGCTCGATATTGTAGTTGTCCACAGTGGAAGCTGACCGCCCTACGCAGACGAAAATCTTCCTGAGCAATGAAGATAGGTATAATAGAGAATTACGCTTATGACGAGGTTTTTAGCAACTCAACGCTCATCGAAAAAATAGACGCGAACAGCCTGACTGAGAATCTGACAAAGCTAATCGAGAAGGAGGTCGACCTTAGTCTGGATGATGAACGAGTCTTGCGTTACACGCTCAATCAATTGATGCCAGACAACAAGGCGACACTGGAGATCCTCAATAACCCTTTGACGACGCGGGGGATCAATATAGGTGTCAGCCGGAAAAACCAGGATCATGCAAGGACCGTTACCGGTTTCAACAAGGCGATCGCCGAAATGAAAAAAGGGGGCGGTGATAAGTGAGAATGATTGCGTTTTTTCACCGACCCCTTTGACTCTTTGCAACACCTGGCATGACTGTGCTGTTTTGGCGTAAATAATGGGTGTCAGCTGTCGATGTTCAGAAATCGCAGGCACTCGGGTTCAAGTTCTTCATGAGCCCGGTCGAGTATTTTTCTTTCCAGCTCGGGCGTAATCAATTCCTTGTAACTTCCGACCTTGCCCTGGCGAATAAACTGGCCGGGCTTGAATGTCGGTTTGTCTGATCCACTTTGCTGAGAGAATTTTTCATCGTGCGCTTTCATCCAGTCGAATGAACTGAATTTCAGTACCGCTGCTTTCTGCTCGGTGGTGAGTCGCCAGCCTAAAAATGCAGCGATTTGATCAATAGCCTGGGCAGGATCGCGTTTCAGGTCATCAAAGCGAAGCAACAATACTTTTTCATGATTGCGATAAGGCCACCAGCTTTTTACATTGCGGTACCAGGCTGCAAATTTGAGCCAGGTTTCAACATGTGCGGCAAATGATGGTGGTCGCTCGTGCCCAGCCATGTCACGCGCTGAATCTGTCATATTCAGAATATGATGGTAAAAACTTACACAGCAGTCGCGCGGATCGCGCACCGTAAGAATAATGTTGGCTGTGCCAATACCTGGCGTCTGCTCCGCGGTGCAGTGGGTCTTGAATAGACGTGGCCGGGACAGGCTGTCGTAATAGTCCAGCACCTGCTGCGAGTTCTTGCCACTTCTTGGGCACTCCAGCCAGGGTACTACGGCATCAATGTTGTCGAAGTCAGGATCACCGCCGCTGCGCATCTGATAAAGAATCTGTTGCATCCAGGTGGTGCCGGCCTTGGGCGCAGTCGTGATCAGCACATCGGATTCGAGCGCCTGGAAATGGGCCAGTACCCAAGGGTCGTGGGTGGCTTCTGGTTGTCCCCACTTGGGGTCGAGTGAATCCGTGCGCGGCGTTAAAGCCATTACATGCCTCCAAAAACAGGGGTAAAAATATCGGCTTTGGCGGTGATACTAGCGACGATCGTTAAACTAGCCATGTTCGTTTCCTCTATGAGTTAAATTCAGTTCGTCTAAAACCCTTGCAAGACAATCTTTCCGATTGACCGACCGGATTCCAGTTCCTCGTGCGCTGTTTTCAGGTTGTTGGCATTGATAGTGCCGAGGTTTTTACCAATGGTGGTCTGGATATAGCCCTGGTCGACCAAATCCGATACGCGGTTCAGCAAGCGTCCCTGCTCATTCATATCAGCCGCCTTGAACATGGAGCGTGCAAACATAAACTCTATGTGTAGCGACAGGCTCTTTGGCTTCATCTTCATCACATCCAGGGATTCTGGGTCGTCAATCATGGCAATCTTGCCAAAAGGCGCCAGCAGCTCTGTATAGCTTTCGAAGTAAGACGCCGTACTGTTCAGACTGGCAACGTGTGTCACCTGTCCGATACCCAGGGCCTCGATCTGTGGTTGCAGGGGTTGGGTATGATCTACAACATGATGTGCCCCCAGCTTCTTCACCCAGGCTTGCGAGCTTTCGCGTGATGCGGTGGCGATAAGAGTGGCGCCGGTGATGGTTTTGGCCAGCTGCAGTAAAATTGAGCCAACACCACCGGCTGCACCGACAACCAGAATCACCTCATCGGATTTCTCTGTTAAATCCGGGGATTGCTGTTGTATAGACAAATGCTCAAACAGCAGTTCCCAGGCTGTGATTGCTGTCAGTGGTAGTGCGGCGGCTTCAGCGTCAGACAGGCTTTTGGGTTTGGTGCCGACAAGGCGTTCGTCAACCCGTTGATATTCGGCATTGCTGCCCTGGCGGTTGAGATCGCCGGCATAATAGACCACATCACCCGGCTGGAATTGTGTAGCCGCCTCTCCTGTCGCGACAACTTCACCGACGGCATCCCAGCCAAGCACTTTGTAGTCACCCTCAGCGGGAGCGACATTCTGGCGAATTTTGTAATCCACCGGATTAACCGCAATCGCATTGACCTTCACGAGTAAGTCGTGCCCGGTGGCAACAGGCTGAGGCAACTCGATATCTGTTAAAGACCCGGGGTCATTGATGGGCAGGGATTTGCTATAGCCAACAGCTTTCATGGTATGTCTCCCGTTGATTAGCCCCAAGAATGGGGTGTATGCCGAAATTTGTCGGGAACAAATTCGGCGATTCACTGGATGTCAGACTCGATTTTCCAAATCACTGTTATCCGGGTCTGATAATTCCAGTCTGACCCCATTTAATGCCATTTAATGCTCCCGGACCCATTTAATGCTCCAGACGTTATACTCTTGCACCAAATGCGCTGCTACCGGGAGCAATTAAGTCTTGGTCATTCTTATAATCTCGCTGTTTTTTGCTTTTCTTCTGGGGTTTTCCGCTCATCGTGCCGGTGTTTGCACCGTCTCGGCAGTAGGCGAGTTGATCACGTCGAAAAGTGCGCGAATTTTCCTGGGGTTTTTTAAAGTCATTTTGTGGGTCCTGGTAATCAACGGGCTGGCCACCGCGATCATGCCCGAGCTGGCCCGGCCTTACGCGTCCCAGGCACTCTCTCTACCGATCCTGGCGGGTGGATTTATCTTTGGTGTTGGCGCGGCCATAAATGGTGGCTGCAGTTTTTCCACAATTTCCAAAATTGCCCAGGGCAACCTGCATGTTGCGCTGACATTGCCTGCGTTTGTTCTCGGCATGATCAGCTACACCACTATCTCCGGGCAGCAACCGATGATGCATAGCGATTCTCCAACTTTACCGTCACAAGGATTTTCAGTGCTGCTCATTATCCTGGTGGTATGGGCGCTCGGTGAACTGGTCAGAATCGTCTGGACGATCGTAAAACGCGGCGACTACCGGTCGTCACTTCGGGCCAAGCGCTACCGGCTGTCCACCGGTGCGGCGTTGATCGGCATATGCAGCGGATTTCTCTACCTGATTCACGGGCGCTGGGCTTATTCGAGCCAGATCGTCGATTACGTGAATGGACCACAGACAGCATCGGTGCCCGGAATGACGGGGATATACCTGGTCATTGCGCTGCTGACAGGAGCCATCCTTTCCGCTGTCAGCAGCGGTCAGTTCAGGTTCAGCTTCGCAACCCGCGACTGGCACAAAAACCTGGCCGGCGGGTTCCTGATGGGGTTTGGCGCCATCATGATCCCCGGGGGTAACGCGAAACTCATTCTGCAGGATATCCCGCAATTTTCGGCGCATGCCATACCAGCCTATCTGGCGATGGTCGTGGGTATCGCCATAACGATGATGGCACATAAATACTTTTTCGGTACCATGGAGGTTGTCAATTGTTCCGGGGATATCTGCCGGATCACACGCAATAAATAGCGGAGATTAAAAAACAGGCGTCAGTGAGCAATTAATTCTAATAGTAACCTCACTCATAGCGCCATAAAAAAACCGGGCCGAAGCCCGGTTTTCAGTTTTACAGGCGACTAAATCAGGCTGCCTGGAAAGTTTCCTTGGCTTTACGTGCTGCCTCGGCCTGCTCTGGGTCATAGGCTTTGCCTGACCAAAGCATTTCGTAGGCAATCTCTTCGTTACCGTTCTCACACAGTTCCAGCACTTCCATGAATAACGGCTGGAAGGTTTCACTGCGGTGTGATTTTTCGTGATCCTCGAATGTATTCCAGAAAGTCACTATCAGCGCTTCCTTGCCTTTCAGATCACTTTCCACCGCCTGGCCGATGGTGGAACCCTCGTTGGAGACCTCCCCCTTGTTGAGGCATACGAAGCCACCGACAAAACCGGTATCGGAATGGTAGGTTTTGACGTTCTCACACAGAACCGCCACGCGTTCCTGAAGATCGTCCACCGTGTAACCTTCTTTCAGGATTACGCGGTTGACCGTCACCACACCGTTGTGAGGAAAATTCTGTATCAGTCCGCTCATGGTCTTACCCTCTCGTCAGCAAACATATTAGTATTTAGTAATATAATAATACCTAGTAGATAAGTCAAGTATTTGGGAATATATTAATATTTTTTATATTCATTATTTTTCTGTATCTTACAGCATCTTTCTTGATTAATATTCACCTTGATTATGAGTGTTTTTGGAAACTTTGCGCCCGCGAAGCACGCCGCCTTGCTGGATATTGATGCGGTGACTGAGCGGCTGGTTGAATTAAAGGGGTCTGAATTAAAGGGGTCGGTGACAAATGAAAACGATTGCGTTTTGTCACCGACCCCTTTATCTGCACCTTTTAGCTGCACAGTATTTTCAAAGCCTCGCGCCCGAAGCAGGCGGACTGCAGGTATGCTGCGGTGAATGATAGGGGACAGACCACGGTTTCTTCCCTGTTGTTATCCGCTATGGACAAGCGATCACTCAACTACAAAGACAAGGAGAACGAAAGATACCAATACGCGCACAGTTGATTGTAGCTAAACCGTGGTCTGTCCACTATTATTGAAAAATGTGGCACCAACGCATCATTATTGGCACTGCACTGGTATTTCTGTCGTTTACGGTTCCGGGTTTTGCGCAGGACATCGAACCTCGTCGGTGGACGCCTCTGCCGATCGGCATGAACGTTCTCGGAGCGGGAGTCATCTTCACCGATGGCGATATTGCATTAGATCCGGTACTCGAACTCGAAGATGTCACAGTCGATGTCAAAACGACCCTGGTATCCTTCCTGCATGCGTTCGACCTGTGGGGCCAATCCGCCCGTTTAGATGCCCGATTGCCTTACAAGGATGCCCGGTGGGAGGGATTGCTGGCTGGGGAACCGGCTTCTGCGGAAAGACGAGGGTTGGCAGATCCTCGCATTCGTTTGTCAGTCAACTTTCTGGACGCACCGGCACTCAAGGGCAAGGAATTCCAGGCGTACCGGGCTTCGCATCCGGTCAGCACCGTTGTCGGTGCAGCGCTGGCTGTCACTCTCCCCTTCGGCGAATACAAGAAGGACAAGCTACTGAACCTGGGGGACAATCGTTTTGTTTTTCGACCACAACTGGGGCTTGTACACACCCGTGGTCACTGGTCCTACGAGCTGACAGGCTCGGTTTTCCTGTACACCGACAACGATGATTTCTTCGACAATAGCAAACGGGAACAGGATCCGTTGTACGCGCTTCAGACCCACCTTGTTTACACATCGCCACAGCGCTGGTGGGTTTCGCTCGGCGCTGCACATGATTGGGGCGGGGAATCCAGCATAAACGGAGACAAGAAAGACGACGAAAGGCGGGATCTGCTTTACGGTATCAGCGCCGGGTTGCCAATCGGTTCGAGGTCCAGCGTTAAGCTGGCCTATGTTGCGAGCCGTTCAAGTGAAGATGTCGGGAAGGATAGCGACAACGTTGCATTTGCGTTCTCAACCAGGTTTTAAGGTCCCCTTTTTCGCCAGCTCGCTTTTAATTCAGCTGTGCAAGATCATCTTCTATCATTGTTTTAAGCCTGTCTTTGCAATCTGTTACCTCGCATTTTACGGAGGAATTAAATACCATTCCCTCCATCCTCTTTTCTGTCAGAATCACTCCCCCGGAGCAAAACGCAGAAAATAATTGGTTTTGAGCAGATCACTGTCCTCGACCAGCCGGAACCCAAGGGATTCGACCTCCTGCACAACCTGGAGCTGACCAGCACGCACGTGGCCCATCACCCACTGCGTACTGGCACCGGGTATTTTCCTGAAATCCACCACAATCACCTGGCCTCCGGGTTTCAGGGCTCGACGGATCGACTGCATCATCGCCAGCGGCTTTTCAAAGTGATGGTAAGTATCGCAGATAAAGGCGATATCGATGGACCGCGGGGGCAGTTGGACATCCGTTGACGCATTGACAACACCTTCGACGTTGCTTTGCCCCTGTTCCCTGCTGAGACTCAGAATGTTATCTATGAACACCTTCGAAATATCGACAGCGTACACTTTGCCCGACGCGCCGACCTGTTCTGAAAACAGACGTGTGAACAGGCCGGTACCAGCCCCTATGTCCGCCACGGTCATACCTGTCTTGACTCCGGTTGCCTCAACAATCCGGTGGCGCTGGTCGTAAACCTCGCGGCCGGTGCTCTCGAATCGGACAACCCACTCGCGGAAATCGGGATCGAGAAATTTCCTATTGACGTCAGGCCGGACCTGCGGCTCTTCTCCGTAAGCACAGCCCACCGACAGTACAAAGGCCAGGCAGACCTGTACCAGGCGTGCAGACAGGTGGAAAGGTCTCATGAGTTGCCCCTTCGTATGGCCTTTAATTTCAGTGAGCGCCCTTACTGATTAAAAATTCGCTGTATTCTTTGTCAGTGCCGTTAATGTGTCGGATAAGCCACTGTTTGAGAAAGTCCAGGACGTCTTTCATTGCGTTCTCAGGACGCTCTTCATAATTGGCCAGAAGACCATTGACCTTGTTTATCATCTTCTGATGTTGGGCCTTGTGCGCCTCGAAATCCGGATAGCCGTATTTACTCATGAGTCCTTCTTCATAGACGAAGTGGGTCTTGGTGTAGTTCACCACCGCAGCGAGGCATTCCCGTTCGAATTCCTCGCCGGTGGAATAATCCACGGTAGTTTGCAGCATGTTTATCAGACCAATCAGTTTTTTGTGCTGCTGATCGATGGACTCGATACCGACGCTGTACTCGTCCTTCCAGTCAACACGTCCCCGATCCTTGAATTTCCTGCGAATAAAGGGTATCAGCACCAGGGCTCCAACCATGGACAAGGTCAGCGGGTTGGTGGGGCCTATCATAAATGCCAATAACACAGCGATAGCGAGTGTCAGGATGAGTAGTAAAAGGGCGCACATATCCATGGTTCTGTTCATGCGTAACATCTCCATATAACCTTCAGTCTCGGTTGTAATACGCGAAAAGGGGACGGAGGGCTTTTAATATAGTCCCTCCGCCCCCTTTATTTCCCTTTATTTCGCTGGCAAACCATCAACGCTACAAAAGCTTAAACTTATTGTGAATAGGCGCCGAAGACCTTTTTCATCAGCTCGGTGCTTCGCGCCAGCGGATTCTCACGGATCTTTTTCTCTTCTTCGGCGATCATTAAAAACAGCCCGTCAAGCGTCTTTCCCGTGACATAGCCGTCCATGTCTTTCGCATCATGAGATAAAAACGAGGTGAGCCCACCAGCACTTGCCATCATGCGCTTGTAGGTCGATGTGACACCGGCCTTTTCGGTAGCCTGTGTCACGATCGGACGCATTTTTTCGCTTAACGCGGCTTCGGTATGTTTACGGAAGTAGCGAGTTGCCGCATCATCCGGCCCGCTCAGAATCAATTTGGCATCATCCATGGACATCGCCTGAATCGCCTCACCAAATATCGCTGCGGCTTCGGGCACAGCTTGCTCTGCAGCGTGGTTCATGGTGGTCACAAACTCGTCAGCCAACTGGTCCTGGCCAACGCTTCTCAAGGACTTTTCAACCCAGCCCAGGCTCTCCGGCATGGGAATGCGCACCTGGCTGTTATCCAGAAACCCTCCTTCCTGGCCCAGCTTGTCAACTGCAAACCGGGTTCCCTTGTTGAGCGCTTCTTTTAACGCTGTGATCATTTCACTGTTGGTCAGTTCGGTACTTGAGGTGACATCCTCGGGCGTTACGACAGTGTCTTTCAGTTTATCCAGATAGTCAGCCCAGCCGGCATTCGCCGCCGGGACGCTAACTGCAAAAACAACAACCATCAAAATAGATAGTCTTGTTAACATGCTTTCCGACCTCACATGTGTCATTGCGACTTCAGCATAGTGTAGATATCTTAATGATAATATACAAAATATCCGTACCTTTTTTAGTCAAAACGTGGTGTTATAGCGCTAGAATATGCACATGAGACAACTTTTTGTTTATTCGAGGCTCTAGTCACATGATGGATGAGAAGACCCAAACCGAGGCGGAGGCCGCTGCGTTCCGCGGACTGGTGGAACATCTCCAAAAGCGCACGGATGTACAGAATATCGACCTGATGAATCTGGCCGGTTTCTGCCGAAACTGTCTGTCGAAATGGTACCTGGCTGCTGCCCGGGAACGAGGGCTGGACATCAGTGACGAGGACGCGCGGGAGGCCGTGTACGGCATGCCTTACGGCGAGTGGAAAGACAAGTTTCAGGAAAAAGCCACCGACGAACAGCTGAAGATGTTCGAGGAGACCAAGCCGCTGCATGCAGAGATCAGCGGTCACAGTCGCTGAACGGCCCCTTTTTTCTTAGGATCCTATGGCTCGCTGGGTAATCATCGCCGGCTTGGTACTTCTGATTATCGGGCTGATGCTCCAGTTCGCCCCCTGGCTTTGGTGGGATCAAGGATTAAAGGGGGTCTAATCGTGCCCCCTTAATCGGACCCTTACCGGCACATCACGCCGACTTCTTCTGCACTAGCGCATCCCATACACCGGATTGAATCGTCTTTTGCACATAAGTTTTGAAGTCGGTCGCCGGTCGGCCAAGCACCTCTTCTACACCCGGCATGACCTTGCAGTTTCTGCCATCGAATACGACCGTGAACAACTCGCGTAGCAACCATTGCAGGTCTTCCGGCACACCTTGTTCGCGCAGCGCGTTAATGTAGGCATCGATTGGAACACGGGTATACTTCAGCGGCCGGCCAAGCGCCTCGGCAATTTCCTGGATACATTGCGTGAAGGTCAATGCGCGTGGGCCGGTGACTTCGAACAGCTTGTTACGGTGACGGGGTTCGGTTAACGCGGCGACCGCAACGTCAGCGATGTCGTCGGCGTCGATAAAGGGTTCGACGGTGTCGCCTGCGGGTAATACCAGTTCGCCCGCCAGGATACCCTCGAGCATGAAGCTTTCACTGAAGTTCTGGCAGAACCAGCTGGCCCTGACAATGTTCCATGAGAGTCCGCTGGCTTTGAGTATCGCCTCCGCACGCTCTGCGCCCTCCTCCCCGCGGCCCGAGAGCAGAACGATGTGTTCCAGGCCTGCTTCCGCGGCGACGCGCACAAACGCCTCGATGGTTGATGTTGCTCCGGGTACGGCCAGGTCCGGCTGGTAGGTGATATAGGCGGCGCGCGTAGCTTCGATGGCCGGCCGCCATGTCGCGGGGTTCTCCCAGTCGAACGCAGGATGGGTTGACCGGGATACGGGGCGTGTCGCATAGCCAAGGGCTTGCAGGCGCTGGTTGACCCGGCTGCCTGTCTTGCCGTTTTTACCAATGATGAGAATGGGCGGCTGTTTCATGACCTCTACCTCCTGTGTGGGTTCGTCATGGATGTAGAGTATGGGCGGCTAGTGATGGATTTTTAATCACTTAATGTCTATATATATTTGCACTTCGTCTATTTATACTGGATTTTAAGGTAGGTTTTATGACAAGGTGCTGACTATGGAACTGCGTACCGACACCACGATCCCCGGGGCCACTGACCCGCTGGGCGAAACGCTGCACTTGCTTAAGCCAACCGGCACGCTGTATTGCCGGTCCGAGCTGACCGCGCCCTGGGGTATCGATATGCCTGCCTTTGAGGGCTACATGATGTTTCATGTCGTCACGGGCGGTCACTGCTGGCTTGAGGTTGAAGGCGAAGCACCGCGCCTGCTGCAACAGGGCAGCCTGGCACTCGTTCCCCATGGCAACGGCCATTGTATCCGCAGCAGCCCCACCGGCGAGGTGGTTCCGCTGTTCGATATACCGGTCGAGCAGGTCAGCGACCGCTACGAGATCATGCGTTATGGCGGCACGGGTGAACTTACCCACTTGACCTGCGGTGTTGTCCGCTTCGACCATGTGGCGGGTCGGCAACTGATCTCCCTGCTCCCCCGGGTGTTGCAGATCGACACCTGGAACGATGATGAGGGAAGCTGGCTGCAAAGTACGCTGCGCTTTATCGCCCGTGAAGCCAGGGAACTGCGACCGGGTGGAGAAACCGTCATCACGCATCTGGCCGATATCCTCATCATTCAGGCGATCCGCTCCTGGATCGATTCGGTTCCCGAAACGGAGTGCGGTTGGCTGGCGGCCTTGCGTGATAAGCAGGTCGGCAGGGCGCTCGCTGCAATACACCGCGAACCGGAAAAAGACTGGAGCGTGGCGTCGCTTGCCAAAGAAGTCGGTATGTCGCGCTCGGGTTTCTCGGCCCGATTCACAAACCTGGTCGGCGAATCCGCCAAGCGCTATCTCACCCGGTGGCGGATGCAGCTTGCACGCGTTCGGCTTCAGGAATCACGGGATTCACTCGCGGTGCTCGCTGATCGTTTTGGCTATCAATCCGAAGCGGCGTTCAGCAGGGCATTCAAGCGGGAATTTGGTGTGCCGCCCGGAAGTGTTCGCCATGAGAGGGATTGATACATGCCACCGCCGCACGCATACCGGAATAAAGGGTAATGGACATCCAGACCACACTGCAGCGTATCCATGAGATTCTGGAGAACCATCCGGGGGACAGTGCTGCCTGGATAGCATCGGTCATCGACCTCTATGGAAAAGATGAAGCCCGATTCTACCGGGCACTGAACTCAAAGCGACTGTGGGGCGGCGCCGGGTCTGTCGCCAATCAGGCCCTGGCCGACAACCCCGGCATCGACGAAAGGATCTGGCATGAGGAAATACGCGGATTCCGCGAACTGATGATCGAACTGGGCACGCATTTGCAGGAACGCGGCAATGCGTATCCTGATATTTCCAGTTGGGTGCTGGCTTTCAGTAACTGGAATCAGTCTGAGGTCTGGTAGAAAACTTGCAAGGAATTAAATTAAAATCCCTCCTTCCCGATTTCACTCGTATACTACCAGGACGCGGCATCGGATCCGGTGGTATATAACTGCTAATGGAGGAGTTTTACATGACACATCTAAATATAATTACTACGTCTGCATTCATCTGTCTTTTTTCAACCAGCGGAATTATCCAGGCCGATGCTGTAAAAGCCTATGCTGAAATCCAGAGCTGTAACGAAACAACCGTTTCCGGCCGTGCTGAATTAAAAGAACATCCCTCGACCGAAGGTGTCAAGCTGGTTGATATCACGTTAAGCGTACAGGGTTTGCCCGATGGAAAGCACGCCGTGCACATTCATGAAACCGGAACTTGCTCTCCCTGCTCTGCGGCGAAAGGGCATTTTGATCCGGGACCGGCCAGCAATAGCAGTCCTGACGGCAATCACCCGTTCCATTCCGGTGATCTGATTAATATCGAAGTCAAAAACGGCAAGGGCAAGGTATCCACAACAACCAGCCGCGTAACGCTGTCAGCTGGACCGCTCGGATTATTCGATGCGGATGGCAGCGCGTTTATCGTTCACGTCGATCCCGACAGTTACTGCCCGGAAGGCGAAGCCAAGGGCTGCGCAGGCGGAGCCCGGGCCGCCTGCGGGATAATCATGCGGTAGCGACAGATAAATGGTTAACGGGGGACGGACCGCATTATCGGTCTGTCCCTGTTCTTCCGAATCCTGTTACGTAATCACTCCGCCGGAGCAAAAAGCAACTCAATATAATTCCGGCACTGTATCAACTGCTGCGAAGCAAGCCCGGGCTCATTCATTACCTTTGACAGGATAAATGCCCCCTCGAATGTCGTCAGCAGGTGGTCGGCCACCTGGTAATTCTCGATTGGAATACGCGGGGGATTGAGTGCCACGATGGCATCGATCTTTGCACAAAGACGTTGACGCCAGAAGTGCATCATTTCCCTGATGTTCGACATGATGTCCGCCGAGATGGCCCCGCTTTGATAACAGTAGGAGGCATACAGACAGCCGGGAAAGGGTTCTTCCAGTTTGTCTGTCATCTCGATAAAGAGGCCGACAAATATCAGTAATTGTTGCAGCGGGTCGCGGGACAGCTGCTCGGCCTTTTCCATGAATTCGTTACAATGGTGCCGGTCGTCTTCCGCATAGCGTTCAATCAGTGACGCGGCCAGATCGTGCTTGGTTTTGAAATGGTAAAAAAAGGTACTTTTTGTGACGCCGGCTTCGTCGATGACTTTTTCAACTGACGTGCCCGACAGGCCGACGTCCAGCACCATGTTCTGCGCGACATCCATTATCTTGTTACGTGTAACCGACCCATCACGTGGCATCACTGACCCCCGATCCGTTTTGCAGCAGCACAGATTGTATCCCATGGGTTGTGTTTATTTGTACCGCCGGTCAGAAACAACGGCCATTGGCGTGCGAATCCCTTCGCCCTGCCCTGCTCAAACATTTTTATGCAGTTAGATCATAGTGTTACATCGGCAAAATAAAACCGGTTTCTGTATTGCTTGCCTAAAAACCTTTGCCCTATCTTTATCACCAGGACAAATAGTGTCTAACCGCTAAGCGAGGGAACAATCATGTGTAACGTATGTATGTCAATCAGTGACGAAGCCAATACAACTGACGAATTCGCCGATCAGCTGCTGGATATGCTCAACCAGGGGGCGCTGTCTTTAATGGTGTCTATCGGGCATCGTACCGGCCTGTTTGACAGCCTGGCTGAATTAGCCAGCCCGGGTTGTGAGCAACTTGCCGCGCATGCCGCTCTTGATCCACGCTATGTGAGGGAATGGCTGGGCGCAATGGTGACCGGGGGAATTGTGAAATACCTGCCGGACACCGACGAATACCTGTTGCCGGGAAGCCATGCAGCTTTACTGACACACAGCGCAACGCCGGACAATATTGCGGTGTTTGCCCAGTACATCGGCCTCCTTGGCCAGGTCGAGGATAAGATTGTGGACTGCTTTCGCCACGGTGGCGGCGTCGGCTACGAGCATTATCCGCGTTTCCATGAAGTCATGGCGGAAGACAGCGGACAAACCGTACTGGGCGCTCTGGATAAACACATTCTTCCACTGATCGGTCATATCATCCCTCAACTTGAAGCCGGCATCCGTGTGCTGGATGTCGGCTGCGGCAAGGCGCGGGTTTTGCTTCAGCTGGCGTCCTGTTACCCGAACTCACACTTCACCGGCTATGACCTGTCTGCGGATGCACTGGCCGAGGCGCGCCGGCAGGCTGAAAAGGCGGGGCTGACAAATATTCAGTTTGAAGCACGTGACCTGAGCGACTTTGAGCACAGCGCCGACACCGAACGCTTTGACTTTGTCACCGCCTTCGACGCGGTACATGATCAGGCCGTACCCCAGGGTGTGCTCAATGGCATTTACAAAACACTGAAAACCAGCGGCACCTTCCTGATGCAGGATATCCGCGCGTCCAGCCACCTGGAGAAGAACCTGGAGCACCCGATCGCACCTTTGCTTTATACGATTTCGACCATGCATTGCATGACCGTTTCACTGGCGCAGGGCGGTGCCGGGCTGGGGACCATGTGGGGCGAGGAACTGGCGCTGGAAATGTTGGGCAAAGCCGGGTTTGATACCGTTGATGTGCATCGGCTTGAACATGATTTTCAGAATAATTTTTATGTTATGCGTAAGGATGCATGAAAAATGGAAAAATCTCGCCACCTTACCCAGTAGTTTTTCCATATGCGAGGTAATATGAAATAATCTGCGTATGAGGCCTGTCTCTCACTTCATAGCCGTCACGCTGACGTTATTTCCCTTACACGCCTGGTGCGCACCACCGTTGGCGGATGTTCACGTGCACTTCAAATGGAGTCAGGAAGACGTAACAACAGCGCAGCAGGCTGTCGAGGTATTAATCAATAACGATATCGCACTGGCGGTTGTCACAGGCACGCCGGCTGACTATGCCCTGCAGCTTAAACGGCTGGCGCCGGACCGGATTGTGCCTATCTGGAGCCCATACCGTTCGACCGCTGACTGGTCTGTATGGGCACATGACAAGGGCGTCCTTGAGCGCGCACGTCAGGCGATGGATTCCGGCAAATACCAGGGTATCGGTGAGCTGCATCTGATTGGCGGCTTTGCCCCTCACTGGCGGAGTCCTGTGATTGCCGGACTGGCGCAGATTGCCGCAGAGTTCAACGTTCCGTTGCTGTTACATACCGAATTCAGCCGGCCTGACACTATGATCGGGCTGTGCGGTGCTTATCCCAATGTGCGTCTTTTATGGGCGCATGCCGGCGCCATCCTGACACCTGAACAGGTTTCAAGCGTCATGACCCGCTGCCCGAATGTGTGGGCCGAGTTGTCGGCGCGCGACCCATGGCGCTTTGTCAATAATCCCATCACCGACCGGAACATTACCCTGCTCCCGGAATGGCGCGAACTGGTTGAAGCGTTTCCGGAGCGCTTCATGGTGGGATCTGACCCGGTCTGGCCGGTGGAAAACCTCGACAGCTGGGATGAACCCGACACCGGTTGGCAGCAATACGACCGTTTCATCGACTTCCACCGTCAGTGGATAGATCAGCTTCCGCCGGGGCTGGCGCAGAAGTTACGGCTTGATAATGCCTTGAAGTTTTTTACAGCAACGCCGGATAGCAAATAAATAATCATGCTGGCGGTTAGTCGTCATCCGATCATTTGCCGCAGCATTTTTTATATTTCTTGCCGCTTCCACAGGGACAGGGCTCATTTCGGCCCGTCTTTGGCGCATCACGCTTAAACTGCACGGGGCCAACATCCTTGCCTCCGCTGTACAACCATGTGCCATCGATTTTTCGAAATCTGGACACTTCGTGGTGTTCCTGTATCTCGCCATCTCGCTCATAGCGGGCCTTGAATTCCACCGTGCCGTCCTTGTCGCCCGAAGAACCCGCGGTAGTTTTTACAATTTCAAGCCCCATCCAGGTGGAATCCCGAGCCCACATTGCGGTACCGTCTTTGTCAAAGCTATGTAACTCTTTTGGGTCCAGGGTGGATGCCAGGTAGTCAATGTCCTGCAGAGTATAGGCAGTGTACCGGGAGCGCATCAGCGCCTCGGCGCTCGATGCCTTTGCTGTGCCATCAATCACCGGCTTGCAGCATGCACTAAGGGGTAAACCAGAACCGCAGGGACAGGAATTATTTTCACTCATGGGCGGTATTCTAAATATGTCTGAATCAATATCAAGCCTGGAAAAAATGGCTAATAAAATAGAAGGACCGGCCGTTACAGTTTTTGTGACCAGGTTATCAGCACCCTATCCAGTAGATAAGCTGTTGTCGGTCTACATAAATTGCATGGAGGGACGGCACGGTGTGTGAATACGTAACACCGCTCAAGGCTCCTTGGCTCCGGGGCCACATGGTGCGCCATGGGACAACCCAAGCGCCGTTTCTCTACTGAGACGCGGCTGAAAGGCGTCCCCCTCGCTCCGGGCATCGCGGTCGGGCGTCCCTGCTTCTACGAGACACATAAAACCGTACCCGTTCCAGCGCTCCCGGCAGGTCCACAGCGCGAAATCCAACGTCTGATTGATTCCCTGAGGTGGCTTACGCGTCAGCGCTCGGTGCTGGCCCGTGATGCCGAAACAAAGCTGGGACTGGAGTACGCGGAAATTTTCGAAGCGCATCGTTTGATGCTGACCGATGAATCCTTTCATTCACAGCTTGTGCAGCTCATCAAAGAAACAGAGTGCAGTGCTGAAGAAGCCGTGGAGACACAGCTGGATGACTACATTGAACAGTTCAGTGTGGCTGACTCCGAGTATCTTCAACAACGCGCTGCCGACATCAGGGAGATCCAGCAGGCCCTGCTCGGTCACCTTAGCCGCAGAGTTGCCTGTCGGCGTTGCAGGGATGTAGCCAGTTGCAGTGTCGATCACTGCCGGCAGTGCCATGATCATATCCTCATTGGCGAGGAAATAAACGCGAGTCTGCCGATAGAAACCGACCAGCATACGCTCGGCTTTATCGTCGAAAAGGGTGGGCCTAATTGCCACGCCGTTATCCTGGCGCGCGCCCTGGGTTGCCCGGTTATTGGCAATATTCCTGAACTGCCCGGCTGCATTCCGCCGGATGTGCAGATTCTCGTCAATGGGGATACCGGCGAAGTTATACTCAACCCGACGCAAGAAACCCTCTCCGGCTATCAGTCCACACTCACTAATGACAAGCACAGTTCACAACTGAACGAACCGGTACCCGGATTAAAAGTCATGGCCAATATCGAGCAGGCCGCGCACGTTCAAGCTGCCATTGCTGCCGGTGCCGAGGGCGTCGGCCTGTACAGGACGGAGATCGAATTATTGGTCGCAGGCAGACTGCTGAGTGAGGCAGAACAGACAGCGCGCTACAGCGAAGTGGTCAAATCCATGGCAGGCAAACCGGTCTGCATCCGCCTCCTGGATCTGGGCGCCGACAAGACCGCGGAATGGCTGGGAGCGGCAGACCTGAGTGATGCAGCGGCGGGACAACGGGGTGCCCGTCTGTTGTTGGCGCGCCCCGAACTCCTGCGTGACCAGGCCCGGGCACTCGCTCGCGCCAGCACGCATGGTCCCATACACGTTCTCTATCCGATGATTGTCAATGTCGGGCAATTTCTTGAATTGCGGAGCTTGTTCGATCAGGCGGTAGCCGACCTGGCGCCGGGCGAGTTACAGCATGGCGTATTGTTTGAAGTACCCGCTGCCTGCTTGTCTGCACGGCAAATCATGCAAGTGGCGGACTTCGGCTGTATTGGCACCAATGACCTCGTGCAGTACCTGTTTGCCGAAGATCGGGGCGGCGGGATGGCCGACCCTGCCTGTTTCGAAACCGATACGCTGCTGTGGAAACTCATACAACAATTATCGCTGATCGCCAGGCAAGCGGGTAAGCCGATGGCTATCTGTGGCGAGCTGGCGGGTAATCCTGATTTAACCGGCCGCATCATGCAGGCCGGCATTACCACCATCAGCACCAGTCCCCCGCAAATCGCAAAGGTTCGCCGGGCGGTGTTAGGGATGTAAAACCGGAATATACACGAAACCCCGCTGACGATACTCCGCGACCGTCTCGACACCGGCAGGCACCTTGACGACATAGTCGACAAAGTCGTTTTCACTGTAGCCACTCATCACCGCGTGGCCGGCACAGACGTACACAGGAACCTTATCCGCAACCAGCGCCTCGACTTGCTGGTGCAGCGCCCCGAAATCCGGCTCGGCATACTTCATCAGCGAAAACTCCTCTTCCCCATGGCTGACAACGACTATATCCAAATCCGTAAACCGGGCACGCAAGCGGTCAACGTAACTGCGCACTAGCGGGATCGCCCATTCCAGGTCATCGTAGTCCCATTCGTCGATATCGAAGACGACACCAGGTGGAGGCGTATCGCTTGCCAGAAGCGTATCGATGGTTTCCGCCGATGACGCAGCATGCGCGGGGAGCACAAAGTAAAGGCTGCAGAATACGGTCAGCAGCCGCAGCGAGGACCATAGGAATTTAGCTCGGTTAATAAAAATATGTCGTCACTCCCCTTTTCCCGGCCTGACATCTCGCCTATTGAATTTTCGCCGCTGGATCACTCAGTTCTTTTTGCGCTTGCGGCACCTCTGTCACAACCTGGGTCGCCTGCTCTTTTCGAGCCAGGCTATACTGTCTTGCCCTGGCAAGATAACCGGCCAGGGCGCCACCGCCGGTGGCCAGTAACAACAAGCCAAGGGTCATGAACTGCGTGAAAACCATCAGCGCGCCGGCAGCGATGACACCGACAAAGGCGCCACCGACTTTAAAGCTGGCCTTGGCATGGGCGCGATTGGTTTCCCTGGTAATCTGTTCGTGGCTTTTTTTGATCAGGCGGCTTTTCTGCCGCTCGGCATTGACGCGCAACTTTTCCCGCTCGCGGGAAAACTCATCCTTCGCCTGAGTGACAGCATCTTTCTTGATATGACTGGCAATGGATTCGAACCAGAAGGCAGTGACCAGACTGATAACCAGCGCGAGACAACCGATCGCAATCCAGAGTTCCTGATCGCTGGTTCTTCCAGCGGCCAGCATCAGCGCGACTGTGGCCACTTGGATGACGAGTATTCCCGGCAGGTATCTGAGCATGTTGCCATGGTAAAAACAAAACAGCGCCAAGTCACCGTCGCTTGACAAAAAGATGACGAAAACAGGCGGGTTTTCTTCCGTATCACGACGGGATAGCGCTCCCGCAGATTGCGATACAATAGCTAACTTATTGATACAGTCGTAATTACGTTTGTTTCGCCACAGTTGGCATCAGCCTTGCTTTATCTTTTAGCGGGACGAAGGCAGTATATTTTAGTCCTCTGTGGCATGAGTCCGGCGAACTTTGGATCCTAAATTT
>Ga0316189_10001753_pt1 | contig 21456 bp, 18 predicted proteins | sample LowCovwburrow_MG_FD_204930 | JGI IMG/M metagenome (GOLD analysis project Ga0316189, IMG submission 204930) | Coastal sediment microbial communities from Maine, United States - Lowes Cove worm burrow | ecosystem: Environmental > Aquatic > Marine > Coastal > Sediment | place: USA: Maine... | reverse complement strand
GTTGCTCTATTTAATTTTCTTCCTTTAATAAAAACATTTCTAGGCGTTTGTAATGCGGACAAGTCTAATATAGGATTATTATCTATTAATATAAGGTTTGCAATTTTGCCAACTTCAATGGTTCCCATATTATACATAATCGAATGAGTTTTTGAAGCATTTATAGTGGCTGTTTTTAGTACCTCATAATTGGAAAGTCCAGCTTCTTTATAGAATGCAAGTTCTTGATGAATTGAAAACCCTGGAATAGTTACGCCTATTCCAGCGTCCGTTCCACAGATAAATGTGGTGCCAGCTTCATGAAGCTTTTTGATAATTTTTAAATGAAAATCATGCTGGTTTTTAATTGTCTTGACAATAGAAGAATCTCTTAACTTAGTATTATACCATCTTTCAAATTGGGCTTTACTATCTACTTTTTTAATAAGCGGATTCATGAATTGTAGTTGCTCTGATACTAAAATTTCGTCGTCAATAAGCATTTGGTAAATATTATTGTAAACCGTTAGAGTTGGACTAAAAAAACTGTGTTTTGATTTTTCGAAATCATTAATTACTTGTTTTAATTTTAATGTGTCTAACAAATTATAGTTTAATGGCTGTTGTATAATTTCCTCAGCATGTTCTATAGACTTTATCTGTTGATTGAAATGATAAGAATAAGATACTTTTTGTGAAGGATGTGCAACAATATCTATATCAGAGATTATTGCTTGTTCAATAACAGCATCGAATATATCTTCTGTTAAGCCATAATAGGTTTTAATAAAATCGTATCCTCTTTCCTTATATGAAATTACTTTTTCCTTAGCTTCATTTGGACTTGTTAATTGTAAATTATCATCTCCGATAAATTCTGGACCTGTGAGTTTAGGTCCGGTTGTAAAAAAATTTGGTGAAATAATTTCCTCATTGTTTACATCTTCTTTAATTCTTAAATGCATTGGCATACCCCATAAATTTCGAACTGCTGTAACGCCATTAGATAGATATAGCCCAAGTTCATATCTATCCCATACATGAACGTGCATATCTATTAGACCAGGTGTTAGATACTTGTTTTTTGCATCAAGAATTTCAACATCATTAATATCAATACTGTCTGCAATTTTTTGAATTATTCCATCTTTAATATACACCATTTTGTCAACTAAAAGAGTGTCTTGATTCATTGGGATTATATTGACATTGGTAATAAGAAAGGAATTATTATAAGCAGATTTATTATTTTTAACTTTTAAGTAATTGGTTCTTTGTTTGTCTACTAAAAGCATTATGCCAATAGATATTAGTAAAACCCCAATAATAATAACAATGAATTTTAGAATTCGTTTTACTATTTTCATTTTTAGGTCAATTATCGCTAACAACAGTGTTAAACGTGTTCTGGTTAGAGAATGAAAAGATAATAAATTCTTAAACAATAATTCGAGAATCAGAATCAAATTACTATTAACCAAGGACGTTATCCGTTTTAGCTCGAAGCTCGACTAAGGCGATATTTATGGATAAATCACAGTTTAGTAATTTGGTTTAACCCTGTTGATGGAACACATTTACTTTAAGATGCAAAGTCAGCGTAGCTGCGCAGATTAAAGTTCGCGTTTGGCGAATGTGTTCCGTTGTGTTCGTGTATGATTAGTTACGGAAAATTAGTTATGATTTTCCGATGAAGACTCAAGTTAATTAATTCCGAGTAATTTCCGAGAAGGGAATTCAGTAGTAATTAATTATACATCTTGTTAGCACTAGTTTTATTTCTTTTCTTCTCGTAAAATTTTCTCCATTTTACGACCTCTTGCCAATTCATCAATGAGCTTTTCCATACGTCTGCATTGTTTATACAATTCAAATTCATCCTCTATTTCTTCAATTCGATAACCACAAACGACTCCTTTAATCAAGTGTGCATTAGGATGTATTTTAGCTTTTTGAAAAAATTTCCTAAAAGTTACTTTCTCTTCAATAAGTGCTTGTAAATCATCTTTATCAAAACCAGTAAACCATTCTATTACTTGGTTGAGTTCTTCTTTTGTTATGCCATTCTTCTCCAACCTATTCAAGTAAAGTGGATAAATGGATGCAAATATCATATTAGCGACTTTTTCATTTTTTTCGGCAGTAACTTTCATCTTTAATTGATTTTGAATTAATTAGTGCTAACATGTTTGTGTCTCATTAGTTGCGACGTTAAGCAACTAATTTAGTAAATAAACCGCAGATAGAATATTCCGAAGGAATGTTCGTAAGTTGGCAGTGACCAAAGCAATTAAATATACACGTCTTAAGTTTACAATCTATTAATTTTATGGATATAAACCAGAAAGAACAAAAGAGAGGATTAAGGTTATTATACACGTAGAGACTTAGATCTCGTCAACATTGAAAACCGCCTCTCTTTTCTACACAGATTTCGTACAGTTGTATGAGGCCTTTTGGACCTTGATTTTAAGTCGTTGAAACTCGCGTAGGCTGTCCTTTCATAAAACATTTTGTTATAAATAAAGGTATTAAATATTTTGGACTTGACATTAGTCATTTGGTGTTCGATGTCACAGGTTCCGATGGCAGTTATCATCAGTTTAATAACAATGCACTAGGCTTTAAGAAGTTTGCAAAACACTTGTGTCCTGATAGTCATTGTGTCATGGAAGCTACAGGTTATTACCATTATCAGCTGGCTTACTATTTGCTAGAAAACAGCATTAAAGTATCTGTAGAAAACCCATTATCGGTAAAACGTTTTATAAAGATGAATTTGTCAAAGGTCAAGACAGATAAGAGCGATTCAAAACTTATCTGTGAATATGCCAAGCAAGTGAAATTAAAGCTATGGAAGGGTAATTCCAAGCATTAAAAGGAATGCCTTCAAATCACCAGAGTCCTTTCAGTATATACAAAGCAAAGCACAATGTTAAAAAACAAATTACATGGGGAAGCAGTTTTGGGGCAGCCAAGCAAAGTGGTCGTATCATCCTTAAAACGTAGTTTAAGACAGCTTGATAAAGAGATGAAAAATTTAGAGGACAAGTTATTGGTTTTGGTAAAACAATCACATCAAGACCTATTAACACGTTTAGAGACCATACCAGGAATTGGCGGAAAGACAGCCATTATGTTAGTGGTTTTAACAGGTGGATTTGAACGTTTCTCAAGTGGGAGCGAATTATGCAGTTATGCAGGTCTGACACCAGTAATCAGGCAAAGTGGGAGCAGTGTAAATGGACGAAGCCGTATTAGTAAAATAGGCAATCAAAAACTGAGAAACTTATTATTTATGTGCAGTTTTAATGCCTGCAAATACAACAAGGCTTGTCGGGAACTTTATGAGCGCATCGTAGCCAAGGGAAAGAGTGAAAAACTGGCATTGAGCAGTATGCAATAAACTGTCGAAACAGGCCTTTGCTATTGCTAAATCAGGATTAATATATGATGATACTTATAGAAGTACTTTAGTGAAAAATTAATATTTTTTTACTTGTTTTTTACCACAGTACTTTGTTGTGCTTTTGTTATTTAATTATATTTCAATTACTATTCATCAAAGTAATCTTCAATTAATCTCATTAACTTTTCCATTTCGTGTTTCATTTTCATAAAGGAATTTTTTTGAACCATCCTTAAAAAGGTTAACCTATAACTGACAAGGTTTTTGTAATAGATATTTTTACATATCGATTCATAATTTATTGGCGTTGCCGATGTGTAAAAATTTAAGTCTCGAAAATTTTCCAAATAAAACGGACGCAATATATCATTCACCCAAACTTCGGTATTGTAAATTTTTTCATTTTTAGAATATTCCGATTCAAAAACCATAATTAATTGTTGCCTTAAAGCATCATTTTTCACAAGATTTAGACTATTGGTTTTTAAATCCTCATAGTTCGCCCTTTCCATTGTAAAGAATCTAAATCCATAAATTGCTCCGAACAAAGTGTCGAGCTCTTTGGAATAAGTTGGCGTAGCTTGCTGTAATAAACTATCCAAAATTGTTATACTTTTGATTCCTTTTTCTGTATTATTTATCAAGATTTCTAATGAAGAATAGTCTAATTGTAAACCTTTATAAATCTCTCTTAACGCTTTTGTTTCATAAGCCAAGTCCTTCTTGTTATTATTCCATTGGGATGCTGAAAGAGCGATGAGTACACCAATAAATATAAGTAAAACCTCACCAATAGCATATTTTAAATACTTTCCAGTTTTATTTTTTCCCATAAGGTCGTAGCGAATTTTTCTAAAGAATTTTATCATTGGTTAGCGGTTAGTCATAATGAAGCACAATGCTTTGATATGGTTTGTTTCAATTAACTATATCAGTTGTTAAACGAAGGTCGGTTATTTTTTTTATAAAGTCAAATAGGTTTTTAAAAGACAAACCCACTTTTTTAGTTTATTCTATATTACCTTTGCAGCTTAAATAAATATTTGATTTAATGCAATTAAACCTAACCAGACCTATTTGTTTTTTCGATCTAGAAACTACAGGAGTTAATATTTCGAAAGATAGAATAGTCGAAATTTCCATAATAAAAGTATTCCCAAACGGAACAGAAGAACGAAAAACCTGGTTAGTCAATCCAGAAATGTTGATTCCAAATGAGGTTATTGCCATTCATGGCATTACTAACGAAAAAGTGGCAAACGAGCCAACATTTAAGCAAATAGCCCAGGATGTTCATGTCATGATTAATGATTCAGATTTAGGAGGGTTTAATTCTAACCGATTTGATATTCCGCTATTAGCCGAAGAAATGCTGCGTGCAGATATGGATTTTGACATGAAAAGCAGAGTCTCTGTAGATGTGCAAACTATTTTTCATAAAATGGAGCAACGTACATTGGTGGCTGCATATAAATTTTATTGCGATAAAAATCTTGAAGATGCCCATAGTGCAGAGGCAGATACGTTTGCAACCTACGAGGTTTTAAAAGCACAAGTTGCTAAATATGACGATCTTGAAAATAACACAAAGTTTTTAGCAGATTTTAGCTCAAGGCGTAAATTTGCCGATTTTGCTGGGTTTATTAATTATAATAAAGAGAATGAGGAATGTTTTTCTTTTGGCAAACACAAAGGAAAACGAGTTGTAGATGTTTTGGAACAAGAACCAGGATATTTTGGATGGTTGCTTAATGCCGATTTTCCGTTATACACCAAAAAAGTATTAACCGCTATAAAATTAAGGTCGTTTAATAATAAATTGTTGTAATGAAACTCATTTGTATAGGACGTAATTATACTGAGCATATAAAAGAATTGGAAAATGAGAAGCCAACAAACCCTGTTGTGTTTTTAAAGCCGGACACCTCCATTTTATTAAAAAAACAACCCTTTTTTATTCCAGATTTTTCAAATGAAATTCATCATGAGGTGGAAATTCTTGTAAAAATCAATAAAGTTGGAAAGCACATTGATAAAAAATTCGCGCATAAATATTATGAAGAATTAAGCCTTGGAATTGACTTTACTGCCAGGGATTTGCAAAGTGAATTAAAGGCTAAAGGATTGCCTTGGGAAAAAGCAAAAGCATTTGATGGAGCTGCGGTGATTGGTAAATGGTTGCCAAAGCGCAATTTTGAAAATATTAATGATATTAACTTCAGTTTGCTCAAAAATGACACCCCAGTTCAACAAGGAAACACGAACTTAATGCTTTGGAAAATTGATGAGTTAATCGAATATGTGTCAAAATATTTTACTTTAAAGATAGGAGATATTATCTTTACGGGAACTCCAGCTGGAGTTGGCAAGGTAGTTGCTAATGATAAATTAAAAGGATTTATAGAAAACGAAGAAATGTTTTCAATAACAGTAAAATAAATGGAACACTATTATAAACTTGATAAAGTAAGAGCCCTAGCGGATAATGACACTGATTTTATTGAAACTTTGGCGATGACTTTTTTAGAAGAAGTCCCTGAAGACGCAAAACTGCTGGAACTTGCGGTGGTTAGTAAAGATTATTTGGCTACTTACAAATCTGCTCATAAAATGAAGCCTACAATCGACTTGTTTGAGCTTGGCGTGCTTGACGATTTAATCGAAGTTCAAGATTGGGGTAAGCATGAACAGCATGACAAAGATATTACCGATAAACTTGAATTAGTTTTAAAGGCGGTAGAGAATGCTGTTACAGAGATTAAGGCAGATTTTAACTTATAATGCTGGCTGAAATAATTACTATTGGCGATGAAATTCTCATAGGTCAAATAATAGACTCCAACTCGGCTTTTATCGCCAAGGCGCTTAACAAAATAGGTGTTTCGGTGTATCAAATTACATCCGTCCAAGATGATAGAGTTCACATCTTAAAGGCTCTTAAAGAAGCTGAGGAAAATGCGAATATTGTAATTTTAACTGGCGGATTAGGACCAACCAAGGACGATATAACTAAAACTACCATTGCCGAGTATTTTAACGATACTTTGGTGCAGAATGAGTCTGTTTTAGAAAACATAAAATCACTTTGGAAAAAATATATTAAGCAATCCCTTTCTCAGGTAAATATAGACCAAGCTTTAATGCCTTCTAAGGCTAGTGTGTTGATGAACCGTTTTGGAAGTGCTCCTGGAATGTGGCTAGAAAAGAACAATAAAGTTTTTGTTGTATTGCCCGGTGTACCATTTGAAATGGAAGCACTAATTGATAATGAAGTAATCCCGAAATTACAACAACAATATGAATTGCCTTTTATTTTGCATAAAACACTAGTGGTTTACGGAATTGGGGAAAGTAAATTGGCGGAGAGAATTGAAGATTTTGAAAACAACTTACCAGACTTTATTAAACTGGCATATTTGCCAAACCTAGGGAAGGTTAGGTTACGATTATCGGCCAAAGGGATTGACAAAGAGAAAATTATTAATGAAATGGAATCGCAGGTAGCAACGTTGCTTCCACAAATCGAAGATGTTTTTGTCGGGTTAGGTGAGGACGAGTCGATAGAAGCGTTATTGGGAAAAAAGCTAACTGCTGCGAGGAGGACATTATCAATAGCTGAAAGCTGTACAGGCGGAAAGATAGCTGAATGTATAACAGCTATTTCTGGAGCTTCGGCATATTTTAAGGGAAGTGTTGTAAGCTATGCCACAGAAGCTAAAATTGACGTACTACATATTAATCCAAAATTAATTGAAACATATTCTGTCGTTAGTGTTCAAGTAGCAGAGGCAATGGCGCAAAGTGTGCAAAGATTATTCAAAACAGATTTTGCAATTGCGACTACAGGAAATGCTGGTCCAACTAAAGGTAATTCTAATGCTGATGTTGGGACTGTATGTATTGCTATAGCTACACCAAATGAGGTTTATGCTAAGGAATTTAAATTTGGAAATCATCGTATAAAAGTGATAAGTAAAGCCACAAATAAAGCCTTCGAAATGCTTCAAAAAGAAATTTTTTAAAATTGACAAAATAAAGTTTGTCAACTACTAAAGAATTCGTAAATTTGCACCTCGTTTTGAAATAACAATATTTAAAGTTAGGTATAATGTCAAGAGTTTGTGAACTTACTGGGAAAAAAGCGATGGTTGGGAACAATGTATCGCACGCAAAAAATAGAACTAAGCGTAAATTTGGCGCTAATTTACTTAAGAAGCGTTTTTATATTCCTGAAGAAGATAAGTGGGTGACTTTAAAAGTATCTGCTGCTGCACTGAAGACTATCAATAAGATTGGAATATCGGCTGCAATAAAAGACGCTAAATCAAAAGGATTTTTAAAATAATAGCCGCAATAGATAAAGACAAGTAAGATGGCAAAAAAAGGAAATAGAGTTCAAGTAATATTAGAATGTACCGAGCATAAGGCAACTGGTGAGGCGGGAACATCTAGATACATTACAACAAAGAATAAAAAAAATACGCCAGATAGATTAGAGGTTAAAAAATTTAACCCAATCTTAAAACGTATGACAGTTCATAAAGAAATTAAATAATTAGGAGTTTTTCTAAAACTTCAAATAAGACAAATAAGGTTGAATCATGGCAAAGAAATCAGTAGCATCATTACAAACTGGATCTAAAAGATTAACAAAGGCTATAAAAATGGTAAAGTCTCCTAAATCTGGAGCTTACATGTTTGTTGAATCTATTATGGCTCCAGAACAAGTAAACGACTTTATAAACAAAAAGTAAACGTTCTTGTCTTTAAGATATTTAAGCTGCTTTCATCTCGAAAGCGGCTTTTGTTTTTTATATTTACAATCGGATTATGACAATGTTGCAGAGTTTAGCTTTAGGCAAGACTATTGCTGGTTGTAGGTTGAATGAAACACTAATACAAATGAGTTTATTTAAAAAAATATTTTCTTCAGAAAAAAAGGAAACCTTAGATAAGGGTTTAGAAAAATCTAAGACAACTTTTTTTTCAAAACTAAATAAAGCAGTTGCTGGAAAATCTAAAGTTGACGATGAAGTTTTAGATAATCTTGAAGAAATTTTGGTAACAAGTGACGTAGGAGTTAATACAACTTTAAAAGTTATTGATCGCATTGAAGCTCGTGTGGCAAAGGATAAATATTTAGGCACTTCAGAGTTAAATCAAATTCTAAGAGAAGAAATCGCAGCCTTATTGTCAGAAACAAATTCTGGAGAAGCAACTGAATTCATGATTCCTGATACCAAAAAGCCACACGTCATTATGGTTGTTGGTGTAAATGGTGTTGGAAAAACTACGACCATTGGAAAACTAGCATATCAATTTAAGAAACAAGGCTTAAATGTGGTTTTAGGAGCTGGTGATACCTTTAGAGCTGCTGCAATAGATCAATTACAAGTTTGGGCAGATCGTGTTGATGTACCTATGATAAAACAAGAAATGGGCAGTGATCCTGCTTCTGTTGCTTTTGATACTCTTGAGTCTGCAGTTTCAAGTAATGCTGATGTTGTAATTATTGATACTGCTGGACGATTGCACAATAAAGTTAATTTAATGAATGAGTTGACCAAAGTTAAGCGTGTGATGCAAAAAGTTGTTGACGATGCTCCTCATGATGTCTTATTAGTTTTAGATGGTTCTACTGGTCAGAATGCCGTTGAACAAGCAAAGCAATTTACAGCCGCAACTGAAGTCACTTCATTAGCTGTTACCAAACTCGATGGAACTGCAAAAGGAGGGGTTGTAATTGGTATTAGTGATGAATTTCAAGTACCTGTAAAGTATATTGGAGTAGGTGAAGGCATTGAAGATCTTCAAGTATTTAATAAGTATGAGTTTGTAGATTCATTTTTTAAGTAATTTTTGTCATTTCGGTAATTCCAGGAAATCTGCTTGTTGTGATTCCATAAATTTATCCTCATTAATTATATGAAACCTTCTTATTGTTTCATAAATTACTATTTTAGTGGAAAACACTAACTATGCGTAATTTATTTTGCATTTTTCTTTTTATTTTTGCACTTTCTTGCAAGGAAAAGGCAACAACAGTAGACCCTGAACCTATTATTGCTAATGATTCTTTAAATATAGATGCAACTACAATTCAAGATACAGAGATAAAAGATTTTAGAGAGTTTAAAGTCTTAGATTCAAAATATATCGATAATTCTGAACTTTGGGAATCATTTAATAAAGATTTAAAAGATTTCTCTGAAGAGGAATATAATAGTTTAAAACCTTTAATTTTAGAACAAGATATACCTACTCTTAAAAAACATATTGCTAGTGGTAGTTTAAACTATGAAAAGCTTACCAAGTTTTATTTATACAGAATAAGAAAGTTTGACAGAGAAAACGACCTGTCTTTAAACTCGGTAATTTCGTTAAATCCAAATGTTATCGAGGAGGCTCAAGAAGCAGATAGGACAAGATTTGTAACTGCACCCCATCCTATTTTTGGCATGCCAATTTTATTAAAAGACAACATTAATGTTGCCGCTATGCCAACAACTGCAGGTGCTGTGGCTTTAAAAAATAATTTAACAAATGATGCATTTATTGTTCAGCAATTAAAAAAGCAAGGTGCACTTATATTAGGAAAAACAAACTTAAGCGAATGGGCATATTTCTTTTGTGGTGATTGCCCAAGTGGTTATAGCGCAGTTGGTGGCCAAACCTTAAATCCGTATGGCAGAAGAATATTCGACACAGGAGGTTCAAGCTCTGGGAGTGGAGTTGCCATGGCAGCAAATTTTGCTGTAGCTGCAGTAGGAAGTGAAACATCGGGTTCTATTTTATCACCTTCTAGTCAAAATTCTATTGTTGGATTAAAACCAACTGTAGGTTTGTTAAGTAGGAGTGGAATTGTTCCAATCTCATCAACCCTAGATACTGCTGGGCCAATGACGAAAAATGTAATGGATAACGCTATTGTATTAGATGCTATGTTTGGAGAAGATACTAGTGATATCAAATCTATTTATGCACTTTGGTCAAGTGGTTTTTATTACAAAGATTTACCACAAGCAGAAGCTCTGGATGGTAAACGATTTGGAGCTTTTAAACGATTGATGAAAGATTCTTTATATGTCAATGCTTTGATAGATTTAAAGGCGTTGGGAGCAATAATCATAGAAGTTGAAGAAGGAGAAAGAGAGCTTCCTAATTTTATTAATCTTCTTAATTTAGATATGAAAAGAGATTTGCCTAAATATCTTAAAAATTATGCAAATTCTTCAATAGAACTCAAATCAGTATCTGATATAGTTGTATTTAACAAAACGGATTCTTCCCAGACTATGCCTTATGGACAAAAATTATTTAAGGGAATTGTTGCAGACAAAGGCGATGACGTTTTTTTATCTAGAATAAAGGATTCACTTAAAACCATTGGAAAAACTTTTTTTGACCTTCCTCAAAAAGCAAATAAATTGGATGGATTTTTATCCATAAACAATTATCATGCTGGTTTAGCTGCCGTTGCGGAGTATCCTGCGATTACAGTACCAATGGGATATGAAAAAAATAGTAAACCAAAAGGATTAACGTTTATTGGAAAACGTTTATCCGAAAAACAACTACTAGAGTTTGCTTTTGTTTATGAACAGTCCTCGAAGAAGAGAGTGCCTCCATTAAATTATAATTAATCTTCAAGAAATCTTGCCAATATTGGTTGTATCTTTGCAGCCTGAAATTTAGGTATGAGAACAAAATCGCTCAAGAAAAATAAAATTAATGTCATAACACTTGGCTGCAGTAAAAATGTTTACGATAGTGAGATATTGATGGGACAGCTTAAGGCCAGTGGTAAAGATGTTGTACATGAAGAGGAGGGTAACATTGTAGTGATTAACACTTGTGGCTTTATTAATAATGCCAAAGAGGAAAGTGTCAATACTATTTTGGAGTACATGCAAAAAAAAGAATCTGGGGAAGTTGAAAAAGTCTTCGTTACGGGTTGTCTAAGCGAACGCTATAAACCAGATTTACAAAAAGAAATCCCTAATGTCGATCAATATTTTGGTACTACAGAACTTCCTGGGTTACTTAAAGCTCTAGGAGCAGATTATAAGCATGAACTTATTGGAGAACGTTTAACCACAACTCCAAAGAATTATGCCTATTTAAAAATAGCGGAGGGTTGTGACCGTCCCTGTAGTTTTTGCGCTATACCGTTAATGCGTGGCAAACATAAGTCTACTCCAATTGAAGAGGTTGTCATTGAAGCCGAAAAATTGGCGGCTAAAGGTGTTAAAGAACTCATTTTGATTGCACAAGATTTAACCTATTATGGCTTGGATTTGTATAAGAAAAGAAATTTGGCGGAGCTACTTGAGGCATTGGTGAAAGTTGATGGTGTAGAATGGATACGGTTACATTACGCATTTCCTACTGGGTTTCCAATGGACGTGTTGGATGTGATGAAACGTGAGCCAAAAATTTGTAATTATTTAGATATTCCATTACAGCATATTTCAGATACCATACTAAAAAGTATGCGACGTGGTACAACACAAGAAAAAACGACCAAGTTATTAAGGGAGTTTAGAGCGAAAATTCCTGAAATGACGATTCGCACAACTTTAATTGTTGGATATCCTGGAGAAACAGAAGAAGATTATCAGACCTTAAAGCAGTGGGTGCAGGATATGCGTTTTGAACGTTTGGGTTGTTTCACTTATTCGCATGAAGAAAACACCCATGCATTTAACCTTGTAGATGATGTTCCTGAAGAGATTAAGCAAAAACGTGCTAATGAAATTATGGAGATACAATCACAAATTTCATGGGAACTTAATCAAGAAAAGATTGGACAGAAATATAGAGTTGTAATTGACAGAAAAGAGGGTGATTATTTTGTTGGCCGTACAGAGTTTGATTCACCTGATGTTGATAACGAAGTTTTAATTGATGCTACAAAAACCTATTTAAAAACGGGAGAATTCGCTAATGTAAAAATTACTGAAGCGGCAGATTTCGACCTATATGGTGATGTGATTTTATAGGATTTTAGTTTTTTATCTTAGACAATTGCTTTGCGATTTTTTTAATAGCTGATTCAATTGACTTATCAGGTTCAATGATGTTATACTGTCCCCAAAAAGCTGGATCAGAAAAACCCGAAGCTTCATCACTTAAAATCATTGAAGGTTTTAGTTTCATTTGTGGGTCAACTCTATCAGTAGAATTTTTACTCCAGTCTGTCACTGCCATTTCAATATTAAGCCTATAGGTATTACCAAAAAGTTTTTTACGCCACTTAACTTTAAACCCAAGTTGTATATTGCTATAACTATAGTACCATTTGTCATTCTGTGTCTTGTAGTCTACTCGATAAACTGCTTCCAAAGCTTCAATATTGACTTTTCTAGGTTTTTTTCGAAGAAACATCTGAGTAACTTCTGCTTTATTCTCCACATTAAGTTCATAGATGGCACTAACCAGTGCATAAGTTTCTGAGTCAATATATAATTTTCCATCATATAGAGGAGTAACAACATTTGCTAGTTGTTTAAATTTTACGACAAACACTTGTCGACCGTTTATTTGGGTGGAAGGGTCAAAACTAAATTTGTAATATGGAAATGTTTCTTCGGTAAAAATATACTGTGGATACTTAATAATGTCCGAATATAAAGTACTAAAAGGCCCACCTTGTAATTTTAACGCAAGTGTGTCCAGTCTTGAATAATTTGTATTTTTTCTAGATTTAATAAGTTCAATGGCATCTCTTTTACCTGTCTTATAAGGTTCTTTAAAAACAGATACAACAGCTTCAGTTAAAGAAGCATTCTTACGACCTTTCTTGATAGTTTCTCGATAAAATGCTGTCATTTTAGCGCGTTCATTCAAATAGTTGTCTCGATTATTGTTCAAAACAGTTTTAACTAAAGACTCGGCATCTTTAGGAACATTAATTTTAATTGTTGATAATTCTGTAACGGCAACCTTTAATAAGATTAGATTAGTTTTATTATTTAAATCTTTTAGTGGAATTTGAAGAGTTTCATAACCTAAAAAAGAAACAATTATCATTTGGTTTAATAAATCCGGTGAAACTTTTAGGGAAAATTCGCCTTCCTTGTTGGTAATTGAGCTAATATTGGTATCACTGATACCAACATTGGCAAATGCCAAAGGTTTTTTCGTAGTGCTATCTAAAACACGTCCTTTAAATTCAATAAAAGATTGGGCTACTATTGGAGTTTGGCTTTCTTGTAGAACAACAAACGCCATTGCATTATTACAAAGAAAAGAAGAAAGGCTGATAAAAAATAAACCAGCGTATAGTCTCAATGTTGCATTAAAGGAGACTTTTGCCATAGCTTTTAAGTATTAAATATTGAACATATTAAGGTAGTGAATTTTTGCTTTTTAGTGTCAACCAAAATAAAATTTAACAAATTCAGAATTTATAAGCCAAGCCAACTTGAAGTGTGTTGAATTTCCTATAACCCGAGTTGTCCTCTAAGAACTTATTAAATGCAAAGTATGGCCTAGCTTCAATATAGAAGTTAGGAGTAATTTGATAATTAGCGCCAAAAGTAAAACCAAATAAAAAATCATTGAATAATTCCTTATTGGCAGTATCTCCTAAATCAAGTAATATTTGTGCTTCGGGTCCTATAAAACCTGTGAATTTATTGGCAAGCTGAAAATTAAGTAATAGCGGGATATGTAATAAATTCATATTATTTCTTCCTAAATATTCTGTCGAAGAATAGATAAGCTCTGGTTGAATGCTAAAAACTTCTGATGTTGGTATGTTTACGAACACACCAGCATAAACACCAGATTTTTTTTGCGTATTATCACTTGATTCTGAAACTATTTTCATTTGAACAGAATTTAAACCTGCTTTAAGACCAAAAGTGATTTTAGTTATTTTAGTGTCCTCCTCTTGAGCTAAAGCAAATATTGTAGAACATGCCAACGTTAAGGTTAAAATTAATTTTTTCATATTTTAATGGAATTATTGGATAAAGTCTTTGTCATCAAGTTGATTTTTCTATAGTTCTAAAAGTTAAATTAATTCTTGGCGTCGTAATTTTTTTCGTTGGAGGCAAACGGTGCAACCAATATTTCTGCGTTGTTCCTTTCATTATTAGTATGCTACCATGTTCTAAAACGAATGACCTAGTTTCTTTACTTATTTTATGCTTGAATGCGAATTTACGTTCAGCCCCAAAGCTAAGGGAAGCTATCGCTCCATTTTCTTTTAGGTCCTTTTCGCCATCACTGTGCCAGCCCATGCCCTCATTACCATTGTGATATAAATTTAGTAAGCAAGAATTAAAAGTTTCTCCAGTTCTTTGCTCCACAACATGCTTCAATTCCAACAACTCTTTAGTCCAGGGCAAAGCTGACTTTGTGGTTTTTGAGTAGGTATATTTAAAGGACTTTTCACCATACCAAGCCACTTTCCGTTGGGTTATAATTAGTTTTCCAAAAATAATGGCTTCATCATTTCTCCACAGTATGGAGCTCATTAATTTGTTGTAATATAAATCCGCCTGTAATTTATTAAATACTGTACCATAATAATTTACAATACCCTCTTTTGGCAACACATTAATTAAATCGTCTATATCGTTTTCAAATAGATTCATCGTTCATACTATTAATAACTCAAAGTTATTCCAATTCTTGAATAAACGAGGTTGTCAATTTTTCTAAATGGGATTGCGCTTTTTTAATTTTTGTCTGCAATGTTTTATTAGATTTAGGTTCTAATTCTTCTATTGTTGCTAAAGCTTTAACATACCAATCCTCCCAAGTATGAAGAATTTTTATTTCATTTTTTGAATTACTTCCGTTTGATATTGCTTTTTGGCTAAGTGAGAATTCTTCTTTTATACGATTGGCTCCTGCTTTTTTTATGGTTTCAATTAATTTAATTGCTGTATCATAATTCGCATTAATTAAACTATATGCACTTGTTAAGGTTCCAATTCCAACATTTTTTAAGGTCTCCTGAGATACTTTATCCATCGTATCGTTATCTGTGTGATAAAATTGATCTGTAAAATGCCACAACAAAACGCTGGGAATATCTGAATCAATAAAGGGTACATGGTCGCTTCCACCTTCAAATGGATTTGTATTTACTTCCCAGTTAGCATATTGACCTTGCTCATCAAAAATTTCGATTAAAAAATCATTCAAATAATGGGGCTTCATGTCTTCCAAAGTCAATGGATCACTGCCCCATTCTGAATGTTTGTCTTTTCCTCTTGTCCAAATAGCACTAGGATCGGGCATTTTTTCTATAAGAAATGAACCTCCAGTTAAATCTGTGTTTTCCCCAACCATATCAAGGCTTATACCCCAATTTATTTTGGTGGTTTGTTCACCATCTTCAATAAAGCGGCGGGTAGAAACAAACTCATCTCCCCATAAGAATGTAATTGTCCGTTTTGCTTTAATTTTGTCTTCTGCCAAAAGTTTAGCAGTGAGCATTGCCATTTCGAGCTGTAGACCTACGCCCGAAGCATTATCATTCGCTCCAGGCTCTTGAATATGTGCGCTAAAAACCATGCTTTCATTTGGTAACTCAGAGCCTAATACATTGGCTACAATAGTCAATTCTTCAGAAAAATACTGTTTTATAGAAATATCTACCTTGACTTTATTGTTCCCTTTAGAGATGGCCGATTTTAATTTTTCTTTAGCTTCAAAAGACAAAGCAATTCCCCAAGCATGGACACTTTTGTTATAGGGTAAACTTCTAAATTGAATTGATTTGGAATTTTTTTCTGGTTGTATATAATCAGGATTGTGATATGTTATAATTCCTAATGCACCACCCTTAATAATTGCTGCTTCATATATTTCGCCAGAGCTTGATTCGGCAAACACAATTTTCCCTTTAAGATTGCTGTCTTTAAGGTTTTTAGTGTCTTTTAAATAAATAACTTCAGCAATATGACCTTCCACAGGTGTGGATGAAGAATTTATATAAACCATATTTCTATTGGTTTCAAATTGTAATAAGGGCTCGTCAATACCAACAATACTCAGGGTAGCATCTAGAGGTTCCCAGGTAGGCTTTTGCAATGATCGTTTTTCAATTCTATAAACAAATCGGTCATCTTTTTTAGCATCTTTCTCTTGCACAAATCCGACATTCTCTAATTCCGAAGCAATTTTATATATGGTTTTATTAAAGCCAGTATTGCCAGCAATTCGCCAAAATTGTGCTACAAAAGAAGTAGTTTGGTATGCAATATCCCCCTTGAACTCTGAACGCAATAATTCAAAGTAATCTAGTGCTTTGCGTTCATTCGTTCTGTAAAAACAAAACGAGAGTAAAACAAAAAACAGCAGGAATGATTTTTTCAGCATGATTAAGATTTAGGGCTCAATTTATTGATTTATTGTATCATCTTTTTTTACCTCATTAAGCAATTCGGGCTTTCCAAATCCTAGACCTTCAAGTTTTTCCATTTGTGTGGCGGCATCACCAATTACTAAATAGTACATTTTACTAACGTCTAGATATCTTTCTGCAAGTTCTTTCACGCCTTCAACCGTAATGTTTTTTACAATGGTTTCTCTTTTTTTAGCATAATCATCAGGTAGATTGTAATTACTAATATTGCTAAGCATATTTAACTTTGAACCCATAGTTTCAAAAGCACGGGCATTACTTTTGATCATAAACCCTTTAGTAATATCTAGATCATTTTGGTTATAATTTTTACCATAATCTTCTAATATTTCTTTAACCAAACTTGCTGATTCAAAGGTTACGTTAGTACGAACACCACTAAAAATACCAAATGCCCCTTTTATTTTTGTTCCTGAAAAATTTGAGCCTATACCATAAGTATATCCTTTGGTTTCTCGTAATTGCTGCATGAGTTGAGAGGCAAAACCACCACCACCAAGTCGATAATTCATGATTTGTGCGGGATAATAGTCGGCATCGGTTTGAGCCAAAGCTGGATAACCAAACCTAATTACAGATTGTTTTGCATCTGGGACATCATAAAAGTAAACTTTAGAATTTTTTGGTGCATCAGGAACATTTATTTCAGGAATTGTGACCTCTTTTGCTTCCCAATTCTCATTTAATTCACTTAAGGAATTTTTCACAGCTGCTTTAGAGATATCCCCTACAACATGAAATTTACTAATAGAAGGCGAGAAATTTTGCTCATAATAATTTTGTAAATCTTCAATGGTGATGGCTTTTACTGATGCTTCCATACCAATATTGTTATTGGCCATTATATTGTCTTTGCCATAAATAAGTTTTCCAAATTCAATAGCTGCAATACTGTTTGGATTCCCTTTTTGGCGTTGAATTTGACTAAGGGTACTCTGCTTTAATAACTCAAATTCTTTTAAATCCCAACGTGGTTCTAATATAATTTCTTTCATAAGGTCTACTGTAGCATTATAATTTTTGGCTAAAGTATTCCCTGTGAAAATAATAGATTCATCGTTAGAACGTGCATTGATAGAAGCACCTAAACTCTCTATTGCATTCTCGAGTTCTTGGGTTGTTTTGTTTTTTGTCCCTTTGGTTAATAAATCAGCCAATAAATTTGATACGCCAATTTTATCTGGATTCTCTAAAAGCATACCACCATTAATTTGCATGGTAAATTGAACCAATGGAACCTCATTATTTTCTATGCCAAACACTCGTAATCCTGAAGATAAAGTCTCTTTATAGACTTCAGGTGCCTTAACATCTGGACTCTCCCCATATTCAGGCTCTATAGAACGGTCAAAACTAGACGGTGTTTTTTCGTATGCAGCAACAATACTAGCATCAAAGGACTCTTCGGCACCCTCAATGATTTTCTCTTCAATAACATTTGCTAAATTTGAATCCTGTAAAGCAAGTTCTTTTGCCCCTTTTGGCACAAAACTAGTTGCTACATAATGCTGACCTTTAATATAGGTGTTATACACGCGCATTACATCTTGAGGCGTTACTCCTAAAATATTTTTGACGTCTTGGTTAATAAAACCTGGGTCGCTTGCGAAAATTTCATATTGTGCAAGTTGAAACCCTTTGCCCAAAACACTAGATAGACTATTGTAAAAAGCAGTCTCTTGGCCAGCCTTAATTCTATTTAAATCCTTATCGGAAATACCCTCAGCTTCAAACTTTGCGAATGCTTCATTTATGGCACTTTGTACATTGTCCAATTTAGTGTTTTCAAAAGCCGTAACCATTAACATAAACTGTCCAGCTATTTCAGAATTGTATTGAAACATATCTACCACATTAGTTAATTGATACTCTTCCACCAAAAACTTATTTAGCGGAGCACCTTTGCCTTGAGAGAGGTAATTTGCCAAAACCTCTAGTGCATAGGAGTCTTTATGATATTCATAAACAGAAGGCCAAGTGAGAGTTAATTGCGGTAATTGTGCAAAGTTATCTTCATAATATAATTTTTTGGTTTCTCTAAGTTGGGCAGCTTGCTTCTCCATTTTTGGGATAGCGTCTCCCCGTTTTATGTCATTAAAATATTTCTCTACCCAGGCTTTGGCCTGTGCAGTATCAAAATCACCTGCAATGGTTAAGGTTACGTTATTTGGGACATACCAACGATTAAAAAAGTCTTTTACATCTTGTAAAGTAGCATTTTGTAAATCTTCTAAAGACCCAATGACTTGCCATGAATACGGATGATTTTCTGGATACAAATTCTTATCAATTACATAAAAATTATGCCCATAAGGACTATTGTCAACACCCTGTCTTTTCTCATTCTTTACAACTTGCTTTTCCTTAGCTAATACAGGCTCAGTAACGGTATTAATGAAGAAACCTAATTTATCTGCTTCTGCCCAAATCATTTTTTCCAATGCATCTTTGGGCACGGTTTGAAAATAGTTTGTCCTATCCCTACTAGTAGACCCATTAGCGCCAGACCCTCCAATGCGTGCACTCATTTTATCCAAGCCTCCTTTACCTAAATTTTCGGATTCCAGAAATAATAAGTGCTCAAATAAATGAGCAAATCCAGTACGACCAGCAACTTCTCTAGCGGAACCAACATGACTTGTTAGAGCAACAGCTACTACTGGATCAGATCTGTCAATATGAAAAATGACCTGTAGGCCATTATCCAGTGTGAATTTCTCGAAATCGACTTTAAATTCTTTCGTTTCGGAAGCATTGTTCGCATCTTGCTTACATGAGGCCGCAATGAGTAGAAATATGATGAACAGGGATTTGATTTTGAATAATTTCATTGGATTGGTGATTAAGTTTTTTATTAGTATTTTATATTGTCAAGACTTATAATTCGAATGCATTATTGTTTACAAAGAAAATAGCGTTCACCAAAAATAGTTTTCCATTTTCCCAAAAGCTTCTAAATAGGGTATCGTCTACCATATAAATGATACTGCCACTTCCCATGCGCTCTTCTCCAAAAACAAGTGAATTCTTTAAACCTTTCATGGCCTCACTTCCGGCGAATCCAGAGACTTTATTCACATTTTCGCCAATATGGGCAACATTATAGCCATCATCTAATAAACTATAAGATGAAGGACTTAATTTAAGGGAGAAATAATCACTGGAGTATCCAAAAGCCATCGGGTGGGTGTTATCAACTTTGGTTTTGAAAATAGCACCAATTATCATTTGCTTTGCATACTCGCGTTCACGATTTGCGTATGGAATTAGATTATCTTTTTCATCATCAACGTCTTCTTCGTCTTCGTCTTTGTTATTTTTTAAACTAAATCCTTCCTTACCGGCAAAAGCACTCAACGCTCTATTAATAGCAATAACTTTTCCGCCGTCTCTTATCCATGATTGTAGCTCAATTAGGGCATCTGCGTTTAACGTTTTTCTATAATTTCCACTTGGCAAGATTAGAACATTGTATTTGTCGAGATTAACCCTGCTGATATCTTCTGAATTAATAGAGGTAACTGGATAACGCAGTTGTCGTTCAAAGAAATGCCAAAGTGCACCATAACTTAATGAAGACGTTGCATTACCGGAAAGCATTGCTATTTTTTGTTTGTTCACCAATTTAATATCGGGGGAACCAAAATCTGGACCTGATTTTGAAAAACCTGAAGCAATTGGATTGAGTTTTCGATGATTTGCGTTGGCAATGTTTAGTAAAAGATTATCAAATCCATCTACTTTTTTATTATCACCTCTAACAATTATTAAAGAACCCCGGTCAAAATCCATTCCACCGGTAGATATTGGTTTTTCTGTAAAACGCACCTTTATATTCTGCTTTAATAAGTCTGCCAAAAACTCAGCATCCTGAAGACTTTGCCATCTTACTATATAACCTGTTGCGTTGGTATTAATACTATTATTTACTTTTTGAAATGTTGATGGATTAGATGGTAGGAGCGTTGTAGTTGCCAAGGCTTCTAAGCCATATGCATAAGGAAGGCTCCAAGCGGTGATATCATACGTCAAAGAATCGCTTAATTTGGCGTCACGTTCAAATAGAACTTTTACCATTTTTCCTTTAGGCTGGTTTGTACTAACAACCAAATCTTTGGATGAGGTATTCATGTTGCCTTGAGTGCCGGTAGAAAATTTTAATCCATTTACTTTTTGAACATTGGCATCTCCATACTTAATTTCATGTTTATCCAGTAAATTTTTTAGAGATTCAATTTTATCATTGTTGCCCTGTAGTACGTAGCTTTTGTATTTTAACTTTGAAGTATCAAAAAATAATTTAAACTCTTCATTTAATTTTGTTGCATTTTTTGAGGAAATTTCAACTGTGGATAGACCGGTTGTTGTGTGATGTGCAATACGATCCATTAGAGTTAAAACATTGCCTTCATCATTTAAAATCCCTAATCCTGCAAAACCATGACCAGCCTGTTCATAAGTCATACCAATGGCTCCCATAAAGGTTGGGTAGGTGTCGCCATAGCTAGGGTAAAATAAATCAAAGCGTTCTCGCGTAAAATAAAGCCATCCATTAGCATCAAAATACTTGGCATGATTTTTACCTATTTGGGTCTGAAAATCACTTTGCCAATCACTAATAATTTCATGAAATGGTTCAGCTGCTGGGGCAAAATAATAAGGTTCGTTAATACCTTGTTCA
>Ga0316189_10001752_pt1 | contig 21483 bp, 15 predicted proteins | sample LowCovwburrow_MG_FD_204930 | JGI IMG/M metagenome (GOLD analysis project Ga0316189, IMG submission 204930) | Coastal sediment microbial communities from Maine, United States - Lowes Cove worm burrow | ecosystem: Environmental > Aquatic > Marine > Coastal > Sediment | place: USA: Maine... | reverse complement strand
CCGCAGCCGGTAGCAATGCAGTGCGTTTACGGTTGGTCATTCGATGGTATCCGGGCCCTGGTTTAACTCGCGCTGCAGTTTACCCGAGGGCTACAGTGTTGGGTAACACAGTGTGAAGGTTCCATTTGGGAATGAATATGATAAATTGGCGACTGTTCAGCATTTGCACTGATAAACGTGGAGATAACCAGAATGCGCTGGGATGATATCGATAAACAGGTCTGCTCGGTGGCTCGGGCCTTGTCCGTGGTAGGTGAGCGTTGGACCATGCTGATCATACGCGATGCCTTTCTCGGTACCCGCCGTTTCGACCAGTTCCAGAGCAACCTGGGAGTGACCCGCCACCGCCTGTCAGAGCGACTCACCAAGCTGGTGGAGCACGGCGTATTGGTAAAGGTGCCCTACCAGGATCGCCCGGTCCGTTACGAATACCGCCTGACCCGCAAAGGACTGGGCTTATACCCGGTATTGATGAGCCTGGCGCGCTGGGGCGATGACTGGATGGACAAGGACCAGGGTGCTCCCCTGGAGTATGTACACCAGACCTGCGGTCACAAAACCCACCCGGTACTGGCCTGCAGCGAATGCGGCGAGCTTCTGAAACCCGAGACGGTCACGCCGCAATTGGGCCCCGCCCTGGTCGGCCTGGCTGAGCAGCTGGCGGAGCAGGGCGAGGATATTGCCGATATTCCGCCGCTGCTGAGACGCTCTATGTAGGCGCCGCAGCGCGTAAGAGCGTAAATATCTCAGGAAAAACCCGGTGAATTCTTATGAAATAATCACACTCGCGGGAACTTCAACTTTGTTGGGGAAGGTATAGACTGGGTGCAATAAAAGGCCTCGCTCTGTAACAGAGGGAAGGGGCAGCATAATAAAAGCAGCAAAAACAACTACAAATCCTCATATGGGAGCACCCGCAATGCAATTCAAGAAGAACATACTCGCCGTATCGATCGTAGCAATTCTGCCCGCCCTGGTTGCACCAATGGCGCATGCGCAGGACCAGCCGAAGCAGCAACGGGTAGTGAATCCGGAGCTTGAGGAAGTTATTACAACCGGTACCCGGGTGAAGGGGCGCACGGCCACGGAAACTACCGTGCCAATCGACGTATTCCAAATGGATGATATTTCCAAAGCGGGTACCACTGAGACAGGCGCAATCCTGCAGAAGTTATCGCCATCCTTCAACTTTTCCCGCACTACCATCAGTGATGGTACCGATATCATCAGGCCAGCCACATTGCGTGGACTCAACCCGGACCAGGTTCTGGTGCTGGTCAATGGCAAGCGCCGCCACAGCCAGGCATGGAACAATATCCAGCAAACCGTGGGACGGGGATCGTCCGGAACGGACATGAATGCCATCCCGGCCAGCGCGATACAGCAGATAGAGGTGTTGCGCGACGGCGCGGCGGCGCAATATGGCTCTGACGCTATTGCCGGCGTGATTAACATCATTCTCAACACGGATGTGGAAAATTCCAACATCAGTGTTAAGTACGGTGAATATGATCAGGGAGATGGTGAAACCTGGACCGCCAGTGGTAATACAGGCTTCGAGATAGGAGATGGCGGCTTCATTACCATTTCTGGTGAGTACCGTGACCGCGACGCCACCAATCGGGCAGTGGCGACACAGCGTACCGATCTGTTTGATCCCGGCACTACCATCATGCGCATTGGAGACTCCGATGCTGAAGACAAATCGGTATTCCTCAATGCTAGCTTGCCCACCGGGTTTGGCGAGCTCTATGGCTTTGGCGGTTGGTCAAAGCGGGAGGGGGAATCCGGTGGTTTCTACCGTTTTGCCGAGCGTGCGCAACGAGCAGTCCCGCAGGTTTACCCTAACGGCTTCCTGCCTTTGCAAACTACCGAGGTAGAGGACTATTCCGGCTCATTTGGACTGCGCAAAGATTTCGGCAATGACTGGGAAATGGATGCCAGCGTAACCTATGGGCAGAATGAGTTCTCATTCGGTACCAAGAATTCGATCAACGTGTCACTCGCTGCAGAAGCGTTTTATGCCGCAGGCGGTGACCCGGCCACTGATATCGCTTATATCGATAACAGCGCCAATAACGTGATCAATGCCATCATTCCCGATCCCGCCGGGCAGCCTGACACGCCAGCCAACCGCGCTGCAGCGGAAGCCAGCCCGACAGGGGCCGACAGCGGCAGTATTCAGTTTGACCAGACAACGTTCAACCTGGATTTTTATGGCAGTGTCGAGATAGGTCTGCCGCAGACACTGTATGTTGCAACGGGGTTTGAATACCGTGACGAAAACTATGAGATCAAGGAGGGTGACCTGGTCTCCTACTCCTGCGGTAGCAGTCCTGACATATCAACGCGTGTGCCGTCAATTACTGATCCGGATGCCTTCGCAGCATGTGGCATGCAGGCCTTCCCCGGTTATGGGCCGATCAGCATAGTGGATGAAGACCGCGACAGCACCGCCGCTTATATCGATCTGGAAACCAACCTGACAGACAATGTTCTGGTAGCGACTGCCGTTCGTTACGAAGATTACAGTGATGCGGGTGATCAGTTTACTGGCAAGTTCTCAGGCAGGTGGCAGGTCATTGATAGCCTGGCGTTTCGCGGAGCGGTATCAACAGGCTTTCGCGCCCCAGCCTTGAGCCAGCGATTTTTCAGTACGGTATTTACCGACATCGATGGGCCCAACCTGGTGCAAACCTTCCATGCCCCTGAGGGTAGTCTGGTGCCGTCCCTGTTCGGCGTTTCCGATCTGGAACATGAAGAGTCCCAGAACTATAGCCTTGGTTTAATATGGGATGCGGCAGATAACCTGTCCGTAACGATAGATGCGTACCAGATCAATATTGATGACCGCGTTGTGCTGGGCGGTAAGGTGGGTGGCGGTTTTACTGACCCCAACCCGATACTGGATGAATTCCTCGGCCAGTTTGGTTTCGATAACGCGCAGTTCTTCTCCAATGCGATTGATACTGAAACCAAGGGTGTTGAAGTGGTCGTAACCCATGATGCGGATCTCGGTAACTGGGGCTTTCTGACAACCACCCTGTCAGGAGCACACAATGAAACCGAAGTTGAAAAGATAAATGCACCGGCGGGTATTTCGGAGGACGTGTTCTTTAGCAAGGCACAAGTTGATAATGTGGAAACAGGTCAGCCTCAGGACCGTTTTATCGCCAATTTTGACTGGGGCCTCAATGGCTTTTCTGCAAATCTGCGTTTTAACTATTATGGAGAGGTCGAGACCTCCTTCTTCAGCTGTGACGGCCTGGGACTGGGAGGTGACTGCGAGCCGTTGGGAATTGATGGGCCACAAAGTAGCGTCAAGTCAGACGGTAAATGGTTGACTGACCTCGAGTTGGCGTATGACTTCGGAAATGGCCTTGTTGCGGCGGTTGGTGGAGAAAACATTTTCGACGAGTACCCGGATGAATTGCCAAAGGTTTCAAGTCACGGCTTTATCAGTAACGGACCGGCGCTCGCGCCTGGTGCGGATACACTTAGCGGCTTACAGGCGGCTGGCGGTAACTTCAAGTATCCCTGGGAGTCCACTCCGTTCGGTACCGGCGGTGCCTTCTGGTATGGCAGGGTAAGTTACACCTTCTAGTGCCTGTAGACGCAGTAAGCTGCAATTTCTCAAAACCCGGCACTGATGTGCCGGGTTTTTTTATGGGAACCCTATCGCTATTGTGATTTCTTGCGGCACGGCGTGGGACAAGAACTAGCTACCCGGCCGCAGCAACCAACGCCTGATCAATATCCGCCAGAATGTCATCAATGTGCTCGATGCCAATCGACAGGCGTACCATATCTTCACTCACGCCCGCAGAGGCCAGCTCCTCGGCGTTGAGCTGCCGATGCGTGGTGCTCGCCGGGTGACAGGCCAGGGACTTGGCGTCGCCGATGTTCACCAGGCGCAGGATCAATTGCAGGGCGTCGATGAAGCGGGTACCCGCCTCGATACCACCGTCAATGCCGAAAGTGAGAATCCCCGCCGCCTTGCCACCGCAGATTTTCTCGCAGGTTTTCCGGTGCGGACTGTCCTTCAGGCCCGCGTAATTCACCCAGGTTACCTGGGGATGTTTCTGCAGGTACTTCGCTACTTTTTTCGCGTTCTTGCAGTGCTGCTTCATGCGCAGACTTAGGGTTTCAAGGCCCTGCATGATCTGGAAAGCGCTGCTGGCCGGCAGACACGCACCGGTATTGCGCAGTGGCACCACGCGACACCGCCCTATAAACGCTGCTTCACCCATGGCCTCGGTATAGACCACGCCGTGATAGGAGGGGTCGGGCGTGTTCATGATCGGGAAACGCTTGGCGTGGGCAGCCCAGTCGAATTTTCCCGAGTCGACGATGGCGCCGCCTATGGTGGTGCCGTGGCCGCCTATGTACTTGGTGAGAGAGTGCACGGCGATGTCAGCGCCGTGATCGAATACCTTGCACAGCACGGGGGTGGCTACCGTGTTATCCACGATCAAGGGCACACCGGCGGCATGGGCGATCTCTGCCCATTTTTCGATGTCCACGATATTGCCCGCCGGATTGCCGATAGATTCACAGAACAGGGCCTTGGTATTCTTGTCGATCAGCGAGGCGGCGGTCTCGAAATCATCGCCATGGGCGAAGCGCACTTCGATACCCTGGCGCGGGAAGGTGTGGGCAAACAGGTTGTAGGTACCGCCGTAGAGCTGCGAGGTGCTGACAATATTACTGCCCACCTCGGCAATCGCCTCTATGGCGTAACGGATCGCCGCCATACCGGAGGCCACCGCCAGCGCACCCACGCCACCTTCCAGTTCTGTCAGTCGCTGCTCCAGTACCGCATTGGTAGGATTCATGATGCGACTGTAGATGTTGCCCGGCACCGCCAGGTTGAACAGGTCGGCACCGTGCTGGGTATTGTCAAAGGTGTATGACGTGGTCTGGTAAATCGGTGTGGTAGCCGCGTGGGTTGCGGGGTCGCCGTCGTAGCCGGCATGCAGGGCAATAGTTTCCGGTTTCATTATCTGTCCTCTTTTGATCGCGGAGTTGCGAGAGTGCTGCAAGAGCTTAGCAAATAAAGGCGAGCAGGCAAGAACTCATCGCACAATAAATGGGTTCTTCTTATAGTAGTGGGGCGGTTAGGACTGAAAGCTGATCGGTGTTTACCCCTGGCCTGGTTTGGTCCGGACCCGCTGACTAAAACCAAACCTGGAAAGGTTTCGGTGACTATATAGTAGATTGAGGTAGTTGCCGGCTGAAACATTAACGCACATCGCGTAAAATCCAGCAGTCTTGTACGCAAAGGAAGTCCCGCTTGCCCCTCACCACACAACAGATCGGTAAGGTAGCCGTATTACTTGGCCGGAAGCCCCGTGGGCTGGAAGATGTCCCTGTCGCTCAGGAGAATGGACAACCTATGGTCATTCGCGTGGCATCGTTGGTTGAGGAAAAGCCTTTTCCCACCCTGTTCTGGTTGATCGATCCGGCGCTTTGCTATCGTATCGACCAGGCCGAGGCGAACGGCCTGATCAAGCAGCTGCAGGAAACCATCGACGAGAGCCCCGATTTGCAGCAGGCGATGACCGAGGATCACCGTGCACATATTGCTTTGCGCGAAACGTTCATGAGCGCTGCGGTAAAACAGCGCTTGGATGAACTGGGCTTCGGCGAGGTGCTGGCAGACAAGGGTATTGGCGGTATAGCGGATTTTACCCGTATCCGCTGCCTGCATACCTGGTATGCGGCCCACCTGGTGGTACCCAATACTGTGGGGGCATTACTCGATCAATGGTGGCAGGAACAGGAATCCAATTGAGATCAGTTTTTTCTTCACCAGGTGCAGGCCTCCACACCGGAGAGTGAACTGGTGCTCAGGAAGAGCGGTTTTAGCGCGTGCCCGGTTCAAGTCTAACCTGGGTGCCCCATAGCCCGGGAGGTCCTGCCATCGGGACATCATTGATGGTATATTGTCCGCCGTTTAATTTTCGGGCCTTGCCCCGTCTCTATCTATCTACGCGGAATAATTGATGACTGCTACCACAGATGATCTTCGTATACGGAAGACAAATGAACTGATTTCACCCGAGCAACTGATCGCGGATGTGAGCGTAAGCGATCGTGCAGCGGAAACGGTAGCGCATGCGCGCCGTACCATACATAACATTCTCTCGGGCGAGGATGACCGGCTGCTGGTGATTGTAGGCCCCTGTTCTATTCACGACCCTGACGCGGCGCGTGAGTATGCAGCAAAGTTGCGGCAGGCTGCTGATGCCATTGCCGATGACGTGTTTGTGGTCATGCGCGTGTATTTTGAAAAGCCGCGCACTACCGTGGGCTGGAAGGGCCTGATCAACGACCCCGACCTGAACAACACGTTTCAGATTAACAAGGGCCTGCACCTGGCGCGGCAACTGCTGCTGGACCTGGCGGAGATGGGTTTGCCCGCAGGTACGGAATACCTGGACCTGATCAGCCCCCAGTACTATGCAGACCTGGTTTCCTGGGGTGCTATTGGCGCGCGCACCACCGAGAGCCAGACACACCGGGAACTGTCCTCCGGCCTGTCCTGCCCGGTGGGCTTCAAGAACGCCACCGACGGGGATATTCAGGTGGCTATCGATGCGATCAAATCCGCGTCACAGCCGCACAATTTCCTTTCGGTGACCAAGCAGGGGCGCTCGGCGATTTTCCAGACTACGGGTAATGAGGATTGCCATATCATCCTGCGCGGCGGCAAGCACCCGAACTACGATATGTTCTCGGTGGATGACGCGGGTTCCATGCTGACCAAGGCGGGCCTGCCGGCGCGCATCATGATCGATGCCAGCCATGCCAACAGCCGCAAGATTCCGGCACGGCAGGTGGATGTGGCCAGTGACATCGCCACCCAGGTGGCTCGCGGCAGTCGCAGTATTTTCGGCATTATGCTGGAAAGTAACCTGGTGGAAGGGCGGCAGGACGTGGTCGACGGTCAGGCCCTGACCTATGGTCAGAGCATTACTGACGCCTGCATTAACTGGGATCATACAGAATCCTTGCTGCAGGAACTGGCTACGGCAGTGCGCTTGCGTCGGGGCTGAATTAGAGCTGGACTTTCCTGGTTATTTTTCTCTGGAGCGTTCTCGCGCTGCTGTCATCTGATCGAGGTAGGTCAGCATTTCCATGTTATTGGTATCCGGATCCAGGATACGTGCTCTATACACATCGAATACCAACTGTTGTACCTCGGTATTATCAGGGCGCGCGTAGAACAACCAGTCGGTGAGGTGCGAGGCGAGGCGGATGTCCTGTCCAATCAGGCCGCGAGCATAGGCTGTAAGCGCGGGTACATTACCGCCGGCCAGCTCTATGATCATATTGCCCTGTTCCTCCATTGAAGCGGGCGTCCAATGGGAGGGAATGTCGTCCCACCAGCCGGTATATTTCTTGATCACCATTTTCGAAATATCGTTAGGGCTGACGTACTGCTCGTTCAGCGTTGGATGTGTGGCCAGGTGCTCGGGGAGTTGCACGGAGCTGTAGATCTGGTCTTTGCGCTTGCCACTGTTCAGACCGTCGATGGTGTGATCGACAATGAACTGTAGTGCTTCGGCCAGTACGCTGAAATTTTCCACGATGGTGGCAGTGTCGGTGATAGCTGCGCCGTGGGCAGGCAGCAGGATTTGCGGCTCCAGCGAGGCCATTTCCTCCAGTGCCACTACCCAGTCTTCTACGTGGCGTTGAAAGCGTTTGCCGTTGCCGGCATTGGGCAAAAAGCCCTGGTAGTAATCGGCGCTAGCTAAGGCACCGCGGCCGGGTACCCAGACATACAGTTGGTCATCGGTCTCGCCCTTGTGGTGCTGCAGCACGAAGGTTTCGCCGCCGATTTCAAGCTCCAGCCGATCACTGAAATAGCGGTTGGGCCATACCAGGTCGGCCTCGGAGGCGGGCAGTTGTTCCTCGGGCTGGCTCATGTATTTGGCCAGGGAGCCGCGCAGGCGGATATAGCGATGGAATCGCGGCTCGAGCAATTCATGGGCGATGATCTGCGGCGTCTCGCCGGCGTCCATGATGGCCCAGGTGCCGTAGGCGTGATCCACGTGACCGTGGGTATAGATGATGGTGTGTATGGGCTTGTCGCTGACCGAGCGAATCGCATCAAGTATGGCAGGCCCGGCGGGCCCCATGCCGGTATCCACCAGCACAATACCTTCGTCGGTTTCAAAAAACGCCGCGTTGACAATGGGCATGCGGATCAAATAGCTGCGCGGTCCCACCTCAATCACGTTGGTTTTCTTGCGCACGTCCTCAATAGCATCTTCAGTGCGCCCGAACATATTCTGCGCGGCAGACAGGGAAAATTCACCGCCAAAGGCGCCGCCTTCCATGATGCGGTTAATCATTTCGGGGTTTTCTGCCAGTACCATGGTGCGGGTGTCTATATTGGCCTGGTTCGCCACCACCTCAATGGCCTTGCTGCTGGCACTTTTCGCGGTGGAGCGGGCCACTTCAGCTACTTTTGTGTCTGCCAGCAGCATGCCGATCAGCAAGAAGACGATGGCGAACAGGGTATAGCCCAGTAATTTTTTCATGGCGCTTGGTCCTGAGTTTCCAGAAGTTTGAATGCAGGCTGAAGCTTACCCGAAAGAAGGAAAAGTCATATGACCGCAGAGGTCGATTTTCACGGACAGAACAGCTTGCCGTCGGTCCTGCCAGGCAATAAAAAGGGCGACTCGAGAGCCGCCCTTGAGTCTTTATGAGGCAACTAACTAGAAGTTATAGCGTGCCGTCATGCCAACGGTGCGTTCCTTCAGGATATTGGTCTGGGTATAAGAACCGTCGCTGAGGGTAACGTCGTAGGCATCGGGACCGCGCTGGTAGATGATCTCGTCTTCATCGGTCACGTTTTTCGCCCACACTGAAACATCCCAGGTGAACTCATTGCTACGCCAGCCCAGGAAAAGATCCAGGGTCTGGTAGGACTCGAACTCTTCTGCGGTAATGCCAATGCCAGCGGAGCCGTCGGTATTGAGGCGATCATCGGTGTAATTGAACAGACCTCTCACGTAGATCTCGGTAGAATCCAGCGGGAAAAAGTACTCTGAATTCAGCGACGCGCTCCATTCAGGTTCGCCACCCAGGGCGTCCCCGTCGATGTCGCAAGAGCCCAGTGACTCCCCAGCTTCACGATCGTTACAAGGCTGGACGGCATCGTCCCATTCGCCTTTGCTGTAACTGATAGAGGCCCCGGCATTCCATCTTTCGCTCAGCAGTATGCGTCCTTCAAATTCAACGCCCCAAATGATTGCGTCGCCGTTAAATACGAGTCCGCCCGGCACGTTTTGTGGTACACCAAGATCGTCGAGAACCTCGATATTTCTTACAAAACCCTGATAGTCACTAAATGCCTGGTAATACAGTGCACCATTGAGAGAAGCCCTGCCGTCCATCAGGCGGCTCTTGAAACCCAGTTCAAAAGCGTCGCTGTCTTCGGAGTCATAAAGCAGGTTGTCCAGGCCTATCAGTTCCCCTGCAGGTCCCGGGCTTATAGAGATGCCGCCGTTGCGGTAGCTGCGGTTGTAGGACCCATATACTGATACATCGTCGGTCCAGTCCCAGCGCAGCTTCAGTGAGCCGGTCCAGGAGTCATCCTGGGGGTCTGTCTCGCTTTCGGGAATAGCGACTAAGGGGAATGCTGCGGCAAAGCCGGCATCAATCTGTTCTTCAAAAGGTTTCAGGCTTTCGGGTACATAGGTCAGGCCATCATAAAAGACATCTGTGCGGCGATGGTTGTCGTAGTCGGTCCAGCGCAGGCCGGCCTCCAGCTGCAGGGTATCGCTCAGATAGAAAGTGTTGAAGGTGAAAATCGCGAAGTCATTGGCATACACCGGTATGACGGACTCCGTGGCGAAGCCTGTGCCCAACACGTCCAGGCGAACAGCATTGGCGTTAAATACCGTATCGGTATTTTGATCCTTGTAATAAACACCAACCATATAATCCCAGAAGTCGTTGCCCGACGAGGCTAGGCGCAACTCGTATGACCAGCTTTCGGTATCGGTAGTGGAGGTCTGGTAAGTGGGTGCCTCGGAGGCGGGTGGCTCTACCGAATTAATTGTATTGGCCCGATCAACCTCGTCGAAATAATCCTTACTGGTATCCTGGTAAGCGACGATGCCGGTCACCTCGTGGTCCATCACCTCCCAATTCATGATCAGGTTGGCAAGTGCATCAATATTGAAAGAACCCTGGTTATTGGTGGGTGCCAGGGCGATATTGTCGTCGGCTTTCAGGGTGGGGCGTACATTCAATGCATCGGTGCCGGTCATGGCCTTGGGGTCATCGATATCATTATCCAGCCACTGGTAGATCAATTCGGCGTTAAATGTGTCGGTTACCTGCCATACGGTGCTGAGTCTGGCAGATTTGGTCTCGTTCTCCTGGTCATCGAAGCCGGTAGTGATGTTTTCTACATCGGCGCCGTTATTGGTTTCGTAGACGCCGGCAATGCGCACGCCGAATTTATCCTCAATGAGGGGCATGCCGTAGGCGAACTGACCGTTGATACCGTCATTGTCTGCAACGCTGCCCTGGATGTAGCCCATGGATTCCACCAGGTCGGCTCGCTGGGTGATGATATTGATCGCACCACCGGGAGAGGTTCGCCCCTGCAAAGTACCCTGCGGGCCGCGCAGTACTTCTACCCGCTGCAGGTCGTACATCGGGGTGAAGGCGACATCGGGTCGCACCACCGCGTCATTCCAGTAAGGATCCACTGCAGCTGAGGCGCCGGATTCCGGATCTACACTGACGCCGCGCATTGATATCAGCTGGTTACGGGCGTTGGGGCTGGCCAGGGTTAGTCCCGCAGTTTGGTCCGCCAGGGAAATGAAGTCGAAGGCCTTGAAGCGATCGATGTCATCCCCGGTCATCACGTTTACCGTGGCGGAGATGTCCTGTACCGATTCCGAGCGCTTCTGTGCGGTTACGATGACCTCTTCCAGAACCAGGTTTTGTGCCATGCCCGGGGCGGTTATCAGGGCGAGAGCGGCGGCAATGGCTGTCTTGCGGACAGTGAGGGCTGAATGCGTGCGGTGCTTCATATAGCGATACCTTTACCTGTAGTGGCGCACAGCGCACCCACGGGTAAAAGGGTTCGGCTAGAGCGCGTTAATTATTGTGTCCTCCCGGATTCGCTCCATGCAGTTCCAGGTGGCAAAACAGTATAACTAATCGGGAATGAGATTAAATTGGGGGGGGTGTTCAATATATGACCAAAACGGTCAATTATTACCGTATTTTCATGCACATGTGGCCTTGGTATGTCTGCTTATACTTGCGCAAAAAGTGGGGAATTTGCCGGGTGCAGGCACCCGGCAGAAAACGGCATCAGTGCGCCTGCTGTTCCATCCACAGGCCGAACAGCTTGTACCAGATGGACAGCACCACGGCGCCCACAAACAGGCCGACAATGCCCGACATGATCATGCCGCCAATAGCACCGATCAGGATCACCGGCATGGGGATATCCAGCCCCCTGCCCATCAGTAACGGCTTCAGGAAGCTGTCACTGGCGCCGGCTACCAGCTGGTAAACGGTGAAAACGATGGCCCAGGTGGTATCCATGGTGGAGAAGGCATAGGCCATGATGGGTGCCAGAATGATCAGTGGCGGCAACTGGGCGATGGCCAGGAACAGGATGATCACACACCAGATGGGCGCACCGGGTATGCCCGCCACGAACAGGCCGATGGCGATCAGTATGGTCTGGATGATGGCAACACCCACCACCCCCTGCAGCACACTGCGCACGGTGGCCACCGTCAGGGGTGCCCATTCACCGCCAGGGTTGAGTCCGCCCACCCGCACGAAGAAGCGGTGTGCGGCCTGGCCGCAAGGTTCCGCATAGGTCATGAAGCCCCCCGCTATAACCAGTGCGACGACAAACATCAGCACCCCCATCAGGCTGCCGCCAATACGTTTCAGTACGGTGCCAATCAGGTCTTTAATCTGTACGGCATTCTTCTGCAGGAAGGCCTCCATGTCCTGGCTGGCGTTATTCCAGGCAGTGAACACCTTTTCCCCAACCAGCGGCCAGTCCTGTACCTTGGCGGCGGGAGGGGGTACTCGCAGCTCACCGGATTCCAGCCCGGTGTGCAATTTCTTCAGGCCACTCAGGGTCGCATCGGTTACCGACCAGGTGGGAATGACCAGGGCGAGGATAAAAAACAGGGTAATCAGCGTTGCGGCCAAACCCCTGCGCCCGCCCAGTTTGGGCTCCAGCCATTTCACCAGCGGGAAGGCCGCCATGGCAATGATCGCGCCCCAGATGATGGGCGTAATGAACGGTTTGATGATGTCATAGGCGAAGACCAGCAGTATCAGCAGCAGGCCGATACGCAAGGTCGATTCGATCATGTTGCGCACAAATTGTGGGTCGAAATTGGTCGATTCTGTGGGTTGTTCCATGTTGCTCACCTCTTTGCCGAGTGTCTTTGTCAGTTATTATTCATTGCGCGGGCATTATGGACCGCGTTCAATCATTACGGAAGCGGTGAGACCAAAACGCAGTTCCACCCCGTCGGGTATTTCCTCCAGTTGAATGCGCACGGGAATGCGCTGTGCCAGGCGAATCCACTGGAATACCGGCTTGATGCTGGGCAGCAGGTAGGCGCCGGCATTGCCGTCAGAGGGCGCAATACCCCAGCCCAGGGATTCCACGGTGCCCCGCAGGGGTTGATCCGGGTAGGCCATCAGGGTCACTCGGGCGGGGTCGCCGATGCTGAAGCGGCCGAGCTGGCTCTCCCGGAAGTAGCCGAACACCCAGAAACTGTTGCTGTCCACCAGTGCCAGTATGGGTGTATTCGCCACAGCCTGGGTGCCGATCTGAAAGTTGATATTGGACACATAGCCGTCCACAGCGGCGTAGACGCTGGTGTAGCTGACGTTCAACCTGGCGTTGCGCAGGGTTTCCTGTGCCACGTCGATCTGGCTCAGGCTCTGCAGGTAATTGGTTTCACGCCGGTTCAGGTCTTTCTGGGATACCGCTCCGGCATCTTTGGCGTAAATCTCGCGCAACCTATCCCATTCGATCTTAAGTGATTTGGCATTGATGCGATCCCGTTTGAGGTTGGCCTCGGCCTGAGCCACCGCTATTTCAAATGGCTCCCGGTCGATCTCGAACAGCAGGTCCCCCGCTTTTACCGCCTGGTTGTCGATTACAGCGACATTGATAACCGGGCCGGATATCCTTGGCGCCACCTGGATCACCTGTCCGCGCAACTGGCCATCCCGTGTCCAGGGGTTGTGAATATAGTCTTCGAAGGCCTGGTAGGCGTACCAGGCCACGGCCGCGATCAGGACCAGGTTGATGGTGCCGAGACTGAGCTTCTTCAAGAATTTCACCTGGTCTATCCCCTAAATCCTTATCCAGAACGTATTCATCAGCAGCATGTACGCCATCATCAGCGTCAGGAAGGTCACCGACGGAAACATGATGTAGCGCGACAGCCGCAGCTTGTTGAGTATCTTGATGGTGAGCCAGGCACCGACCAGGGCCAGGCTGAACACCGGCAGTGTGGGCGAGAAATAGACGTCACCCAGGGCGAGTTCATGGGGCATATCATTCATCCCGGTCCTCCCCGACGATGGTCTCAGGCTCCAGGTAGTCGCCCCAGTCGGTGCGCGAGCGCATCTGTTCCACGGTTTCCGGTTTCACAATGGGCCTGCCGCTTAGCGGTTCCCAGCCGCCGCCAAGGGCCTTGTAAAGCGCGACGACCTGGTTGGCGATGCCGCCCCTTGTCTGTGCGTAGACGTCTTCGCGCAGGGTCATTTTCTCCACGGTGCTGAGCAGGCGCTGATAGTTGACCAGCCCGTTGTTGTACTGGTTGGCGGAAATGTTGAAGGCGCGGATAGCGGCCTCCACACCCAGGGCGTCATACCGGCTTTTGTCTACCGTGTACTGGTAGCCCTCCAGGGCGTTGGTCACTTCCTGCACCGCTGCCAATACGTTCTGGTTATAGTTGGTCAGGCTTTCCTGGAAACGGGCGTCTTCGATCCGCACGGCGTTCTTGATGCGGTCATACTGGAAAATATTCCAACTCAGACCGGGGCCAATATTGGCTGTCAGCGCGTTGGATGTGCTGAAGCTGTCACTGGAACGCACGGTCTCGGAAACGCCGACCGAGCCGAACAGGAAAAACTGCGGGTAAAGGTCGGCCTCGGTCAGGCCGATGCGCGCACTCTGGGCGCGGGCTGCCAGCTCGGCTACCTTGAGATCCGGGCGTTGCAGCACCAGCTGTGGATCAATGCTGGGTTCCAGTTGCGGCGCTGTTGGAATAATAGAGTAGCTGGACGAGTCCTCGGACAGCATGATTTCTCGCTGCGCACCGCCGCCACTGCTGTCGACGAAACTGGGTATCTTGGGCTGTTGCAGTTGCAGCACGGGTTCCACTTCCTCGGGCAGTGTCCCCAGCAACACCGCCAGTGCGTTGCGAGCCTGAATGCGCGAGATATTCAGGCTGGGCAGCGCCGATTGCGTGGCGTACAGCTGGGTCTTTGCCTGCTGTACGTCCAGCTCCGAGACGTTGCCGGCGTCGAACTGCACCTGGGTCATTTCGACCACCCGCTGCTGGATGGCAATGTTCTGTTGTGACAGGAAAATCCTTTCCTGGGCGGTGCGATAGTTGATGTAGTTGCGCGCTATTTCAGCGCTGATGGTCACCAGTACATCGTGATAGGAGGCGATGGACGCGTACAGGCTGGCCTCGGCGGACTGGATGCCCCGGGCATACTTGCCCCAGATGTCCATTTCCCAGCCCACGTCCAGGCTGGCATTGGCCGATTTGTACCAGTCCTCATTGCGGTACAGTGCCGCGAAATTGGCGTTGACCTGTTGCTGTTGCGGGAACACCAGCGCGTCGGAAATCCCCAGGGCGGCGCGCGCCTGCACGATACGCAGCCCTGCGGCTTCTATCGACAGGTTTTCCTGCGCTCCCCTTGCAATCAGTTGATCCAGTACCGGGTCGTTAAACAGGCGCCACCAGTCGGATACGGCGCGGCTCTCGGTAGCGGTTTCCTCGGGACTCCAGTTAGTGGGCAGTTGCGCCGGGGCCGGGGCCTGGTAATCGGGTCCCACCATGGTGCAGGCGCTGAGCAGCGCGGCCATTGCCAGCAGCCCGGCCACTTTGCGCAAAGTCTTTCGCTTCGGGATCGCGGCCACCACTAGAATCTCGTCTCTCCCAACTGTTCCCAGTCCAGGTTGTGTTGCGCTTCCCGGCAAGCCTCCAGAGCAGCCAGGATGGACGCCTGCAGGTTCAAGTACACATAAAATTGCGCTATTTCAGCCGGCGTGTAGCGTTCCAGGTAATCGTCACCCAGGTGCTCGTCCAGGCGTTCGTCCATGCCCACAAGTTTTTCCCTGGCCTGCCCGAACGCAGCTGCGCCTTTATTGTCGGCCAGAGTATCGCACAGTTTTACCAGGCGATTGCATGTGGTGCGTTTATCGGTTGCTGCGATCAGTGGGTTGGCCGCGAACTCACGCGCGCGGCGCTGCAGGATCCCAAGCTGTCCCTCTAACAGATCGCAGGTGTGATTAAAGGCATTTATGCGCACAGGTTCATTGCTGGGGAAGTAGCTGCTGTCAATCATTGCACCCCAGTGGTGCAGTTTCGCCAGCAGTCCGCCCCCACTGCGCAGACGCAGGGCCGCTATTGGCTGAAACCTGTCCGGACAGGTGCCCAGTCGCGCGAGCCTGCCGCAGTGTCGAAAAAAACGTTGGCGTACCCCGGCGTAAATTTTTTCCGGTTTGCTGGTAAACGGAAAATGAATGGAAATGATCAGCAGCGCACAAATCATGTAGAACATCAGCATGGTAAGCACGATGCCATTGAAGGCGTAGCTCATCTCGTTCTGGATGCCCAGTGTGAACAGGCCCAGCAGGAAGAATATGGAAACAGGTCCGCTCAACACGTAAAAGCCGAGAAAAGCGTAGGCAAAGATAAATGTGGCCAATTCAACCCAATGTGTCATGTTGGGCAACAGGAAGACATAGGCCGGCAGGGCAAAGAAAAAGCCCAGGGTAAAGAGGATGAACAGCAGCTTCGGTGTAACGGGTGTATAGGACACCAGGGGGATCAGCACCACACACATGGTAACGAAGGTGAAACCCCCGGGCGGGTTGAACTGTATCCAGATGCCACAGGCTACCCAGAAGGTGGTGAATACGCGCAGCGCGGTCTTGAAACTCTCCAGGTCCAACCACAGGAAGCTGGGCTTGCCCCGAGGTTCACGTGTGGCATGGAAGCCACCCTGGTCAAATAACAGACTGTTGAGGGCGACATCCAGATCGCATAGCGCGACCTGGATCTGTTCCAGGATTTCTACCCGGGTGGCGACGGCGGCAACGCCCAGGTGGTTTTCCTGGCGCAGGCTGCCGGGCTGCACCTTAACCTCGAGGGTCTGCAGGGCGGACTCGCGGTCCTGTCCCCTCCAGGCCGCATCAATATGCGCAAACATGCCCTCGATATGATCCAGCAGTCGCGGGTAGTCCGCTATGTGTTTGCCATAGTCTCGCTCGCCGCCGGAATCCTGCTTCAAGGCGGGGAGGAGAATGTCCTGCAGGTCCTCGTAGCAACTGACTACCGCGTTCCATTCGCCCAGGTAGGCTGCCAGCGCGTCCCGGTTGTTTTTGGCCGCGGCAAACTGGGTCTGGAATGCCTCCTCCGCGGCCAGTAGTGAGGCCAGCTGTTCATCAACCGGGGACTGCTGTTCGCCTGGTGGGCGCACCAGGCGTGAAAAAGCAGCACCGTAGCCGCTGGCGACAGCGGCGGCCAGGGCGTGGGTGTTGTCCTCGGTTTTCACTGGCCACAGCAGGCTGGCAACCACGGTGTAGACCAGTACGCCGAAGACGGTCATGAATGCCCGGTCCACGCCGTACAGGAAAGCGCCCTCGGCATCACCGCCGTTGAATACCATCATGGTCACCACGGCCGCGAGCATAAACAGGGTGCTGTCTCCCTGGTAGGCGTTGTAGAGATAGATGATGATGGAGACCACTGTGGATACTGCGAGCAGGTAGACCATGCGATCCTGTGGAAACAGGGCAATCAGGGACAGGCCAATCACTGCCCCAACGACGGTACCCAGCACGCGCAGTACGCCTTTTTGTAACGACTCAGAGACCATTCCCGTGGCGGCAATCAGCATCACGGTAGTGGCGGCAGTCTGGGGTTGCGGCCAGCCCATAGCCATGGGTATAAGGTAGGCCAGGGTCAGGCTAAGGGCGGTCTTGGTGGCGAAGCGGAACTTCACCGGTATCTGATGCCCGGTTTCTTCGGCATTCATCGCGTCAGCCTGGCTTGCATCCGTAGCTGGCATACCACCCGGGTTCCTTGTTATTGTTAGTAGCAGTCGGACTGCTATTTACCGATGAGATTCTAGCCGATGCGAGGCGCTGGCGCTAATTTATGCTAACTTTGTAGTGACATCAGTATTGGGAGATATTTGATGAGAGGTTTCCATAGCCATCTGGGTATGCTCGCCCTCATGCTGTTTGGCGTCACCCCGGCCTGGAGCCTCAGTGACTCCGACGTACGCGATATGCAGAAAGTATGTGAGGCTAAGCGCCAGGAGGCCCTGGCTCCTATTCGAGCGCAGAAGACACAGGCTTGCATCCAGCAGCAGTTGCGTCAGCCGGATCACTGCGAGCGCTACTACCAGACCTATGGTAACGTCGCCCCGGGCCCCAGCGGCGCACCGCAGCAGGGTTACTTCTACGATTTACCCGAGTGCCAGGAATGGTTGCAGGCGAGGGAAACTTTGCGAGTGGGTCGCTCGCGCCCCTAGGTAATATCTGTGCGACCTGTAATCCTGCGATGCGAATCACCTGTCGCGAAGCAATGTGCTAATCAGTTAATGGACCTTTCATGAAAATTCGCAAGCTACTACATATATTGCTACTGGTGACCTTTTCTTCTGTGACGCTGGCCCAGACGGCTGTTGAGGCTGAGCCCAGCGACTTGCAGAAGCAACTGGAGAAACTGAATAGCGGCGCCGCTGCCCTGGTGGCACTGGACAAGCGGATTGCCGGCGTTCCCGAGGGGGATCGGGAAATCCTGATTTTCAGACGCGACGAGCGCAGCTTCGGGTTGCTACTGGATCTCGACAAGGTGGTGAGGCAGGTCGCTGAACTGCCTGCAGATGACCCTGCACGCCTGGAGGTCGAGAAACGGCTCAAAGAAAACCTGCAGAGCGCGGGCAACGCCGTATTCCGTCTGCTGGACGACGTGGACCGGCGCATCACCACCTATACGCAACAACTGGAATCTCTCAGTGGTACTCGACTGATTGCTACGCAATCCTATATCTCCAGTCTGGAGCAACTGCGCATTCGCTACTACGAGGGCGTCGTTGACATCATCGAGGGGAGCAGGCTGCTGGGAATTCCGAAGACGGGTGACACCCCTGAGCGCCTGGAAAATGCGCTTTACCTGCAGGCGGAAAAGCTGGCGGGTTACCTGGAATTTTCCGGCCAGGCGCTAGAGCAGGTGGAGATCCGTCTCAAAGAGGATCCCGCCAATGCTGACCTCGATGCCACGATGAAGGACATGGGCAACAAGCACAGCTCCAACCTGCAGCGCCTTAAGGCGATTGTAAGCTTGATGGGACGCCTGGATCTGGATGATTCGGACTTCAAGGGTGTGCTGCTGCAGCAAGGTGACAGCTTTTCCCTGCGGACCCTGGAATCCGGTGTGGTGATGGGCCTGCTGCGCGACGGCCTGGCTTCATTGAGGGCAGCGGCAGTGGCTAACGGGCCGGATATTCTGTTCAGGCTGCTGGTATTTGTATTGATCCTGTTGGTATTTCGTGCGCTTTCCCGGCTTACGCGGCGTGCGGTGAGTGCCGCCTGCGATCGCCCCGGTGTGAATATGTCCACCTTGTTAAAGGATGTGTTGCAATCTATCTGCGGCGGCACGGTGATGGCTATTGGCTTTCTTATGGCACTGTCGCAGATCGGCATTTCCCTGGGCCCGATGCTTGCCGGCCTGGGTGTCGCGGGTTTCGTGGTGGGTTTCGCCTTGCAGGATACCCTGGGTAACTTTGCAGCCGGCGGCATGATCCTGATTTATCGTCCCTACGACGTGGATGATTTTGTAGAAGTGACGGGCGCTTCCGGGCTGGTAAAGAATATGAGTCTGGTTTCCACAACCATCACCACCTTTGACAACCAGACACTGGTCATTCCCAATAGCAAAATCTGGGGCGATGTAATCAAGAATGTAACAGCTCAAAGATTGCGCAGGGTCGACCTGGAATTTGGTATCGGCTACGGCGACGATGTGGAACTCGCCGAACGGGTGCTCAATGACATTGTGAGTTCGCATGACATGGTTTTGCCCAAACCTGAGACCATGATCAAGCTGCATACCCTGGGAGATTCCTCGGTCAATTTCATAGTGCGCCCCTGGGTGAAAACCGAGGACTACTGGAACGTCTACTGGGATATTACCCGCGAGGTGAAACTGCGCTTCGACCGTGAGGGGATATCCATTCCATTCCCTCAAAGGGATGTGCACCTGTATAGCGAACAGGCCTGAAAAGGGCTGGAAGTCAGTACTCCCAGCCCAGACCCGTGGTGAGCCCGTAGTCAAAGTCGTCGTCTGACTCCGACTGGTTGTCAAAGCTGCCGAATCCGGTGAAGTCGAGAAACAGGTCTTCGATAATCTCCCAGCGAATTCGCAGGTCGGCGGAGCTCCTGAGGCGGCCACTTTCGGTGATGCTTGGATACAGGTTCAGCGTGGTGTCCACCTCCAGTTCCGGTGTGTTGAAGCGCCAGGTACGGAACCGGGTGGAGAGAAACAGCTCAACGTTTTGTTGTTCTCCGTCACCTTCCAGGTTTTCCGTTATAAGCTGCAGCCCCGCTGCCCCGGTGAGTCGCGTTTTATGATTGTCGATGAAGTAGCGTCCCAGCCCTGCACCCACGGCGAAGCGATGATCCACTCCCAATTCATCGTTGGTCTCGTAGTTGCCGAAAGAGGCGGTAAATAATTGCGAGCGGTCGGTCCATACGCTGCGGCCCAGGTTGACTCGGGCGCTGCTGGTGGTCTCGTCGTCGGTATCAGTCAGCGTACTGCGAGCGGTCAGTTCATTCTGGGAATTTTCATTTTCGTAGCTGACCACAGTGTTGAAAGTTGTCTGCGTTACTGAGCTGGCTTTGTCGAAGGAGTAGCCCGCCGACAGGTAGATGTCGATGCGATCCAGTAGTTTCTCCTCAATGGGCCGTATTTCCACCACCTGCAACCAATCCACGGCATGCTCGCCATAGCTGTCCTTGACGCTTAGTTGCCCCGGCCCCGCATCGTGCTCAAAGGAACCGAAGTAACGGGTGCCGTCGCTCAGCCTGATATCGTAATGATAGATGCTCTCCAGTTTGGCGATCTCCTGCCACTCCACCCGCAGCGTGCCCATGGCATCCGTGCTGAATCTGAGAATGCCGGCATTGAGGGATTTAACTTCGCCGGTGATGCGATCGCCGTTATACAGGGTAACGACATCTGTTTTGCGCTGTGCTTGCGCATGCAGGCTGAGACAGCAGCACAAGCACAGTATTAAGGTCAGCGTGTTTTTCAGTGTCACGGTCTACTCCGATAGCAAACGTGGAGACGTTAAAATCAGGCCAATAGTAGAGGATTTTGTAGCGACTTACCTGCCCGCTGTGTCCGATTCTCAATAACGCGGGACTCATGCTATGCTGCCCTGCAAGTTCGCAAGCGGCGCTTTCAAAACATGGTGTCACCCTCCAATCTGCTGAGTCTGGCACTACTTTACATCTGCATCCTGTTCGCAGTGGCCTGGTATGCCGATCGCAGTGCCGGCCGTTCAAAGGAGGAGGGTGCTCAGGCCGGGCGCTTCTCGCTTTCCCTGGGGCCTACCTCTCGCGGGATTGTGTACGCGCTTTCCCTGGCGGTTTATTGCAGCTCCTGGACTTTTTATGGCGCAGTGGGCAGTGCTACCGAATCCGCCTGGAGCCACGCGCCGATTTACCTGGGTCCCATCCTGCTGTTCCTGTTTGGCTGGCCGCTGATCAAGCGATTGCTTGCGGTAGGCGCACGACACCGGGTGACTTCCATCGCAGACTATATCGGCGCGCGTTACGGCAAACGCCAGTCTCTGGCGGTGATGGTGACCTTCGTAGCGACGGCCGCGGTGTTGCCCTACATAGCGCTGCAGTTCAAGGCGCTGGCGCAGGCCTGGGTGATTGTCGGTGGCTCGGTGGAAGAGGTTGAGGCTATCGGGGGCGATACGGCGTTGCTGGTGGCGATTGTACTCGCAGTATTTACTATCTTATTTGGTACCCGGCGGCTTGATGGCCGGGAGCGTCACCGGGGTGTGATGGCGGCGATCGCGGTAGAGTCGGTGGTGAAGCTGCTCGCCTTTATCGCCGTGGCCGTATTGGCGCTGTCCTATCTCGGTAAGGTGCCTGTGGAGGTGCGTGCGGAACATACCAGCCAGGCCCTGGGTGAGGTG